>OJJT01000654.1_pt1 | contig 14133 bp, 8 predicted proteins | sample 1596281 | NCBI WGS metagenome assembly OJJT01 (sample SAMEA4350145, study PRJEB24818) | metagenome | biome: human; feature: gut; material: faeces | place: Denmark | collected 2013-09
TGACGCACTTCTTGACACACACGACATATGCTGCTTTTATTTTCTTTTATCCGTCTTTCTTTTGTTTTTTATTTTTTATTTTTTTTTTTTTTTCGTATGCTTATATTTTTTTTTTTTTTTTTTTTTCAAGCAGAAGACGGCATACGAGATTTCTGCCTGTCTCGTGGGCTCGGAGATGTGTATAAGAGACAGGCTTTTTTCCTAAAGCTAACTGTAATAACTTTTTCGATAATAGACACTTCAATATCCTCAGCAAATTTAGTGATTTCAATAATAGGCACTACAACCTCTTCTAAAGTAGCACCTCCGTGCACCTCAACATTTGCTTTTCTGCCACCTTTGAAGCGGTCATAATTAGCAATAACCCAAAAACCATCTTCTTCTGTTGCAAATTCACTTTTCACATCTGCATCGGTTTTAGGGCAACATCTTCCAGAGTGTTCTCCCTTTGACTGCATTTCCCACATATTTTCAGTTTCGTGTATTACTGCCAATCTACTAGCACCGTGGTCTGATACCATAATAGCTTTTTCACAGTTCCCTTGAGTTAGCTTTAATTTGATATTATCAAGCGTTTCGTCAATAATTTCTAGCTCTCGTATTATGTGAATAGGTTGTTTTCTCTGTCTGTAATCGTAATCGTTAGTGCCGTGATGTTTGATTTCATCCAGTTCTTTTATTGAATTTACTAAAAGTCCTCTTGTTTCGAAATCACTTACAAATTCTTTGTTCTTACTTGTGATAGATGGTAAATTAGCACAACAGATTGTTGTATTAGCCATCAGTTCTTTCTCTTTACACTTAGCAAGAATATATGACAGATATTCGACACCCATCGCATCCATAAAGTATAGCTGTGAATCAGTTTTATCAATCTTATCCATTTTTGCAGTTCGAGGTTCAAGTATCAAATTATACTCTCGAAGTCTTGCCTGCTGTGTCATTAGTTCCTCTAATTCCGGAATTACTTTGTTAATTACTTTGCTATATGTATACATAGAAAAGTAATTATCCAATAAAGGCACATTGTATCTATAATCACGAATATAAGCATATAGGTCAGGATATACGAGGGAGAGTATTTTCTCTATTTCATTTTTAGAAGTGTTTTGATAATACTTTTCAAGCAAGGTTATTATAAGTTCCTTTTCTTGCCTTGTATTATCTGTTAAGTAATAAATAGCTTGTTCTTCTTTTTGCAAAACAACCTTGCAAAAATCAACAACCTCATTTAATGGATTTCCGAAAGCCATTAGCAAAGATTTTCTTTGTTGATAGAACTCGTTGAAATCATAATCTGTATGTTTCTTTTCCAATATGCTTCTAAACACTTCTCTTATTAACTGCGAATATGTTTTAGAATTATTTGCTGCCATTGACAAACAATTATTGTTTTTGGCTCCAAAGAGTTTTAATGCAATATAATATAACCATTTTTTCTGTTCAGAATATCCGCTATAACTTGGGATTGCTATCTCAAGACTTTGATGACTGCCAAACTCACTGTCACATATTTCAGTAAATGATTTCCCTGAATTCATTTTAGTAAGTAAATAGTCCCATTGACTTGAAGTTCCGAATGTTTCATCAAGTGAAGATAAAACAACATCTTTTCCAATGATGACCTCATACGCTTTGCTCATATCTACTATTGTATAAATAGATTTTGGGTATGTATCCTTATGTTTTGTTGTTATCACAAAAATCTTTTCTTCATTTGAATTTTCAATTTTTTTGACAACCTTTTCAATTCCATCAACGATACATTCGTCCGAAGGAACTGGTAGTTCCCTCGACACAAAGACTATTTGGGGTAATGACGTCTCATCTCCATCAATCAAACAAATACTGCGTGATAATCTTGGGTCAGAAAAGTTCAATTGTTTCTCACATTGATATGTCATAACTACAACGTGACCGGAAATAGTCATATTGATGATGCTTACTAAATATTTTTTTATTTCTTCTTCTCCGTAGAATCTTAAAAATGAAGTCAACCCTACAAGAAAACATTTTTTCTTTTCGGTTGAAATATTGGCTAACAGGGTTTCTATACGAGGAAGCTCATCTTTATTGCAAAATTCAGAAGCATCAATAATGTCATTATCATCCACGGAGAAATGGGTTACTATTCTATCTAAATCATCACCATTTTGAACATTTACAAGTAACGGTTGAGCAATTTCTGATGCCAAATATTTAGTTATCTTTTTTATACAAGCATCAAGTTTCATCCCTGTCCTCCTTAATTATCTTTTATGATTGCCATACCAACTATCATATCGTCTTTGATAAGGTCTTTTAAGTATCTTTTAACATCTTCTAAAATCATATTGTCAATTTTCTCAAGAGCCTTATCGCATCCACCTTGATTGTATTTTGCTTCTGCCATTTGTCTCAGCTTCTTTTCAACTTCTGGCAAACCAAACCAATCATATGCGTCTGCCGTAATTCGGCTATCCAAATATTGTTTTACTTCATCTAGATTGGTAAGCATTACATCATAATTTTTAATAATCGAATCAACAAATGCCTTATTGCGAGCATTTTCATCATCTAATTTTGTGAAGAAAGTAGCTGTTGAAAAATAAGCAATAGCTTTGTCGATGGAAGCCTCATCAGGATGCGCTTTGTTTACAGCGCCAAATGCAGCTTTCGCTATTTGAATTTCCTTATCTTCAACCATACACAAAATAGGCATCTTATATTTTTTAGACCATTCTCTTGGTGTATCTGTATTAGTTTTTTCTTTCCATATTTTTTTCAGTTTCGCAGATTTACTGTTCCTCTTGTATTCTTCGACCTTGTTATTGATTATATTTGTATACTCTGTCTTATCCTTCGTAAATGAACCAGTAGGAATAGTATTATAAATTTCTTTGATTTCTTCATCGGTAAATCCTTCAAGATAGAACTCGCAAACTTTCTTGAATAAATCAATTTGGTTACCATAGAGTGTTCTAAAATTGTCTGCATTAGCAATGAGCAAATCATAGAATTTTTGTTTTTGAGAATCTAAGATTACTCCGGATTTTTTTACATTGTAAAGAACTTCCAAGAAGGCACTAAATCCATCCAAATAATTTTTTGCAGCAGGGTAAGAAATTCTAATATACTGACATTTGTCGCACCATTCTCTCACGGTATTTTCAAATGTTGTGCTTTTAGAAATAACTTTATTGCTCTCAACAATAATCTTGTATTCGAGTATGACTTCTCGGATTTTCTGCTGTGCAGTTTCAACATTCCATACCCAGTTTGCTGCATCTGCATCAAATTTTTTACGGAGAATATTGATATACTGTCCACTATCTCCAGCCTTTTCAGCTAATGTAATCAGTTCGCCATTATCAAATTCTTTTAGATAAGCCTTCATACCTTCAGTACATTTCTCTTTGTTCAGAAGTATCTTTAAGTCATTTGCAGCTTCCTTGTTCTCAATGCAAAGTTTACCAATCGCATAAGCAATATCATTATCACTTGTGCTGCCAGCTCCCATATTGTTACTATTCGCAATACCACAATAATAATCAAGAATTTTTATAAGAATATCCTTATTTGTTTGAGTTTCTACGTCAGAAATAATAGATTTAATAGTCCAAATAGGGAATGTGTATTCTTTCATTTTACTGCGAATACGTTCTCTAGTTTGTTCAATAGATGTACAAAGACTTTTCGATATTTCGAATGCAATAGATGTTGCTTCGTTGAACGCTTTTTCATCTTCAGTCATTGCAACAATATATTTATCTTTATATCTCGGGTTAGGGGTAATCTGCAATTTGATAATTTCATCAACCATCTCTTGCAATTTATTGATACTCAGCACATCGTTAGTCAAACCATCACTCCAACTGAATGTACCATCAACATATTCCTTTAATACAAAGCCTAAGACAAATGCCGAGAGGTTACAAGGCATAAAACCAAAAGGTTCTGCCTTTAATTCATCATATATTCTTGCAATAGAAATACGACCGCCATTATCGAAAGCATCTTTGATAATCTTTTCTACACTAATCTTTATTTTAGAAATCAAAAGATGAGGTTTGTCTACCCAGTATTTTCCTTCGTACTTCCAAGCTTCACCCAACGCATTTTCAAGTTTTGTTGCAGGGTTTGCGGATTTAAATGTTCCTTGAACTTCTTGTTTAACACCACAAGCAACACCTTGTTTCAAAGAACTAGGCATATACATATTATCAGTAACATTATAAGTCCCTTCTAAACAATTCTTGTACTTAGTTTTGTTAATGTCGGAAAGCGTGGAGTATAACATCTCAATCGTTGTAGCTCTTTCACCATCTTGTTTTTCGGAAGTGTAAACAATAAATTCACCGCCGGAAATACGATTCTTCCACTTTTTCAAAGCTTCTTTTGCATTTGTTTCATACTGACGAGCCAAGTTGTTATCTTTGCCTTGATGATACATTGCCTGAGCCATATTTTCACAATATTGCTCGTATCCATCTTTTCCTAGTGGGGTAGTAGACGCATCAACAAATATCATTTTGTAACTACCGTCTTTTAATGCATTCTTAATTTTTTTGCCGAGAACAACACTTTCGCTATCATCTTTTGCAAAAGATACAACAGCGACAATCTTGTTAATATAGTTACTTTCCTGATTGCGTAATAACTTGATAGTCGAATCAAAATCAGAAGATGAAACATATCTCATTTCATAACGTAACTTTAATGCACCACCTAATGTTACAGCCTCAGATACCTGTCCTTCGTTGACCAGTGTTGAGGTTGTCTTTTTCTTTACTTCTTCTTTGAATTTCTCGATAGCTGCCATATCTCCAGCATTTACTAAAGCGGAGTATTGCGTTTTACCACCACCAAGAGGTTTTTTATAAAGAATTTCATCACGTACAAGCTTCTCCGCACATCTTCCGGCAGCTCCACTGTCCATATCGGAGCCTTCAAATGCGTTGTTTATATTCTTTTCATTAGGAATAAAAAGTTCAACCGAATCGCCAACTTTTTGAGATATTGCTTGCAAAAGAAGAACTGTCTGTAATACTTTTTTTCTTCGTTACTAAGCTGTTTTGTTGCTGCACGAGAATAGCAATCTAAGATAGAGCGAATATCGTGAGAAAGATATTCTTTGCCTTTTTCATAGAAGAATTCCCATAGCATATCTATAGTAAGCAGCGGATTATCATCATCCGGACCGTAGTTATCAATAAACCATTGAAAGCCTTTGATTTCATCACCTCTATCATTTTTGATGAAGTCAAACATACTACGTTGATTAGAGTCAAACGCAGAAGAAATATGTTTTAACAATAGTGCAGTATAAGGATGAATTGGAAGAATATCTTTCAATTCCTTGTCCGATATATTTGCACTGGCTTTTACAATTTTTCTGGAGTCGTAAGTTCTATCATAAAGGTCATCAACAGTCATCTCCCAATCATCAAGAACAGCTTCATCCTGATTTTTCTCCATAGCAGCACCCATAAGTTGGAACGCCATATTTTCAGGAAGCTCAATAATACAAGTAGGTTTAATAAAACGGTCAAGAATCTTTGACTTATCTTTATCAGCATCATCAAACAAGCCTGCGCTCTTATGAGTTACAATTATCAAATAAAATGGGTCTGTTTCACTAATTTCAGCAATTTCTTGAAAACCAGTGAGACTTCTAGTGTTATTATTAAAAAATTCTGTAAATTCGTCCCAAATAAATACAATGGCTTTAAGGTTATTAGCTTTTATAATCTCTTTAATCCAAGCTACAAGACCTGTGGTGTCTAAAGATAATACTTTTATTTGACGTTCATCAGCAACCTTGAAAATTTTATCCATAAGAGCAATCAGGGCATCACCTGATAAAGTGTTTAATTTTTCAAGAATATCATCCGCATTATCTCCACCGAATAGGTTTGAATATTCTCCAGTTACAAGAGAATTAAAATAATTTTTATTTGCAGAGTCTTCAAGCCATTTAATAATAGCTCCTTTAAGGGCGCTATTGCCTTTATTTTCTATGCCTTTATCTTTAAAAGCTTTTTCAATGCTTTCCTGAATAGCAAACACGAGATTGTGGTCACCACGAATAGAGGAAGAACCATATCTATGTACAGTGAGAATTTCTCCACTATTCTTTGCCCCTTGAAGTTTGTTAAAAAGGTCATTATCCATTTGAAATTTTTCGAAATATTCCTTTGTTTCTTCTTCAGAAGCATCAAGCAGTTTTTTCAAAGTTAGTACGGCGTGTGATTTACCAGTTCCGTAAGCCCCCTCAACCCAAATTGAACGCTTTTGCTCCTTACGAAGCACATTAACCGTATCCTTAACTAATTTAATGAATGTAGCGTGTGGATAATATTTTTTCCACATATCAGGATTGTTGTTAATAACAGCTTCATTTACCGCCGGAAAGTAGTCTGGGTCTATGTCAAAATAATGACGATATTTATCAAATGCCATATTTTTTCCTCCTTAGAACAACTCAAGAACATCTTTTGATGTTTTATCGTTTCGCAAAGTGATATTATCCAAGTCCAATGTGAATGAACTTGTAATGAATTCTGGATAGTTTACAGATAAACCATTAAGAATTTTTTCCATCTGCTCACGTTCAATACCAAAGATTTCTGTCGGACTTACACCATCACTATCTATATCGTGATTTAGTAGGCGAGAAAGGGTAAACTGATAGTAATCACCGCAGCTCTCAGCAAACTTATACAAACTATAAAGAATTACACGAGGGTCAGGATTTTGCCACGGCATTCTAGTAATTGATATTAGTTTATTTTTTTCTTTTGTTGCAAATCCAAATCCCACCTCGCTGAATGGCAGTTCTACAAATCTTGAGAAAGAACTCCAAATATCCTTTACCCAACTTTCCTTAGCTCCATCCGAAACCAATAAAGAAATAGTATAATCCTTGCCATAGGTTTCATTCATATTCATTCGTTTAATCAACCAATTAAATTGAGGAGTATATGCTAGATTTGACAACATAATCGCCCAAGCTGAGTCTGAATCAAGTCCTAATTTGTCAATAACTTGAGCAGTTTTGCTAAATCCTGTTTCATCTAACAGTTCAGCATCTCTCAAAAATCTTTTAAAGAAACTGTACATTTGCGATCCAAGAGAGTGTCTATCATCAAAATCATTTTTATAACTGAAGTATTGTTGAAACCACTCCATCTTAGGAGCGTGATGTGAATAGCAATTTAAACTTTTTGTTGCAGACATTTTTAGTCCTCCTTTTGGCATTTCTAATGATTTATATACTAAACATCCTTTTTCGACTTTGTGACATTGCGAGCAATGAACACATTTATCATTTATTTCAAATACACCATCTTTCATTGTGATGCATCCATTATGGCAGTCTGCTTCACATTCTCTACATTTGACACAACACGCTGATTTTCTAAAAACACTTTTTAAGAGTTTTATGAATAATGGATTTTGTTTTGGTAATGAAGCATCATACCTTACTTCGATATTATCATTTTTTTCAATAACCTGAACTTCATATTGTTCATTTCTAAACATTATTTTATAAGGGGAAGTATCGTTTAATAAAATACCAATTGTCTTAATCCATTCCTTCCACGGTGTTTTTGCATTTGTAATTTTTATAGAATGTACATCTTTACCTGTCGATTCTACATAGTTCATCTGCATATCAATATCCCTACCGTTTTTCCTTGCTTTCCAACCACCGTTTGCTATAAAGTCGTCCAGCTGTGCTTCTGAAGTAAAGCTTTTTTTATACATACACTTTACAGCATCAATCAATGAATCAAATTCTTTTGTGTACCAAATTCTTGCCATATAGTCATTTCTCTCAGCAGCTCTTGGACATACAAGACATCCCGCTCTACGATTTCCTTTTTTGTAAGCTTCACTTAAAAGAATGCCTTCTGAATATATATATAAATACAACTCAGCAGAGTTCCACTCAAGGATAGGGTTGCAACTGTATTGCCCTTTATGTTTTTCTCCTAAGCTCACATAGTCATATTCGCTACGAGATAAACTCTCACTCGCTCTAACACCTATAAATGCCATACCTGTAAAATTTGGTTTTCCAGTTAATTCTCTCAATGCAAGAACTTGTGGCGCTGTCTTATGTACGCTACAACACCATCTTGTTACAGTTGCTGGCGGACCAAATTTTCTCCAAGATTCATTTGGGGTAAAATCAGATTTCGCCCTAATAAACTCAATCCCATTATTATGGCATTCATCTTCAATTTTATTTACAGCATCATATGTATCAGGAAACTCCATTCCTGTATCACCAAACAATACTTTAAATGTATTATGAGGTAACGCTCTTTGTACAATATCAAGGGTTACAATACTGTCTTTACCTCCGCTAAATGCAATGTAGAAAACATCGACTCTATCTTTGTATTCAACATAAGTGTTAAACACTTTTTTTATTGTATCCTGCGTAAGTTTTTCTAACAGGTCTTTGTTTTTTTCTACCATTCCCGGAATGTCTACAAATCGCAATGGCTCATTGTTTGGTTCGGGCTCATCTACAATTATCAGCTCCGGTGCAGAATATAACGAGCCTCCTTTTGTTTTTGCGACAAGCCTTCCTCTATACCAATAATTATTTGCCTCTACCCACATATATGGATAGGTGTCGTTCTTATCGTAATTCCAGTATTTATCAAATCCTAGAATATCTAATTCCTTATAATAAACCGGTCTTGGCTCCTTACTAAAAGATAGTGGAGAACTATTTAATAGCAGACCACCAGTTTCTAAATCCCATTCGTATGAATACATATTTTTAAAATCCCTTCTGGTTTCTTAGTTCTTTTGCCTTGATAAGTAGTTGTTCAATACCAGAATAACTCCGTCGAGCTAAATAACCCTTATCACACAAATATTGCAAAGCTGTTTCCTTTTGTAAAGGAAGTCCATTTTTGGCAAGCACATCTATTACTAATTCATCTAGTGTATCTATGTCAGAGATTTTTTTTACAATGGCACCGACACAAACGCCTTCATTATAGCTAGAGTGTACCAGTTTGTAATTTGGACTGTACTTTGCAACATAGTGTTCAAGCAGAAAACTATTCCAGTTAAATCCTGCGTCTGGAAACAATCCAAATTGTTTAATTTCCCCAATAGCAATATAATCTCCAATACAAAAACGGTCTATCGCTTCATCTGTTTTTGCAAGGTTAAAAGAAGCGTGAAATTTTGTGACAAATTCATTTTTGTTTATTCTTAGGGAATTGTCATAAACTGCTTCAAAATAAATTACTGTATCTAATTCTTGTTTAAGTATTTTCAATTCATCAAGAGTAAATGAATCTTTATGTTTACAGAAGTCTGCAAATACCTCCATCATTGACAGTGCTTGTCCTTTAGAACTAATAATATTTCCTTTAAATGAAAATCTGCTTCTTAATTTAAAGCCAATAGCATCTCTCAAACCTTTATCAGATATTAAAGTGTTTTGCTCAATGATATAAGGATATTTTTTCTTTATAATATCAATCAACTCATTACCACTTATAAATCGTTTTTCATCAATTGAGTGTTGAATAATTGTTGCTATATCTTCCAGCTCGTCGTAGCTAAGTGTAACAGCACTAATATGAAAATGTTCGCCACGACTATTACTGATGAATTCGCCATACTGGTTGAGTACTGTTTTAATCTTCTGCTCTGGAATATGAGAAAGAATTGAAAACATTTCACTATCTTCCATTGGAGACGTTTGTTGAACAAGACAATTTTTTATTTCATCATAAAGTGTAGTACTAACATTGGCATCTTTAGATATGAAGTTTTTACCGATGTAATAATTACCATCATTCATATATGTCAAGTAAGCTTTTAACATACTTGCATTATACATACAATGGTCAAGAAAATCATCTGAAAATTCTTTAAATAAAGCTTCATAGTAAATAACTGTCTTCCCTGATTGAAAGTTATCGTTAATAAACGAGAATAATTTCATTCGTGTATCTTCATCAAGAATTTTTTCTGGTATATATACCTTTTCTTCGTGGATAATTCCACACTGTTGAATACACTTTGTGATGTTATCATCATCCATATCAATCATACTGTCGTGATATTTTTCCCAATACTTTTTAAACTTTCTAAGTTCAAGAGGAGAGTTTATTCTATATCCTTTTGAAAATTTTTCAATAAGGATTTCGGTAAATGGTTCAATGTTAATAGATATTGTTGGTGTCACAATAGTGTTTCCGCTACTGCTAATGTATAGCAATAACTTGTTTATTCCAGCTCTAAAGCGATTATGTTGTTTGTCGTTATATTCCATAAAAAATTTATTGCTAAACAATTCATCAGCAGTTGCTTTGGCTTCATGATAATTATCCGAATAAAGTCGACAATTAACAAATTCATTATCTATAGCATATTGTTCAGCAGTGTTTACAGCAGAGACATAACTGCGACAAGTAGGAATCGCCATACCTTGTTCATTATTAAGCCAATTAAAAAAAGCTTCTCCGTTAGCGTTATTCTTGATTCTTTTTGAAGATTTCAATTCTTCAGATGGGTGGATATCTGCTTTCTTTTCGTACTTGATTATCAAATTTTCTTCATCGACCAAGCATATATCGAGTAAACTTTTAATTTTACGAACAATATCTATTGCACTTAAGTTTGTTTCCAAGTATTTCTCATTCAATATTTCTTTTGGAGCAACCATTAAACCGTAATGCTCACTTGTGCAAAAATCCATTCTTCCGTTGACGGTGTTGAATGATTTGTTCAAAGGTATGACATCAGCGTAGTCATCATATAGTTTTTTGAATACCTTTATATAAAGTTGTTTCCAAGAAGAAAAACCTTGAATTTCATCACCAAAATATGATGCATATATAGGTTTTGTATATGCTAGGTCAGATATTTCAGAAAATGAAAGCTCTTTAATTGCTTGGGGGTTATCAGCATTCTCATCTTCAATAAGATGAGCAGCGACAACATTAGCCGTATTTTTCTTTATTTCAGTTTCAGGAATCGGTAATTCTGTTTTAGATATTGTTTCGAGTCCTATCCCCATTGAACTTTTATTCTCACTTTTCGCTGAAATATTTTCTTTTATGTATGTAATATAATATCGCATAGCAGAACAAATTTTACTGATTTCTCTTTTATGCTGATAGCGGAATAATTTATTTTGCTCAACAGTTTTTTGAGCCATTTTTATTATGTCTATATCTGTCGTCTTGAGAAGTGATTGCTTTAATACTTTTGTTTTGATGCAGAATTCATCTATAACTTCATACGACATATACAGTTCGGATAACTGAGCAGGAGATACCTTTTGGGATAACCAATCGACATAACGCTCTCGGTTATCTTTTTCAGTTGCTTCAATCATTTTCTTCGCCTCCTCCAGTAGTTTATCAAACTGCCTTCTATCTTCTCTTAATAGTTTAACAGTTTCAATAAATAGTTAGAAGCCGGCTTAACTACCGTGTAACCTTTATATGCCGACTCCATACTATGCATTTGAAATGTAATTCCATTAACATTTCTATATACATCATCGATAAAAACATTTTGTTTTTTTGCTAATTCTCTTAATTTTACAGACACTATTTGAATTGCTTCTTTTCGTGATAATTTTCCATCTAAATAATGCAAATAATAATCGAGCAGGATGACTGCTTCATATTTATTCCATTGTTTTTTAACACCTATAATTCAAACATTTCATTAAGGACTTCTTTAAACGTAAGAAGTCCTTAATGAAATGATTCCTTCCTTTATCGTATTATATTTAACAAAAAATGATATTTTGTTTTTTCTTTCATCGATTGGATTCAATTTCACATTTTAGTTTCACCATGATAATCCTCTCTAATTATTCATCTAATATCACTTCACAAATATCACCGATATCACAATGGAAAACTTTACATATTTTTATCAATACATCAAGCGATACTGGTTCATTTTTATTTAATTTTGTAGCTACATAAGGAGAGAATTCAGCGGCTCTCATCAAATCAACTCTTTTCATCTGATTGTCTATCATAAGTTTCTGAAGTTTTTTATAACATATTTTCATCTACAATACTCCTTCGAAAAATTACTAAAACCAAAGGCAAATGACAAACTAATTTAGTATATATTATACTTTATAATTGTTAAAATGTCAATAGTTATACTGAAATTAGTATGTTAGATACATTTAGTTGTCGTATTTTTTCTACACCTAATATTAATTATGTTGCACAACTAATATAATTTACAAATAAAGTAGGATTTGTTCCTTCAGGTAAACTATATTTTAAGTTTTAAAAGATTGTCTCTTAGAATATTTAAAAGTTATATTAATATTTTCAGTTTTATAGTTACATTCATTTTTTCTAAACATATCTATTTTTTATTTATTTATCAACAAGCCTCTTTTTTTAATTACTTTTTTATATTGTATCACCTCCATTAACACCTTCGTTTCACGACTTAACAATGAATAACGATGACAATTAATAGAAGATCTGCATTTACAAACTTTCTGTCATTCATCAGTTTCTTATATGAATTATAGCATTCTGTAGCAATCAGAAGTCCTACGCAAATAACACACAAGTAACAAAAACGAGTAAAAACCCCGTAAAATTGAGCTTCTTAGTGAGACAAAAGTTCTCAAAGAGATAATCAGAAATATAATTTTAACCTCCCATTGTTTGGGAGGTTTTTTATTGTATCAGAATATATTTGTTATCTAAATTTTAAATACTCAATAAACTTATTTACTGCAAGCGAAGCAGTTTTTCTGTCCTTCATTGCAATCCCGATATCTCGGTGTGCCGGTACATCGAGTTCTTTTATTATAATATTATATGGAACCCTTTTTAGTATCAGTTCAGGTAAAATGCTGACGCCTAATCCGCTTTCTATCATAGACATTATTGCGTAGTCGTCCCAGGTGGTGAAATGAACAGACGGGGTTAAATCATTATTTTCAAATATCTCCGATACTTCGGCTTTTGCGCCCTTTTCCAGAAGCATAAAAGGCTCTTTGCAAAGAGCTGAGACCGGGACATTTTTGTTCCTGGATAACTCATGATTTTCAGGCAGTACAGCCAAAAGCCTGTCGCTTTCCAAATATAACGCGTCAAATTCAGAACGGGTTGGAAGACGCAAAAAACCGCAGTCGACGCGTCCTTCTGATATCCAGTTTTCTATTTCAGTGTAGTCTCCCAGTAATAATTCATAATCTATATTTGGGTAATCCTTTTGAAATTCTTTTATTATATTGGGAAGCCAGTGAGTGGCTACACTTGAAAAAGTTCCAATTCTTATAAGCCCTGATTGAAGTCCGTTTAATTCATCTATCTGCATTTGAAGTTTTTCATACTCTTCACAGACGGATTTAGCATATGGAAAAATTTTTAAACCGTCCGATGTGAGCTTAACGCCTGATTTGCTCCGTTCAAGGATTGAAATTTTCCACTCGTCTTCTAAGTCGTTAATCATTTTGCTAACAGCCGACTGAGAATAACTGAGCATATCGCCGGCTTTAGTAAAGCTTCCGTATTCCACCGCGGCAACAAAGGCCATATATTTAGATATATTCATTAGTAAAGCTCCGTCCTTATTCATTCTAATTAGTAATGTAAAACATTATAAACATTCTCTTTTGGAAGTGATATAAAAATGATATAATAACATATAGAATTTGTCAACATAAAAGGGATAATAAATCTTTTGAAATAAGTGGGGTATAAATATGAGCTTACATAATAATCGCGTTGTTATTAAAGTGGGAACATCGACTTTGACGTATCCTAAAGAGAAGAGTAATTTAAATTCGTTTGCAAAGATAGCAGAGACACTTTCTGAAATACAGAAAAAAGGATATGAAATAATTGTGGTATCATCCGGGGCAGTGGCAATTGGTAAACATAAGTTAAAAAATGAAAGAAACTATAATAACTTAAGATTAAAACAAGCATTTGTGGCGGTTGGTCAATGCAGGATAAAGGTGTATTTTATAAAAAAACTGCGGTGCCGACGAATAGAAAGGGGGGGAAATCGTTGGGGCGCGAGCAAGCTACACAAAAAATAAGATAGACGTAGCGAGTAGACAAGGACAGCCAATGAGAAAAACTGGACGCACAGAAAGTACTATTAGATCTG
>OJJT01000663.1_pt1 | contig 14007 bp, 9 predicted proteins | sample 1596281 | NCBI WGS metagenome assembly OJJT01 (sample SAMEA4350145, study PRJEB24818) | metagenome | biome: human; feature: gut; material: faeces | place: Denmark | collected 2013-09
TTTTCGAGCACTGTGCGTTATGACGGTCCTGGGTTTCTTTGATTTTATTACTTGCTTTTTTTTATGTTTTTGATTTTTTTGTTTTTTGTTTTTTTTTTTTTTCAAGCAGAAGACGGCATACGAGATTTCTGCCTGTCTCGTGGGCTCGGAGATGTGTATAAGAGACAGCTACAGGCATACGATGCCGCTCATGTATCGGTAGGAAAAGACGGGGATAAATCGGTTCTGATTCTTACCGCCGAACGCAAAGGGAATAAAATCTATTCAGGCAGGATCAATTCAAAAGGAAAAAAGAGTTTCAAGTATCGCAAGATAGAAGCAAGCATCAAGCTTCCCAAGACTAACGGCGGACTATGGCCTGCTTTCTGGATGATGGGAGACAACGACAAACAGTGGCCGGCATGCGGGGAGATTGATATTATGGAAATGGGAGAACAGAGCGGAATGGCTGCGGGCGATTCGGAAAAACAAGTGAACACCGCCATTCACTATGGCCCCAGCGCAGCGGCTCACGAACAGCAATACTACAAAGCCAATGTTGCCAACAGCCTACAAGACGGCAATTATCACACCTACTCCCTGGATTGGGATGAAAACAACCTGACAATATCCATTGACAACGTCAAGTTTCATACGTTCGACATTAGCTCGAACACATACTTTCATGACAACTTCTACATCCTGTTCAACCTCGCCGTGGGAGGTGCGTTTACAGGAATTACCGATATTAATAAACTGACGGGCCTGAAAGACGGTCAGAAAGTGAATATGTACATCGACTGGGTGAAAATATTATAGGAATCTTAAATATACATGCTATGAATATGGAAAAATGTAAGTATCTACTGTTTTGCGGAACACTCGCCCTTTGGATGGCGGGAAGTTTCCAGCAAGTGTATGCAGCAACGGAACCAAGTTCCCAAGCTATTCAACAACAAAGCAACAAGGTAACCGGAAAAGTGAGCGATGCCACAGGTCCCATCATTGGGGCTTCCGTAGTGGAGAAAGGAACTGCCAACGGAACGATTACCGATCTGGATGGAAATTTCAGTTTGAATGTAAAAGCGGGAGCTACGCTCGTTGTCAGCTACGTGGGTTATAAATCCGAAGAAGTAAAAGCGGGAAGAGGTCCTTTGAACATCACCTTGAAAGAGGATGCCAAAGCATTGGATGAAGTGGTAGTTACCGCCCTTGGCATCAAGAGAGAGCGCAAAGCGTTGGGCTACGGCATTGATGAAGTGAAAGGTGAAGCCTTGACCAAAGCGAAAGAGACGAATCTCATCAACTCCATGGCAGGACGTGTGCCAGGCTTGGTAGTCAGCCAGACCGCCGGTGGTCCTTCCGGTTCTACGCGCGTTATTCTGCGAGGCAGTACCGAAATGACCGGCAATAACCAGCCTCTTTATGTAGTGGACGGTGTACCTTTGGACAACACTAATTTCGGCAGTGCCGGCACAAACGGAGGCTTCGACTTGGGCGACGGTATTTCGAGCATCAATGCCGATGACGTAGAAAACATGTCGGTATTGAAAGGCCCTGCGGCATCTGCACTTTATGGTAGCCGTGCCAGCCACGGTGTTATCTTGATTACAACCAAGCGAGCCAACAAGGATAAAATCAGCGTGGAATATAACGGAACGCTGACTTTCGACACCCAACTTGCCAAATGGGATGAAGTGCAACAGATATATGGTATGGGAAGCAACGGTACTTATAGCTATGATGCCATATCCAACACAAACAAAAGTTGGGGCCCCAAAGCGGACGGTTCAAACATGTTGAAGTATTTCGACGGCGTAGAACGCCCTTTCCTCATTGTCCCCGACAATACGTCCAACTTCTTCCGCACAGGTATCACCGCCACCAACTCCGCCATCATAGGTGTGAACAGCGGAAAAACCGGAATTCGCTTTACCTATACGGATATGCGCAATAAAGACATTGTTCCCCAGACGCACATGAGCCGTGACATTTTCAACCTGCGCGCCAATACGTCTGCAGGAAAGGTAGACTTGGATTTCAGTGTCAACTATACACGGGAAGACGTGAAGAACCGTCCGGCTCTGGGCGACAGCAAGTCCAATATCGGTAAAAACCTGATGACCCTTGCCACCACCTACGACCAGGAATGGTTGCAAACCTATCAGACTGCCGACGGCGAATATTCCAACTGGAACGGCATGGATCCCTACAACGTGAATCCGTACTGGGATATCTATAAGAACTTCAACAAATCCAAGAAAGACTTGTTCCGCATGAACGGCAAGGCCGTATGGAACATCGACCCACATCTGAAACTTCAGGCAACGCTGGGTGCCGAACTCAACTGGTTCACGTTCGATGATTACAAAGCACCTACCACTCCCGGATTCGAAGCCGGAAGACTTCAAAACAGTGCTTTCCGCAACCGCATGTACAACTTTGAAGCGTTGGCTCTCTACAACAACCATTGGGGTGATTTCGATTTCAATGCTACATTAGGCGGCAATGTATATAAGGTGAACAACCAGACCACCGTTACCACCGCTCAAGACATGAAGATACGCGATGTCCCTTCATTGACGAGCTTCAACGAGATCAGTGTAGTGCCCGGCAGTTACCGCAAGCAGATTAATTCGGTTTACGGAGCAGTGAACGTGGGATGGAAACACATGCTTTACCTCGATGCTACGTTGCGTGGCGACCAATCGTCTACCCTTCCCACTGGCAACAACATGTATGTGTATCCTTCTTTCTCCGGTAGCTTTGTATTCTCCGAGCTGACAAAACTGGGCGACCTCCTGCCTTACGGAAAGGTGCGTATGTCATGGGCCCAAGTAGGTAGCGATACCGATCCTTATCAATTGGGACTCGTCTATACGAAATCCAAATATGCTTATCCCGGATATACCATCGGATATATCGATAACGGAACCATCCCCAACAAAGACTTGAAACCAACCAAAACAAACTCCGTGGAAATGGGATTGGAATTGAAATTCCTGAAGAACCGTATCGGACTGGATTTCACCTACTATTCTCAAATCAGTAAAAACCAGATTATGGGAATGGCAAGTTCCTGGACAACCGGTTACAACTATCGCTTGATTAATGCCGGCAAGATAGAAAACAAAGGTATTGAGATTGCCCTTAGCACACGACCGATTCAAACACGCGATTTTTCCTGGGACATTAATCTGAACTTCTCCAAAAACAGCAACAAAGTAAAAGAACTGGATGGCGAATCAGATATGTTTGAACTGGAAAAGGCGTCTTGGCTCGACGTTCAGGTGGCCGCTAAGGTAGGCGAGAACTTTGGTTCTATTGTAGGCCCGGACTTCCAACGGAACGAAAAGGGAGATATTCTGATTGACCCGCAAACCGGTCTGCCGCAATATGACAAGAGCAACCATGTATTAGGTAATGCCTCTTGGGACTGGACAGGTGGATTACTCACCAACTTTACCTACAAGAATCTCTCGCTGGTAGCAGTATTCGATGTGAAAGTAGGCGCCGACCTCTATTCTATGTCTGCCCGTGCTGCTTACGAATCGGGTAAAAGTCCGGAAACATTGGCAGGACGCGACGCCTGGTATCGCTCGGAAGAAGAAAGATTGGCAGCCGGCATTGCAAAAGGAGCCGATAACTGGAAGCCGACAGGCGGATTCGTTGCTCCGGGTGTCATCGACAACGGTGATGGGACATATCGTCCCAACGACATCTACATCAATCCGGAAGACTACTGGATGAGCGTTTGCCGTAATGCACCTTCTATGTTTATTTACGACAACTCATACGTGAAATGCCGTGAGCTGACGTTGAGTTACAATGTACCCAAATCCTGGCTGAAGAATGTAGTAAGCGGACTGACCGTTTCGTTCGTTGCCCGCAATCCGTTCATCGTATGGAAGAATATCCCGAATATCGACCCGGATTCCAACTACAACAATACCACCGGTATGGGACTTGAATACGGTTCGTTGCCTTCACGCAGAAGCTATGGTTTTAATGTAAATGTGAAATTCTAAAAAGATATATCATGAGACAATCTAAATACATCACAATCATCACGATGGCATGTGCCCTGTTTTTCGCTTCTTGCAGCGATGAATACATGGAAAACATGAATACCGACCCTTCCAAGGCCGCTACCATCGACCCGAATGCGCAGCTCACCACTGCCCAACTGCAAACGTACGGAGACCTTAGTATGATGGAAATCTACCGTAACTACCATTATGCATTCACCCAACAACTGATGGGATGTTGGAACACCACCAACTACGGCGGACGCCATACGCTAGACAATAATGAAATGAGCCGTATCTGGACATCGTTCTACACTCAATCCCTGAAGAATATCATTGATGCTCAATATCGCACAGCCGAAGATGCAGAGAAAGTGAATATCAACTCTGTACTCCGCATTTATCGGGTTTATCTTATGTCTATCATCACCGACACTTACGGAGACGCTCCTTTCAGTGAAGCCGGCCTGGGATTCCTCGAAGGAAAGTTCAATCCGAAGTATGACAAACAGGAAGATATTTACAACGCTTTCTTTCTGGAGCTGGAAGATGCCGTCAATAAAATCGATCCGACCAAAGATAAAGTGACAGGTGACCTCATCTATGCCGGTGATGTAACTAAATGGCAACAACTGGCAAACTCGCTTCGCCTACGTTTTGCCATGCGAATATCCAGTGTCAATCCTACAAAGGCACAAACGGAATTTGAAAACGCTTTGGCTGCCAATGGGGGTGTGATAACGGACGCCTCAAGCGATGCGCTCATCAAATACATGACAATCGCATTTAGTTTCGGACAAGAAGCTTACTCTGATTATCGCGGAAATTCATTGTCACAGTTGTTGTTCGGCAACGACCCCGCTAATAATCCAAGTTACCTCTGTTCCACTTTCTTTAATCAGTTATACAATTCCGGTGACCCCCGTACATTCAAAATTTCCCGTTGTTATTATGACGGGCTGATGAGTGCCACCAGTCCCGACAATCGTGTCGACATCACCCAAGAGATGATTGAAAAAGGGATTGCTTTCAGTCCGCGCGACCCAGGTGCCTACTCGTGGGAACCATGGCCTACAGGGTACGACAGCGATATTTGTGCGGAATTAGCCGTTAACAACCCTTCCGTTACAGCAACCATGGCTCGTGAAGTGGAACCCAAACTTGCCAATAATTTCCTAAAAAGCGACAATCCGGGCGTAGTGATGACCTCTGCAGAAGTGAAGTTCCTGATGGCGGAAGCTACCGTGAAAAAATGGAATGTCGGCAGTGTGTCAGCAGAAGATCTTTACAAGCAAGGAGTACGTGCTGCTATTGATTTCCTGACAGACAACTACGGTTGCACGGCTACTACTGATGCAGAGTTTGATGCATTCATTCAAGATAAAGGGGCGTTCGGACATACGGACAATCAGAAACTTGAAGCTATCAATACACAGGCCTGGATTCTTCACTTCACCAATCCTGCCGAATGTTGGGCAAACGTGCGTCGTTCCGGTTATCCGAAGTTGAAATCACCGGCAGAATATGGGTTCGGACAATACCTCACCGGTGGAACGGAAATTCCGGTACGTCTATGCTATCCTGTATTGGAATCTTCCTATAATAAAAAGAGCTACAATGAAGCCATCGAGCGCATGGGAGGAACAGACAATTGGCACAGCCTTCTGTGGTGGGATACTGAAAACTAACTATTAAACAATCATCCATTATGAAAAAGATATATATTGCACTATTTGCCCTACTCGCTGTAGGCTCCACATTTACTGCATGCACCGAGGAAGAACCGTTCGCTACGGTGACAGAAAATGATGATCCGCATATCCTTGCCCCGGTATTCCCTGACAGAACGAACGGCCAATTGGCTACATTCGCCAACATCAGTCGGGATGCGAACTTATCCATCGCGCTGACCGTGACTCCGAAAGATTACACCACAGTAACCTGGTTCATTGATGGGCAGGAAGTAGAATCGGGTACCGACTCCGACAAAGAAATCAACCGTAGTCTGAAAGCCGGTACGTATAATTTGAAAATAGAAGTGGAAACTGTGAAAGGGAAGAAGACTTCCCGTGAAGGATTGGTGGTGGTCAATCCGTTGGCTGATGACCCTCAATCGAAAGAAGTAGCCTTTGAGAGAATTGTATCTCCCGGTAAGACTGCCCGTTTATATGGCAGTAATTTACAGAACGTAACAGCCATCCTCTTGGGAGGAAACACGATCACCGATCCTACTTATGTTGAATCGGCAGACGAGAATTATCTGGAATACACCATTCCGACAGGCGTAAGCGAAGGCGATTACCGTATCGTTCTGCAAGATGCCGACGGCAATCAATATGGAGCCGACATGGTGAAAGTAACCAATGCTTCCCTTGTCATTTCGGGAGCTAACCGGGCTACTGCCAACGTGGATTGGACCATTTCCGGCATCAATCTCGAAAACATCGCTTCTCTAACCATTGGCGGGCAAACGGTATCTCAATTCAGCAACCAATCTTCTACAGAGATTACGCTGACTTGTCCGGATTTGTCTGATGGAAGCTATACGATGACAGGCAAGACCCGCAGCGGAGAGGCTGTGCAGTTCTTGAACGATAATATTACGACTACCGAACAGACTGTGACCGTATCTACCGAAATAACGCTTTGGTCAGGACACCATTACGTTTCGTGGGATAAGCCGGACGGTGATCCCAACAAAACTTTTGGTTTGATTCCAATGGATGTATTTGCTGGTATCACAGCCGGGTCGACACTGAAAGTAGTCTACTCCATAGAACCTACTGCCGAATATCATAAAATGCAGCTTGCCACAGGCTATTGGACAGGCTTGGCGAGTGAGATGGAATTTACGGAAAACGGTGAATATACACTGATACTAACACAAGACATGTTGAATAAGATTCAAGCTGAAGCCGGATTCTTATGTGTAGGACATGGCTATTATGTAGATTTGGTAACCGTGAAATAATGTTCCTAAGTAAGTTTAAAAATCATTCATACCATAAGTATCTGTCATTCTTCGGGTTAAAGCCCTCTGAATGACAGATTACATAAACGATGCTACTTAAAAACAAATCATAATGAAACTAAGAAATATTATATTAATGACCGCATCTATCGCAATGACTGCCTGTTCCAAACAGGCAGTTCCCACTGCCATTCCTGAAGACGCTAAAATAGAACAACAAGTGGAAGAGCTTCTATCAAAGATGGATCTTGACGCCAAGATAGGGCAAATGACCGAGCTTGCTATTGATGTATTAGGAGAGACGATAAATGGAGAATTCCAATTGGACGAGGCAAAACTCCACAAAGCGATTGCTGAATACAAGGTAGGTTCGTTTCTCAATGCTCCCGGCCCGGTAGCACAAAGCCCTGAAAAGTGGAACGAGATTATCGGTCGAATACAAGAACTGTCGATGGCGGAGATTGGTATTCCATGTATCTACGGCCTGGATCAGAATCATGGTACTACCTATACATTGGGCGGCACGCTCTTTCCTCAAAATATCAATATGGGTGCTGCCTTCAATCCGGATTTGACCTACGAAGCGGCACGTGTAACGGCTTATGAAACAAGGGCTAGCAATTGTCCCTGGACATACTCCCCCACTGTCGATATGGCACGTGATCCCCGTTGGCCGCGTGTATGGGAAAATTATGGAGAAGACTGTTTAGTCAATGCCATTATGGGCAGCACTGCTGTCCGAGGCTTCCAAGGAGATGATCCTAACCATATTCCCGCCGACCGAATCGCCACCTCCGTGAAACATTACATGGGATACAGCATGCCACGTACCGGCAAGGACCGCACACCGGCTTATATATCTGTTTCCGAACTGCGTGAAAAATGTTTTGCACCGTTCAGGGCTTGTGTGGAAGCAGGTGCACTGACTATAATGGTCAACAGTGGTTCCATCAACGGAAAGCCTGTGCACGCCGACCGCGAACTCCTTACACAATGGCTGAAAGAAGACTTAGGATGGGACGGAATGTTAATCACCGACTGGGCGGACATCAACAATCTTTATACCCGCGAACATGTGGCAGCAAACAAGAAAGAAGCCATCGAAATGGCAATCAATGCAGGTATAGACATGGCTATGGAACCGTATGATCTCAATTATTGTACACTACTAAAAGAGTTAGTGCAAGAGAAGAAAATACCCATGAGCCGTATTGACGATGCCGTCCGCCGGGTGCTTAGACTTAAATTCCGTCTGGGTCTGTTCGATCATCCGAACACTTTATTGAAAGATTATCCTCTCTTCGGCAGCAAGGAGCATGCACTTATCGCACTTCATGCAGCTGAAGAATCGGAAGTATTGCTAAAAAATAAAGATAATATTCTTCCGCTTCCTCAAGGGAAAAAGCTACTGGTAACCGGTCCGAACGCCAACTCTATGCGTTGCTTGAACGGCGGTTGGAGCTATTCGTGGCAAGGACATCTGACCGATAGATTTGCCGACAAATATAACACCATTTACGAAGCAATCTGCAACAAATTCGGAGCCGATCATGTCCGTCTGGAACAGGGCGTAACCTACAAACCCGAAGGTGCTTACATGGAAGAAAATGAACCGGAGATTGAGAAAGCTGTGGCCGCCGCCCGCAACGTGGATATTATTATCGCCTGCATCGGTGAGAATTCATATTGCGAAACACCCGGTAATCTTTCCGAACTTGCCATCTCTGCCAGCCAAAGCAAACTGGTAAAGGCACTTGCCGCTACAGGAAAACCGATCATCCTGATACTCAATGAGGGTCGTCCCCGCATTATCAACGAGTTGGAGCCATTGGCTGATGCAGTTATTGACATTCTATTACCCGGAAACTATGGTGGCGACGCATTGGCGAACATTCTGGCAGGAGACGTGAACCCCAGTGCCAAGATGCCTTACACATATCCGCGACACGAAGCAGCACTGACTACCTACGATTATCGGGTGAGTGAAGAAATGGACAAAATGGAAGGAGCTTACGACTACAATGCGGTAGTCTCCGTTCAATGGCCTTTCGGATACGGATTGAGCTACACCACTTTCGAATACAGCAACTTCCAAACGGACAAATCTTCGTTTACCACAGGAGATGGTTTGCACTTTTCCATAGATGTAACCAATACCGGTAAATATGCCGGAAAAGAAGTTGTGATGCTGTTCAGCAGTGATCTTGTGGCATCGCTTACTCCCGAAAACCGTCGGTTACGAGCCTTCAAAAAGGTGGAACTGCAACCGGGCGAAACCCAGACTGTCACTCTATCCATCAAAGGCAGCGACTTGGCTTTTGTCAATTCCGACGGGCAATGGGTACTGGAACAAGGGGATTTCCGTATGCAATGCGGAAATCAAGTAGTGACTATTACTTATAAGTAGGCATTTATAAGTAGGTATTTATAAGTAAATGCGCATTATTAATGTATACACTCCCGACAATAACTCTATGAGACACTGCGTTACTTTGTGGTGAACTCAAATTATCATCTAACCGGTTGAACAGCCTCAAACGGCTGTTCAACCAAATTTAAACAACCGCTCCTCTTGATCCAAACGACCGTATGTCTACAACAAAAAGACAATCGTTTGAGCCCAAAGGAGCGATTGTTTTTATCTGAAGGAAAGCGGCATTATTACAAAGGGTATTCCTCAAAAGCATACAAAATGGTAGATAAATAACGTTCACCTGTATCGGGTAATAATGCAACAATCATTTTCCCGGCATTTTCCGGTCGCTTCGCCAGTTCCGTAGCAGCATATACGGCTGCTCCTGAAGATATGCCTACCAACAAACCTTCCTGTTTAGCCAATTCACGACTCGTACGAATGGCATCGTCATTCTGCACCTGAATAATTTCATCTACGACAGAAGCCTTGTACGTCTTAGGAATAAACCCTGCACCGATTCCCTGAATCTTATGCGGACCTGGTTTACCTCCCGATAGTACCGGAGAATCAGAAGGTTCTACTGCCACAATCTTTATACTCGGATCACGCATCTTCAGCGCTTCCCCTACACCGCTAACTGTCCCGCCAGTACCTACTCCGGCCACAAAGATATCGACTTTCCCCTCGGTATCTCTCCATATTTCCAGACCGGTAGTCCGTAAATGCATGGCAGGGTTAGCAGGATTCTCAAATTGTTGTAAAATGACAGCTCCCGAAGTGACCGCCTTCAGTTCTTCAGCTTTGGCAATGGCTCCTTTCATGCCATCCGCACCAGGAGTCAATACTAATTCCGCCCCTAAAGCTTTCAGAAGATTACGCCGTTCGATACTCATGGTATCGGGCATCGTCAGAATCAGTTTATAGCCTTTAGCAGCTGAAACAAAAGCCAATCCCACACCGGTATTCCCACTGGTCGGTTCAATGATAGTTGCTCCGGGATGCAAAATTCCTTTCGTTTCTGCATCCTCAATCATAGCCAATGCTATGCGGTCCTTCACGCTTCCTGCGGGATTGAAAGATTCAATCTTTACAATCAGACGAGCTTTCAGGTCGTTACTTGTATTATAGTTACTAAGTTCCAATAACGGAGTATTACCTACCAAATCCGTCAATTTTCTTGCTATCTTTTCCATATATATCTGTTTTAAATTTCTCTTGTTTTAATATATGACAAAGATAGTGCGGATTCTGTTCAGGGTAAATACCATATATATGGTAAATTCATACCACATATATCTGACTTCTTGCCAGAACAATATATCATTTGAATCTCTTCACATAATCTGCAATCAGATAACATGCCGGACCGAGTACTTGACCATGATCGAATCCTTGCATTTCGTACAAAGTCACTTTCTTGTTACCTATACTTTTCAAGACAGCTTCCAGCAACGCATTTTCTTCATACCTTGCCGCCATCTCCAGATGCTTGTCCCCCGTAATCAACACGAGAGGAGCTGTTTCCTTACGAGCCTTATTTACCGGAGCATACTCATCAACCACCGGAATACCGTCAGGCAAACCGCGTTCCTTGCGAATAGTGAAATGTGTCACTGTCTGACCACTCACCGGAAGATAAGCAGCTACACTATCGGCATCTGCTCCGTATGCTGCCATGTACTTTTTATCCATTGCCAGAATCAATGAAAGATAACCTCCCGCAGAATGACCGGAAACAAAAATATGATCCCTACGACCACCATACTTATCAATATTCATTTAACAAAGAAAGTTATGAAAAAAAGTATGTTTTCACTTCTTGCTGTAATAGTTATGGCAGGTTGTACACAGAGTGATGTAATTGAGTTGGTTTCAAATGAAAATGTGGAAATCAAACTGAGTTCTTCTGCCATAGCGGCAGAAACAATGACACGTGCGCCATACGAGGGTACGATAGGTACGAATGGTTCGCTGCCTGCAAGGGTACTGGTTTCTACAGCATCTGCGGACTATACTGCGAACGGATTGTATGCGAATGATAGAATGGACTTTACGGACAATGGTATTACTGCAGTTGGTTTCGACACGCCTAAATATTATCCGGTGAATAACACTGCGTTGTATATTTGTGGCCTGTATCCTTTTGCAGGTTGGGACAATCCTGCTAACAATGAATGTAAGTTTACATTCAATGGCAGTCAAGATGTTATGGCTGCTGCCCAAGTATCTTCGACGAAAGATGATTCCAAGGACGGCGATTATCCTCAACTTGAGTTTAAGCATTTACTCACGCAATTAGTGATTATGGCGGTTGCCGAGGATGATGCGGCTATTGAAAAATGGGGACAGTTAACGGATATTACATTGACGAAAGTCGGAACAAGTAATCCGTCCAGTGCTGTAACGGTGACTCTGTCGACCGGAACGGCTGATGAGAGTACGGCATTTGCTACACCATTAAGCAACGGCATGTCTTTTGGGGTAGTAGGAGCAAATCCGGAAACAGCGTTTGCTACACAAGCGAAAGACCTTACAACCGACGGTGAAGAAGTGGCTTATTCAATGGTTGCTCCTTTGGAAAACGCGACCGGTACGGCAGATTATACATTGGCTGTAAAAACGGAGAACTCCGGTACTACACCTGTCCGCGTTACTGTTAATCTGAAGCAAAGTGCCAACCAAGCATCGTATACAGCATCGACACAGGGTAAGAAGTTCATCGTTACTTTGACATTTAAAGCTACAGAAATAAAGGCGACAGCTACGGTGGAAGATTGGGAAGAAGATGGCGGAAGCAGTGAAGAAATACAATAATTAATCAGAGATACAATTGCTCATGAAATGGAATAAATGGGTTTTATATGGCAGCAGTGTTTTGCTGTCGGTGGTCGCAGCTTGTTCTGCAGATGTACCGCAGACAATGGTGCAGGATGACGGCAGGGTGGAAATACGTGTGAGTAGCGGTATTTTCTCTTCGGTGGAACCGGCTACGAGGGCGGTGCTGGACGGAATGATTAATTCCGGCTTCAATACCGATTTGGATGTGGCGTTTGCGCGTGCGGATGCTGATGGCAATGGTGATTACACAGTCTATAAGGATGATGCTTTGGCAGGGACAGTGACCTCTTCTTCGCAGGAGCTTGCATTTGCTCCGGCAGAGTATTATTCGGCGAATGGAAATAAAACCAAACTGATAGGTTGGTATCCGAGACGTAACAATGTGTCTTTTACACAAGCAAGTGGGGTAGTGAATTTCGGTACGATTGACGGCAGGACGGATATAATGGTTACTTCATTGAAAGAAGGAAAAAAAGATTCGAAAATACAGTCGTTGGTTTTCAGTCACTTGCTTACTCAAATCAGTGTAAGGGTTTACGCTTCTGATGCGGATACGAAGAGTTTGTGGGGTAAGGTACGGTCAATCAAGATTACCGGAAAGAAACAGGCATGTGTGATTACGCTACCGGCTGCGACATCGGTTGACGGAACGGGTATAGCCGGTTCTTCTTTTACCGGTTCGGAAGATTTGGACTTGGTTGCAGCAGAGCCGATAACTCCTTCTAATGTAATTTCCTATCCGTTGGAAATGGGTGTGGGAGCCGCTGATGATGCCGTTATGGCAGGGTATGCCATGTTTGCACCACAGACGTCTGGGAGTATTGAACTGCAGATTGATTTGGAAACGGGAGGATTGCAAAAACCTGAGATTACCGTCCCTGTCGGCGGGGGCTTTCAAAACGGAACTTCGTATGCCATTACTTTAAAGTTTACATCGGCCGAGATAACTCCTACGATATCTGTTACCGATTGGGTAACCGGAGATGCAATTGAGGAAGTTGAGATATAATGAAATAATCTTTTGGGATTATGAACTGTAAAGGGATGATAAAATACTTGTCGGTGGCTCTGTTACTTTGTTCATGTACGGAGAATGAGCTACAGTTGAGGGAACGTGAGCAGCAGTTTGTCATACGCTTCTCCACAGCGAATGTCTGTACGGAGGTAGTTACCCGAACGGCCTCTCCGTTGACCGGTGGTACTATGCTGCGTATCCTCGCTTTCCGGCGTATAGGTGAGTCTCCCGATTTGTCAATGGATAGATATATGGGGGAGGGAACGTACAGAGCCATAAACGGCAGTGGTGTGTTGGAACCTGTCAGTTCTTTACTGCTACGTACGGGAACTTACGATTTTTATGCTCTGACCCCGGATTTGGCTGTTGCCAATGTCGACCATGAAGGAGATGGCGCAAAGTGTGCCGTTGCAGTGGAACATGGGATGGATTATGCTACTTCACTGACCGCAGGGCAAACGGTCAGTGAGGCAAGTCCGACCGTTGTTCTCAATGATTTAGGCAGGCATTGTACGAAGCTTATATTCGAATTGATGCCGAAAGCCGGTAATATAAGATCGGTCGATATTGCATCTGCCGGGCTTACCAATATGACACGTGCACCTGTATCGGCAATACTGAATACAGCCTTGCCTATTATGGGAGTCTCTAAGAGTGAGGAACTTACAATAGAAGGTAGTGAGTTTTCCGTACCGGATGACGATTTGAATACTTCTGCTTTTGCAGTGGTACTGCCACGTGAAGCGGGTAATTTTAAATT
>OJJT01000666.1_pt1 | contig 13996 bp, 10 predicted proteins | sample 1596281 | NCBI WGS metagenome assembly OJJT01 (sample SAMEA4350145, study PRJEB24818) | metagenome | biome: human; feature: gut; material: faeces | place: Denmark | collected 2013-09
GCGCGCCGTCCCATGCGGGGACTTCGATAAGCCTTAAACATACCCCGGGCGGTGGTGTAAAATCGCGTGTCTGTATCAGCAGTTTTTTTACCAGTACACGGACGGCGAAGGCCAGCTTGGGGTTGGAAAAATCAAGGCTGTGCAGCCCTTCGGGCTTTTTCAACTGAGGGTGGTAACTGTAATTCGGCATCCTTGCCTCCCGCTCAATCATCATACGCTTTCATCGGCCTATCGGACCGAAGCCGTCAGTCCGTTTCCTTTGGAATCTGGTTCAGTGCGGCGTTGAGTTGCTCGACCATGGTGGGGGTAACGGACTTACCGACCTGTTTCAGCATTTTTCCAAGGGCATTTTGTCCATCTGGCGCTGGATGACTTTAGGCAGGGTGATCTTTTTGCCCACATCGCCATAGCTCTTTTTCATTTGGGCCATGACATCATCCAGCAGCTTGGCGGCCTCGGTTTTTTCTTGATATCCTCTATCATGTCTAGGATGGAGAAATAGCCCTCCCGCGTCGCTTCCTCAGGCTTGTCGAACCAGTTCACCACCTCGCCGCCGTCCTGGGCATAGCCGGGGTTGACTTTTTCCACCTTACGGATGGTCATGAAATCCGCCCATACGCCGTAGCGAACCTCGATGACGTGTTCTCCTGTAAGCGGAACACGGAAGGCAAACACCTTATAGTTGCTTGGGGGAAAGACTATAAATCTCTACAAGCCAGTGTAAAAATGTTTTTTTCTGTGAGTCGGTTTATAAATTTTCCGCCCTCTCTATAGGCATGGATATTCTGATATACATATTGCAACATGCGTTCTTCTCTGTCTGGCAGTGCAGGTGTACTGTGTGGTGTAATTATTACATTGGGCATATTCCAAAGCATACTGTCCGCGGGTAAAGGCTCCGTTTCAAAGGTATCCAGTCCTGCGCCCGCGAGTTCTCCTGCTTGTAACGCATGGACAAGCGCTGACTCGTCAATCAACTTCCCGCGGCCCATATTGATTAAAAACGCCGTTTTTTTCATAGCGAGAAATTGTTCAGCACACATCATATGAAACGTTTTGTCGTTCAGCTCGATACAAAGCACTACGTAATCACAGCGCGCGAGCAGTGCGTTTAAATCGCCCCCTTCCTCAGCGGCATATATTTCATCTACATACTCTACTGGAGCACTGCTACGCCTCCAGCCAAGTATTGTCATATCGAATTGCCTCGCCAATTTTGCAACCTCACGTCCGGTTTTCCCTAGGCCAATTACACCGATAGTCTTCCCATGTAATGCTGTCTTTGAAGCGTATTCGGATGTCGATGTCCACTGATGACGTGCCTGAGCGCGCAGCAACATGGGCAAATCATACGTGAGGCTCAACATAAACATGAGGACGTGTTCGGCCAGCGCCGGAGCACTTCTACCAGAGGAACTTGTCAAAATGATGCCCCGAGAAAAAACCTCCGGGCGTGCGGAGCGATCCAAGCCCGCATGACAGCAATGAATCCATTTGAGATTTTCTCCGGCAAGAATTTCTTCATCCAAATCACCATTCAAAATGCATACGTCCACCGACTTAACTGACTCAGCGATCTTTTCTTTTGCGTTGGGAGCGTGCGAATCGCAAAATATCACTTCCGCAGGAAACAACGCTTCCCTTAGTCTTTTCCTGTTTTCCGGCTTAAGACAAGCCGTTATCAGTGCTTTTTTGATTTCCGGCAAAACAAATTCCTCCCTTGTAATAAAAACAATCAAATCGATCTGTCGATCGCGCCATAACCCATCCATCCTCCCCTTTTGATGAACAGTTGCAGTGGGGACAAATATGCCGTTGAGTGACATTCGAATCGTTTTATTCTCAGCATTCCCAAGTGAAACTTCGAAAATCTACTGTTCCGGTACCTTCATACAAAAAATACACACTGTGGACACCGTTTGGCAGGGTCACTTTTGTACAGACGGTTTGCCATTGCCTAGCGTCCTTTAGCGCAACTGAAATTTTTCCGTATATCCGCTTTCTTTGAGATATGTACAAGAGGAACCTCCCGTTCGCATTTCCTCGAAGTTCCATCACCAAAGAGCGAACACCAGAGAAGGAAAAATATTTATATCCCACAACGGAACCATCCATCAAGCTCGTAATGTATTGAACCGGCTCCACACCAGCAGAGATTTTCTCCGGCTCCACATCCGGAACATCTTGAGTCAGATAAGGATGGTTCGACTGCATGGTCAGTGGGTGAGAGAGAACCCCACCTTCCTTCCCGTGCAGGCAACAGCAGATATTCGCCGGATACATTCCTTCTCCCTTCAATGGGCCGGAATTGAGTCCGCAGGAGGTTATCTCCACTTGTCCAATAGAGCCATCCTCCTTAAAAAATATCTTTTCCGCACAGACCTGGCGACTGTAGTTGGTGCGGTCTGTCTGTCGGTGGTAAAAGATATACCATTGTCCATCAATACACTCCATGCCGCCATGCGTATTGCCTAGACAGTTCACTGCCTGTTCCTCAGTTCTCCCATTCAAATACACATCGCCGATATCGACAAGTGTACCACCAAAGCAAAAGTCCCCATCCGGCCGGTCACTCGCCGCATAGCATAACTCGTGGCTGTTAACGGAAGAATAGATGAGATAGTACTTTTCTTTGACTTTTCGAAGGGAGCTAGCCTCGAAAAATGCATGTCCCTCAAAACCTGTTCCGATGGACCTCGCCGCCGAAGGAAGAAGATCTTGCGGCTCCGATGCCAGTGTCAACATATCCCGCTCCAAACACATCACCTGCGAGCGCTTCGTTCCATCGTCTTTTGTCTGCTCCCGAAGTGCCTGTCCGGAATAAAGATAAATTCGGCCATCTTCATCCACAAAAACACCGGGATCAAATTGAGTGCTGTCACCCTCCCGGTCTCCGAGTGGAATGCCATCTGGATGGCGCACCATACCAAGATATTCGTACTTTCCCGCCGGAACATTACAGACGGCCACGGCAATCTGCGGCAAATAGTCTAGGCAGTAATAAAGATAATACCTTCCGTCCGAACCACGGATGACATCCGGTGCCCACAGTGCATGAACCCCCGGGGGATTAAGATCTCCAGGAGTACGTTTTGCATAGGCGAATCGCCCTGGCTTGGGAATAAACAGGCTGTTTCCCCGTTTCCGATTACGAGGATCCTGTTCTTTGCGGTAAATGATGCCTTCATATCGCCATTCCGCGAGGTTGTGGACGTCAGCAGAATAGCATACATAATCATTTAAGCAGTACTCCGCACCCCGAAAACGGTCGTGACTACCGTAGAGATAGATTCGGTCACCGAAAACACGCGGCTCAACGTCTGGAACATACTCATAAGACGGGAGACAGGGATTAAAGCTCTGTTTCTTTTCTTCCATTTTATCCTCCAAAAACCACTTACGGTAAAATCAGAGTTCGACTCTCCTTAGATATATCGGACTCTTCACCTTCGCTTCTTCGCGTTGTTATTGATAGAACATACTCCGCTGGTCGCATACCCACTATCCGCTCAAAAAGCGCATTGAAATGACGATGATCGTGATAGCCGACCGCCGCACACACCTCTGAAATGCACATGTCCGTCTCAGTAAAAAACTTTTTCGCATGACCGATACGCAACTCTGTAATCAACTGCTGATAGGTTTTCCCTGTCTTTTTTTTAATCAACTGGCTCAGATAGTTGGGATTCATAAAAAATTTTTTCGCGATGTCGTTCAGACTGATGTCCTGAGCGTAATTTTTCACCAGATATTCCCTAATCTCCTGAACCACATCGCTACTGCGTTGTGGATACCTCTCCTCGCGAATCTTCTCAATGATGCTATACATTTCCTCCTCATCCAACGGCTTCATTAAGTAATAACGGACACCTAATGCCATCGCTTTTTTTGCGTACGCAAATTCGCCATATCCTGAGAGCAGGATAAATTCTGCCGTTGCTCCTTGTTCCTTCAGTCGGCGAATCATCTCGATTCCATCAAAGATCGGCATTTTGATATCGGTCAGGACAACATCCGGATGTTTTTCCAAAACGGTTTCCATACCCTCTTTCCCGTTGAAGGCTCTCCCTGTTACATGATAGCCCTGGCCTACAGCATTCAGTAAAAACTCGATTCCTGTCAAAATATCTGGTTCGTCATCAACAATTACAATATTCATAATCCCTCATCCAAACACATTCTAATACGCATACGAAATTCTATGCAGGTCCCACTCGAATTGCTGTACAGGATATCTAAATCACTGCAGCGTTCATCTGCCAGCCGCAACCGCCTCAGAATATTGATCAGACCAATGTTTTGTGAGCCTCCAATCTCACTGTGCAATAGGGGGTCGGTAATCTGTCGAGCTTTCTCAAGGCGCCGTCGTGTAAGTGCTAGACTCTCTTCATCCATGCCTCGTCCATCGTCGCAGACTTGGAAAATAGCAATTTCGCCTTCTGCCTTCCCGGTAATTTTGATATTTAGCCGTTCACTTTTGTCTCGCCTGCCGTGCTCAATGCAGTTTTCAAGCAGAGGTTGAAATAGAACCGGGATACAGAGGATATCTAAAAGCAAGGCATCTATATCATACGTAAAGCAGAACTGGTCTGTGGATTGCAGATTCTGCAGACGCATAAACTCCTCCGCGTAAATCAGCTCGTCCCTGATTCTATGGTTTTTTTTCGAACTATCTAACATAGTGCGGAACATCTTCGCCAAGAGGAAAATCATTTTTGACACGACAGGGTCGCCATTACACAGCGACTTCATGCGGATCACTTCCAGCGTATTAAACAACATATGGGGATTAATCTGGTTTTGGAGTGCGGCTATCTCGCTATCTTTTTTCACAAGCTCGGCGACATACACTTTCTCAATTAGCTGTTCCATCTCATGGACCATATAATTGTAGCTGCTGACAAGCATACCCAATTCATCGGAACTTTCGTAGTTCGGAAGCGTAATATACTTCCCATTCTTCATCTGACGCATACCATAGCTGACTTTAACAAGACGGCTTGTAAGAGCGCTGCTAATCGGTACGACTATAAGTACAACGATCACCCCGCATAGAAGAACAACCAATATCGTCATCAGCCGAACGTACTTTTCCTCCAAGTTGAGAGACTCTTTTGGAATCGCCGTATACACAGTCAGCCCAAGCGTCTCGGATTGCTGCTCAAGGGCAATATAATCATCGCCAAACGCTGGCGCGGTCATACTTTCATCCTGCCATTGCGTTGGGTCGTCCATTAGACGTGTGTCATACAAGATATTCCCCGCGGAATCCTCGATTCGAATTTCAATATCGTATTTCTGCTTTGCGTTTTCATACTCTTCACTCAGCACAATGACCGAAGCCGGATCGATATCAATCATAAGCGCCCCCCGGTACTTCATGCCGCTGGACATGATTTTCCTGACAAAGGTAATCACCAGCTCGTTCGTCCGGCTGTTCCAATAGTCTGCCTTATGCGCCGGAACAACATAAAAATTTTCCGTACTCTGATCAAGCCCTTTCACCCACGGCTTTTCGTAAAAAGCTGTCTGGTTGATTTTCAGTCCTTTGGAACCTGTATGGATAAAATCTCCATTGTGCATTAGAATGCTGACGGTTTTCACCTTCGGCTGCAGTGTTGTAATTCGAAATAACACTCTTTGTATGCTTTCATTATCGCGCACAAGTTCAGTAACAGATCGCTGCGTCTTTTCTGAGTAAAAGAACAGTTCATTGTCTACCAGAACAGACTTAGAGATTCCCTCATAATCCTGAATCACGTGGTTCAGATTGGCGGTAATCTGAGCATTGAACGCCTGAGCAAATTCCATTGTATGCTCATTTAATCGGGCAACATAGATTTTGAATATAACAAAAAAGCCGACAATTAGCGGAATCAGACAGATATTCAAGCAAATCAGAATCATTTTTTTTGTAATCGACATATTTCGGATATGCTTCATAATGCCTCTCTCCACTCTTCTCAAGCACCCCGGATACCAAGTCAAGGGCAGGATCAAGGATCCTGCCCTGCGACCGGGAATTAACTCAGCTATTCAGCTCATCATGCCAAGCACGTGCACGTTCGGTTACTTCCTCACCGCCATTTGCGTACCATTTTTCGACAAACTCATCGAATTTTTCTATGGGCCATTCGCCGGAAATGATTTTGGACGCATATTCCACATAAAGGGTGCGTGCACCAATATCCTCGTAGCCCTCGTATATCGTAGTTGGAATATTGTTGCCCGCAATGATGCGGCCATATTGTTGAATTTCGTGGACATTGCGAATCGAATTATCTACCGCCCATGCATTTTCATCGGAGCGAATACCCTCAAGCATACCTACAACAATCTCCTCATTGGCCACGGTGTCATAGACGCTCAGCGCCAAGCGCTCCTGATTTGCTTTATCTTCCGGCAGATATTCTTTTTCTCCATCGGAGTTAACTGTATAATACATCCCCTCAACGCCAAATTTGAAAGTTTCGGCATTGTCAAGATTATAAAGTGCGTCAATTACTTTCATGCAGGCAATAATACGCCCGGGGTCCTCGGTGTAATTCACAACATACTGTGCATCGCCGCTGCGCATTGCCTGATAGAAGCCGCTTCCTTCATACCCGTTGGCGGATATGGCCGGAAGAACCGCAAACTGCGCCTTTACGCCGGTAGCGTTTTCAATATCCATTGCTCGGATATAATCGGTTTGTGGCAGATGATAGTAAATACCAACCTGATTTGAAGAAACCTTTCCATCCCATGCTGCCTTATCGTTAAAGAGCGTTTCCGGGTCGATCAGCCCTTCCTTATAAAGAGAGGCGATCCACTCCAGCGCATCGCGCATATTTGGCGTGACAGCTGAATATGTCAGCTCGCCGTCGTACATATCCCACCCGGGATATCCCTCAAACATCGCGATACCGTACATATAAAACAGATAGTCCATCCAACGCGCTTCTTCGCGTCCGCCGGTGGGAATTTCGTCCGCGACTCCGTTTCCGTTGGGGTCTCCATCGCGAAATGCGCGCAAAACCTCTACAAATTCGTCTTGTGTGGTTGGCATCTCCTCGCCGACGGCCTCAAGCCAATCCACGCGAATCATCGCGCCATGACGTTGATAGTCAAATACCTTTGGAACGTACCAAATTCTGCCCTGTCCGGTGGGGTCATTTTGACGAACCAACTCCCAGATAGATTCATCTACCATCTCCCAACAATGTGGCGCGTATTCCTGCAGATAATCTGTTAGATCAAGCACTGCGCCATCCACAATCAACTGGTTTTCCATGCCATTGACTACCGCATAAACATCGGGCGCTTCGCCAGCCGTCACACGCAGGTTAATCTGCTCCTGATAAGTTGCGCCGCCATTCCACTCAATGTAGGGCATAATTACGCCAAAACCAAGGATGTCTTTGTAAAAATTATACATTTCCCCATCCTTTTCTACAGGCAGAAAACCTGGATTATCCCTCTGGAATTCTATATACTCGGGTAATACAATATTCTGTCTGTCAGAACCAGAGCCATCCTGCGAAGCGACACCCGCTTGGCTTGTGGACGTACTCCCAGGTTTTGCGCCGCATCCGGCCAAAAGCAACGTAAGGATAAGAGCTGCCAGAAACACGCTAATGAATTTCTTCATAGTTTTTCCTCCTATTTTTTATTTATTTGATACCGCAACGGAGCGGCACAACGAACTTAAAATTATCCCTTCACGCTACCGACCATCGCGCCTTTTGTGAAGTGCTTTTGAATAAATGGGTAGACAACTAAGACGGGAAGGATAGCAAAGATAACAACAACCGCGCTCAATGTAGCTGTCGTATAATTAACATCAGCATACTTGGCGATCGCAACCATGTCGCCACCGCTGCTAAGGATTCGTTGGATCTCTCTTTGCAGTGGAAACAGCTTGGTATCCGAAATAAACATCAGTGGAGTCTGATACTGGTTCCACAGCGTGACACCGTAATACAATCCGACAGTCATCAGCACTGGCTTTGATGAAGGCAAAACGATTCGAAACAACGTCCTAAATTTTCCACATCCATCGATGGCTGCCGCCTCCTCAATGTCTGCCGGAAACGCGTGAAAAAATGAGCGCATAACAATCAAATTGTACGCGGTCAGAATGTGCGGAAGCACCATCACCCAGTAGTCATCACGCAGTCCCAGCCTAACAATTTGCAGATAATAGGGTACAGTCGGTGCCTTGAAAATCATTGTGAACACCACAAAAAGCATAAGTACTTTATGAAGCGGGAAATCATTTTTTGCCAAGGGATAGGCCATTAATACATTAATCACCAGTGACAGTGCCACACCAATTACTGTCGAGGTAGCCGAAATAAAAAACGATCTCCACAGTGTCATCTGAGACAGCATATATTTCCATGATTCAAGCGTAAAGTCGACTGGCCAGAGCGTAACCGCATTCATGTCAGATGCTGCTTTCGAGCTGAACGACAGTGCCAATTCGGACACAAGAGGAATCAGCGAAACAATGCCGAAAAGAACAAGAACCGCCGTGATGGAAAAACTATACCAAAAATCGTTCGAGGATACTTTGATTACGGAGCCTTTATTTTTCATTACCACAACCCTCCGTCTTCTGTATATTTTTTCGACAAATAATTGAAAAGCAACACCATTATCAAGCCAATTACGGATTGGAATAATCCAACCGCCGTTGAAAAGGAATATCGGCCATTCAAAACACCCACACGATAGACATATGTATCGAAGATGTCCGCCACAGAATATGTCATCGGCGTGTACAGATTGTACACTTGATCAAAGCCAAGTTCCATAAATTTTCCGGCTTCCAACAGGAACAGGGTGATAATCGTTGGAACCAGAATCGGTAGCGTGATGTGTCTGGTTCGCTGGAAACGGCTTGCTCCGTCGATTACGGCCGACTCATACAACTCTGGACTGATACCGGCAATGGCCGCCAGATAGACAATTGTTTGCCACCCTGCATCTTTCCAAATGGCGGTAATCACATAGATTGGTCGGAACCACTGCTCCTGCTGCATTACAAGAATTGGCTTCAGCCCAAGCATCTCGCGAAAAATGTTGAACAGGCCGCCGCTACCCAAAAAACTGAACACTAGACCGCCGACGACAACCCATGAAACAAAATGGGGAATACAGATGACTGTCTGAACGGATTTTTTGATATATTTGGACCGTACCTCATCCAACATTAGAGCAAGAATCACCGGAATTGGAAATGTAAAGACAATCTTCAGCGCGCTTAGAAATAACGAATTTCGGAAGATTTTGTAGAAATCCGGCGAATCAAACAGTTTAATGAAATGCTTGAGGCCTACGAACGGGCTGCCTATGATACCCCTCGTAGAAGAAAAATCCTGAAAGGCAATGACGCTACCAAACATCGGAACATATTTGAAAATAATCAGATAAACAACGCCTGGAAGAATCATAAGATAGTACGGCAGATACTTTCTTAGATGCACAACTACACGGTTTTCCTTTTCGATTATATTATTCATATCGCATCCTCCCTCACATTGTTTGCTCTGTAAAAAAGAATAACATAGTCTTTTTTCATTATCAATGCACAAATATTAGTTGAAAACGGGCCATTTCTTAGTATTTATTGTCGAAGCATTGACTGAAATCAGTTCCTACTTTATATTGATTGCGGTACAGACAAATCGGCAGACTGGCCAGAATATTTCGGGGAGGATGACAAAAAATGAGCCACTGGTGGACAGATTATCCGTGGCGAATGGTGCAGACGAACCTGCGCGAAACCGACATGGTGGACATGGATGCGCAAACCTATGTCGCTTGTCTGAAGGAGATGAACGCGACCTTAGCAATGATTAACACTGGTGGAATCGTAGCCAGTTATCCTACAAAGGTGGAAGATCACACACAAAGCGAATTTCTATTGGGCGATTCTCTTCACACTCTCATAGAGGAATGCCATAAAGCCGGGATCCGAGTTATCGCGAGAATGGACTTTTCCAAAGCTAGGCGAGCGGTTTACGAACGGCACCCAGATTGGGCCTACCGGGACAAAAATGGTAAGATTGTGGATTACAATGGGGACGTACATATGTGCATCTGCGGAGGATTCCAGCAACAAAAAGCGCTGGAGATTCTGCGGGAAGTCACGCAGCTATTACCAATCGACGGTGTGTTCATCAATATGGGTGGATTTCAGACAAAAGATTACAGCTACCATGATTATGGACCTTGCCACTGCGAAAACTGCAAACGTCTTTTTAAACAACGCTTTGGAAAAGATATACCCGAAAAAGAGAATGAAGAGGATCTTACATCGCGTATGTATCAAGTCTTCAAACAGGAAATCGTGGAGGAGACCCGAGACCGAATCAATTCCCTCCTCAAAAGCATTGACTCGGAGATTGCTGTAGACGGTGTGGATTTTTTTCGTCGGGAATCCAACACGGAGTATAAGCGTGGTGGAACCCTCTGGCAGTACAACGCCTCTTCCTCAGTCCGGTCAATCCACTCGTTGAAACCTGAGTGCGTCTGCAGCAGCGCCACAGTGGACTACATCGGATTTTACTACCGCCACGTCAGCGTCGGTACCGAATTGCATGCTCTCCGAATGTGGCAAGCAATCGCGAACTACGGCGCTTTGGATTATTACCTCATCGGGCGCATGGATAACCATCGGGACAAAAGTGCTTTTGCCGCTGTCAAAACCGCTTTTTCGTATATGGCCGCGCACGAGACACAGTACCGAGGCATGTGTCCGTCCGCAGATGTGCTGGTAATTCGTGAAGGGAAACACATGGCCTCTGAAGAGGCCCGGGGCTGGATTCGTGTGTTGACAGAACGCCATATTCTTTTGGCCGAAGCGGAACCTGCGGCAGCGTGGGCCTCTAATTCATTCTCGCGCTTTAAGGCTATTATTCTCACAAATCTTCGAGAACTTCCCACACGGGCCGCCGCTATGCTGGACGCATATGTCCAAGAAGGCGGTTGTCTTATCTGTACTGGTGCTACGGGGATTTGGGACGAACGCGGCGGACAGCGTGAAAACTTACCGCTTTCTTGTCTTGGGACAAAACAAATCTTTCAGTACCGGCGGGATTTAGCATCTGCTATGTTGGAGATTAGTTCGCAGGAGAAATTACTTTTCCCAAGCCTCTCCAATACGGAGCTTGTCTACTTCGGCGATGATTTCCTGTTCGTCGATTATGAGGATACTGTCCAATCCTATCTGCGTCTTACCCCACCGCAACCCCTCGGCCCACCGGAGCGTTGCTATTGTTTGGAAGCGACCGATACGCCCGGATTGGCTGTGAATTTTTATGGGGCAGGTAAAGCAATACATATTCCATGGCTGGCTGGAGAAATCTTTCAGCGGGACGGCTATTCGAACACGTTTTGCCTGATGCAGGATATTCTAGAACAGTTTGCCAAACTTGAAACTGTAGAGCAATCACCATTCTCCCCTATGGTGGAAGTGACGTTGGGATATTCGCGGGACGGCAAGCGCGCGATGGTACATCTCGTGAACAATTCCGGACATTTTGGCTGCTCTTATTTTGATCCAGTCCCGATGCGAGATATATGCTTGAAAATACGCATGGCACAAAGGCCAGCGGCAGTCCACCAGCTAACAGAAGGGGAGAATCCGCAGTTTAAATGGAAGGACGGGTACCTGTTTCTTTCTGTGAAATCCCTCGGAGCTTTTGCAGCGTTGGAAATTTCTTTCATACCGATTCCGAACACCTCATCTTAAACTGTCAGTTTTTGTGTCGTGGGTACACGCACACAGCCATGATAGCCAATAGAACACAAAAGTGTCTTATAGAATCAAAAAACGCTTTTCTTGCAACGCCAAGCATTTGCCTGGAAGAGCGAGACCGTCCTTGCCACCGGCGGTACAGCCCTCGGCAAGGGCAGCGTCCCGCTGCAATGCCTAGGTGTGGCGGCTGTACATGAACGGCGCTAGGAACTGTGCGTCTCCATGCTGGAGATTCAAGACCCGGAGAAGGAAATGTTTCCCCGGTGCGCCCAGGCGCCTTACATTGACTTTGGCAGCGAACGGTTCTTCGTCGAACTGTCCGGCGGAGCGACGGTCTAGCTCCGTTTGAACCCGGAGTACCCCATTGGGCCGCCCGAATGTTGCTGGTTCATGGAAAAGGAGGATGTCCCCAACTTGGTGGTATCGCCCTTTGGCAGCGGGCGCAGCATGTATCTGCCTTAGAAAGGCGGGACGCCGTATCACAAAGAGAGCCTGGCCAAAACCGTATTCGTGAACTGAAAGAGTTCTGCGCCCGCGGGAACAAAGGTTTTGAAACTTTGAACAACAAGGTGATGGAGCGCCGCACCCAAAAAGGAACAAAAACAGGCACGCAAGGCAAAACAGGCCAAACGGTAAGCCGCGGTCCGGCAGAATGCCGCCGCTTTGAATAACCACCAGCCGGTTGAGGGGCCGGGAGACGAACGTGGCATCTCAGCCGACTGGCGTACTGAAATCACAAAGGAGAGATATACAATGAAAATCGGATTGATCGGCCTTGGCATCATGGGCAAGCCCATGGCCAAAAACCTGTTGAAGAAAGGATACACGGACCTGCTGGTCAACGACCGGGCACAGGCCAACATGGATGAGATTGCGGCCGTCGGCGCAAAGGCCGCCAACCAGGCAGAGATTGGCGAGAGCTGCGACGTGGTGCTGACCATGTTGCCCAACAGTCCCCAGGTCAAAGAAGTGATGCTAGGCGAGGACGGCGTGGCCGCCCACATGCGCCCGGGCACCGTGTTTATCGACATGAGCTCCATCAACCCGGTGGCCAGCAAAGAGATCGCCGCCGTGCTGGAAGCCAAGGACATCGATATGCTGGACGCCCCTGTCTCCGGCGGCGAGCCTAAGGCCGTAGACGGCACGCTCAGCTTCATGGTTGGCGGCAAGCAGGAAGTATTCGACAAATACAAGGACATCCTAGCCGCCATGGGCGCTTCTGTGGTGCGCTGCGGCGACGTGGGTGCCGGCAACACCACCAAGTTGGCCAATCAGATCATCGTGGCCTGCAATATCCAGGCAGTAGCCGAAGCGCTTACGCTGGCGCAAAAGGCAGGTGTTAACCCGCAGCTGGTGTTCGAGGCTATTCGGGGCGGCCTTGCAGGCAGCACTGTAATGAACGCCAAAGCCCCTATGATGATCGCCGGTAATGACAAGCCGGGCTTTAAAGTCAACCTGCACATCAAGGATCTGAATAACGCGTTGGACTGCGCGCACAGCGTGGGTGCGCCCGTTCCTATGACAGCAGGTGTGCAGGAGATATTGCAGTGGGTGCACAACCACGAAGGTGGGCAGAAGGATCACAGCGCCATCGCTCAATATTATGAATGCCTGACCAATATGAAGATTGGACGATAAGACGAAGAACTGAAGGGTAGTGCTGCTGAATAGATTTAAGCTGGCGAGGTGAGATATCAAAATCTGCACCGATTTGTCGGGTGTGGAATGCACGGCGGCGGGATTCCCTTTTAAACCGATGGAATCCTGGCCGCCGTGATGTTTTCGTTGGTTCTCATTAGCGGATTGAATCTGTCTTTCAGATGAGCGGGTTTGTTTTTACTGAGGGTGGCGGAGACACCGACCCTCTTTACGGTATTGAACTGAATGCCCAAGCATTGCAGTATCTGGGAGAAAGCAGGCGCTGGTTTTCGGTAGCTTTTCACCCCTTTTTTATTGAGTAAGGAAACCACCGGCTGGTGGTTATGACTTTATTGTCGGAGCAATTGCTCTACGCATTGGCAAGATGGAAAGTGGTTGATTTCGTTTCGATTTTTTATATTCCTTCGCTAAAAAACGGCGTAAGTACCGGTAGCAGTGCGGCGGTCAGCACGCCGGCCACAACGAGGGAAAGACTGCCGATGGCGCCGCAGCTGTCTCTTATACACATCTCCGAGCCCACGAGACAGGCAGAAATCTCGTATGCCGTCTTCTGCTTGAAAAAAAAAAAAAGTAAAACAAAAAGGACATAAG
>OJJT01000669.1_pt1 | contig 13954 bp, 15 predicted proteins | sample 1596281 | NCBI WGS metagenome assembly OJJT01 (sample SAMEA4350145, study PRJEB24818) | metagenome | biome: human; feature: gut; material: faeces | place: Denmark | collected 2013-09
AGTCATAGTGTATTAGTGTTTGTTTGCAAGGAGACGTAGGAAGATGAGATGTGAGGCTGTCTCGTGGGATCGGAGATGTGTATAAGAGAAAGAATATGTGCGGTTGGATTTTTGTTTTTTTTTTCAAGCAGAAGACGGCATACGAGATTTCTGCCTGTCTCGTGGGCTCGGAGATGTGTATAAGAGACAGGTTCTGCTTCGGCAAACCTCGTTAGAAGGCATCGTGATTATGTTGAGCCTGGGTTTAACCGCGGTGACGATAGCGCTGGGCAGCATGACCGCGGCGGTGGCTCAGGGATGGAAGAAGTCCCGCTGGCCGCTGCTGATCCTCGGGTTTGCCTGGCTGATTCTGCTGGGGAGCGTCCTGGCCTGCTTTGTGCCGCGGGAATTTCCGTTGGGTGTCGGTTATGTCTGTCTGTTGATCACGCAGCTGATCTTGTGGCCGCTGACGCCGCTGAATCCGGAAGGGCTGCGGTTAAGGCAGCAGGCAGTGCAATGGGGCAAGGACTTAAAACAAATGCCGGATGCCAAACTGGACGACTGGCTGGACCGCGATCCGGACTATGCGTTTAAAAGCTACGCTTACGCGCAGACGCTGGGACTGGGAGCTTTGTGGGAAAAACGATTCTATGAAAGAATTCTGCCTTCGCTGCCGACGGTGGTTGATGCCAGCGGCCAGCCGGATCGCATCGGAGTGCTCGATGAACTGATCGGCCGGCTGCAGGACAGTCTGGCGGAAGAATAAAAAAACGACCGGCGAGGTTTGGAGAGGGAGTATTCCCGAACGATTCTCACCGGTTGTTTTTAAATTTCTTTACACTAGGGACTGCGCCAGGCCGGGCTTGTCTTCTCAATTTGCGCCTAGTCCAGGCGCTGCAACTCGCGGGGAATGATGATCGGCTTGTAGGCGTCCAGGATGATTGAAACCATTCCCAGACGGTGATGATCATTGCGTGAGTCATAACGATAAGACCGGCCGATATGACCATCGGCGTCGTTGGCGTAGCGATAATGGAAATCGCCGCGCTCGTCGCAATACTCCAAAAGCGAAACCTCAAAGCCCGCCTGCACGAAGACGGCGCAGAACTGCTTGTAATCATAGACGATTTTATGCGTGGCCGCCGGATGATCCTGCGGTCCCGGTCCCCCAACCTGAACCAGTTTCTGATATTCCTCGTTGCGGAAATTCCGGTCCGGCACCGCCGCACGGATCCAACCGCCAGGTTTGAGATATTGTTTAAGCGTCTGCGCCGCGATCATGGCTTCAGCCAGCGTCAAATGTTCAAACAAATGTTCCGCCAGCATCGCTTCCGCCTGTTCACCTTGGAAAAAGGCTTCAAACGTTTCGGGCTTCAATAAATCCAGCTGATCCTGCTGAGTGCTGATCCAGCCGTCAAACTGCGTTGTTCCTGCGCCCAGTACAATTTTCATAGCCGGATTCCTTAATGCTCGCTGCAATTTGCGGCGTCGATTGCCAAGACAAGCATGACGATCATGAGCTCATCCCGCGGATCGTCGAAATCAATGACGTAGGTATCGGTCAGCGAGATAACTTCCTTACTGATCGTTCCGCACAGCTCGCCGTCGCGGAAGATCTGATAATCCCAGCCGAACAAATCGCCTTCTACGCTCCAGCCTTCGCAGTCGATGCGATAGCTCGGATGCAGAAAGGAGAATTCCTTGCGGATGACCGCGACCAAATCGCCGTCCAGCTCGACTTCAAAGGTCGGCAGGAAGTGGAATAACTTTTCACGGATTAAACCGATTTCCTGTTCTTCAACGTCAAACACCCGCAGGACGTGCGACAACGCTAACAAATCCGCGCGCACGCTGTAAACGGCATACCCTTCTTCATCGGTGATATCAAAGCTGTCGGTCCAGGAAAAGAACCGCTGGCGAATAAATAAACGCATGAACTGATCCTCCTTCAATTCGTAAGCTTATGATACACAAGGACAAAATAAAACGCCAGCGATCGAAAGTGATTGTAAGAAAAAGGAAAGAAGTAAGCGGCAGGGAGAACAGGTTTATGCATTCCCAATTGCGTTTTAGATAAGGAATAGGATACAATGAAACAAAGGGGTGATCGTGTTGTTTGAAATTTATCAGGATATTAAAAATTTGGTTTTGAAAAGTCCGGAAAACATTTTGAGTTTGATGGCTTTAATTTTGGGTTTATTCTTGCCGGGGCTGCTTCAACTGTGCATCAATGAAAGGGAGATGTTTCTGCTTTTGGATCCGATCCGCGTACTGTTGTACGCGCTGACGTTTTCCGTCCCGATGTTCGTTATTTGTTTTGTTGAAGAAATGTATTTCAGTGCTAAATACTCCGAGGAAGCAGTTATCCATGAATGCTGCTGGATTGCCGGTTTTGAGTCTTTGCTTAGCTTGAGTTGTCTTGTTTTAATGAATCATTATTTTTTTCAGCTTGATCTGTTGGCGACATATATTTTTTGTATCTTGATCGGCGCTTGTGTTATCGCATATTTTAGCAATAAAGAAGGCGAGGAAAAAACGGCTCATATCCAAAAGGAAACAAACGATACCTGCCGAAAGGAAAGCGAATCAGAACATCAGGACTGACCGCCAAACGCCGCATTAGAATGAAAAGAACACGATTCCACAAAGCCGCGGGAAAGCGGATTTTACCCTTGTGCAAAGCGTGAAATCGTGCTAAACTAGGGATAAATTCAAGGACCAAGAGGAACCTGGAACGGGATAAGTCAGAGAGGGAAGACAATGGCTGAAAGCTTCCTTTATCACCCCCGGCGACCGACACTTGCAAGAAGCGGCAGGGAACGAACAGTAGCTGCCGACGAATTTCCGGCGTTATCGGAAAGAGGGCATGGAGCAATCCGTGAACTAAGGTGGTACCACGCAGTCAAAGCGTCCTTAGACAGGGCGCTTTTTTTGTGGAACGCATCCCAAGGCAAGGAACTTGAAAATAGAAAAAGGAGGAATTGATGATGGAGAATTACCAGACTCCGCGCGGAACGCAGGATTTACTTCCGGAAGCGACGCGCAAGTGGCAGAAAGTTGAAGATTTGATCCGCAACCTCTGCGATGTTTACGGGTATGAGGAAATCCGCACGCCGGTCTTCGAGGACACGCGGGTTTTCAAACGGGAAAACGACAGCTCCGACATGGTCAATAAGGAAATGTATACGTTCTCTGTGCATGGCGAGGATTCGCTGACGCTCAGACCGGAAGGCACGGCCGGGGTTGTCCGCAGCTTCGTGCAGCACAAGATGTACGGACGGCTGGAAATGCCGGCCAAGCTCTACTACATGGGCGAAATGTTCCGTTATGAACGGCCGCAGAAGGGCCGTTACCGCCAGTTCAACCAGTTCGGCATCGAAAACATCGGTATGAAAAGTCCGCTGATCGACGCCGAGGTGATCGCGCTGGGTTACAGCATCGTCAAAGCGCTGGGCTTAAGTCAGGTCAAGGTGTTGATCAACACGCTGGGCGACGATGAAAGCCGGGCAGCCTACCGGGGCGCGCTGCGCGAGCACTTCAAGGACAGCGTCAGCGAGCTGTGCGCGGACTGCCAGCGCCGCTATGAACAAAATCCGCTGCGGCTGCTGGACTGCAAGGTTGACAACGAACATCCAAGTATGCAGAACGTGCCGTCGCTGCAGCAGTATCTGACGCCGGAGTCGAAGGCATATTTCGATCAGGTGCTCGCCGCCCTGGACGCGTTGGAAATCCCTTATGAAATTGACGACAAGCTGGTGCGCGGCCTGGACTACTACACTCACACGGTGTTTGAGGTCGTTTCCACGCATCCGGAATCCGGTTCGCAGGCAACTGTTTTCGCGGGCGGCCGCTATGACGGCCTGGTCGAATATTTCGGCGGTCCGGAAATGTCGGGCGTCGGCTTTGCGATGGGGCTGGAACGCTTAATGATCCTGGCGGAAGCGGAACAGGTCGAGCTGGGCGAAGAGGACAGTCTGGACGTCTACGTCATGGCGCTGGGCAACGTCGGAACGCTGCCGCTGGCGCTGGCGACGGAATGCCGCGCCGCGGGCTATCACACGGAATTCAACATCCAGCCCCGGTCGCTGAAAGCTCAGTTTAAATCGGTGGACCGGCGCAAGGCCCGGGTCGCGGTCATCGCCGGTGAAAGCGAAGCCGCCAATCATCAGGTCAATGTTAAATTTATTGAACAACAGCGTCAGATTACGATTGATCAGGATGAGCTGGTTGCGACGCTGGACGCTTATTTTCAGGCAGAAGGAGAAGAAGAAGCATGAAACGGACTCACAATAACGGCGAACTGCGTTTAGCCAACGCCGGAGAACACGTTACGGTCGTCGGCTGGGTTGCCCGCCGGCGCAATCTGGGCGCGCTGGTCTTTATCGACCTGCGCGACCGCAGCGGCATCGTTCAGATTACTGTGGATGAAAAACTGGCCGAACAGGTCAAGGACGTCCGCAACGAATATATTCTGCAGGTCGAGGGCAAGGTTGTCGAACGCCAGGATAAAAATCCGAAGATGGCGACCGGAGAGATTGAAATCTACGCTGAAAACGTGAACATCGTCAACACGGCGGAAACCACCCCGATGATCATTGCCGAAGAAACCGACGCGCTGGAAGATACGCGGCTGAAATACCGTTATCTCGATCTGCGCCGCGCGCCGATCCAGAACAATCTGATCCTGCGTCACAAGGTCACGATGTTAACGCGTAATTATTTGTCCGATCACGGTTTTATTGAAGTTGAAACGCCGATCCTGTGCAAATCGACGCCGGAAGGCGCCCGCGATTATCTCGTACCGTCGCGGATTTTTAAGGGCAAGTTTTTTGCCCTGCCGCAGTCGCCGCAGATTTACAAGCAGCTGCTGATGGTCGGAGGAATCGAAAAATATTTCCAGATCGCCCGCTGCTTCCGCGACGAGGATCTGCGCGCCGACCGCCAGCCGGAATTCACGCAGATCGATATCGAAATGAGTTTTGTCGACGAGGAACAGGTCTGGACGGTTGTCGAAGGCCTGATGAAGGAAATCTTCCGCAATCTGAAAAACGTCGAACTGGACGCGTTCCCGCGCTTAACGTATAACGAATGCATGGCGCGGTATGGTTCGGATAAACCGGATACCCGCTTTGACATGGAAATTCAGAACTTAAACGCGGTGTTTAAGGATACGGAGTTCACGGTCTTTAAAAATGTCCTGGAACAGCCGAAGGGGATGGTCGGCGCGATCGTCGCCGCTCAGGCCGCGGATCGATTCTCCCGCAAGGATATTGACAAGCTTCAGGAATTTGTCAAAATTTATGGGGCGAAGGCGCTGGCCTGGCTGAAAATGAGCCAGGGCGAATTGAGCGGATCTGTCGCCAAGGTGCTCAAGCCGGAAGAAAAGAACGCCCTGATCGAAACGCTGGGCTTAAAGGACAACGATCTGATCTTCATGATCGCGGATAAAGCGAAGGTGGCTCAGACGGCGCTGGGCGCGCTGCGTGTGAAACTGGGACGGCAGCTGAATCTGATCGACGAGAACCGTTACAATTTCCTGTGGGTCACCAACTTCCCGATGTTTGAATACAGCGAGGAAGAACAGCGCTATGTCGCCGCGCATCATCCGTTTACCAGCCCGAATCTGGAAGATGTCGACAAGCTGATGAGCGATCCGGAAAACTGTTATTCCCGGGCGTATGACCTGGTGCTCAACGGCTATGAGCTGCTGAGCGGTTCGATCCGGATTCATGATCAGCATGTCCAGGAGAAGGTCTTCGAGGCGATCGGCATGTCGATGGAGGAAGCCCGCGAAAAATTCGGTTTCTTCATTGACGCCTTCCGTTACGGCACGCCGCCGCACGGCGGGGTGGGCATCGGCCTGGAACGTCTGGTCATGATTCTGGCCGGCACGGATAACATCCGCGATGTCGTAGCGTTCCCGAAAACAGCCAGCGCGTCGGATCTGATGAGCGAGGCGCCGAACACCGTGGATGAAAAACAGCTGAAAGAACTGCACATCGCGCTCGAAAAATAAAACTTTCTATAAGTTTCCAAATGTCAAGCATTCATAATTAAAAAAATGCGTGCTATAATACTAATGCCTAAAGGGAACACATATATTTCCAACACTTGATATATGGGAATCCGGACGTTTCAGTTTGGTGTCGAAAACTCTGATTTATCAGGGGATCCTAAAAATCTGGACAGGGTACCCACCTGGCTTATAACCGGGAATCATATCAACCCTTTAGGTCACAAAGAAAGCCTTCCGACGAAGGCTTTTTTTGCGTGCAGATGGGGAGTCCGGCCAGAGCAGGAGCGGCTGATAAAAAGGATTCAAAAGGTGAAAGACATCGACTTGAAAGCCGGGTGATTCCGCGAGTTGCCTGTCCTTTCCGAGCTTTAAAAAATTCTGCCTGCATATCGATCGGCATTCTCATTCTTTACATTTCAGGTAAAGAATGATATTCTACAAGTGGAATATAAACGAGAGAGGGTTACAGGATGGCGCTGAAACAAGGCTTGCTTGGATTATTGAATTATGGCGAAATGACCGGCTATGAGCTGGCGAAAGCGTTCAACGATTCCCTGTCGTTTTTCTGGCAGGCGCAGACCAGTCAGATCTACCGTGAGCTGAACCAGCTGGAAGCGGAAGGGCTGCTTCATTCCCGGATTGAAGTCCAGACGGGTAAACCGGACAAACGGGTGTATGCGATTACGGCTCAGGGCAAAGCTGAACTGGACCGCTGGTTAGCGAGCGATCTGAATACGGAAATGATGCCGACACGCAGCGAGGTACTGCTGCGGATCTTCTTTTCCGGTCGCCGTTCGCCCCGTGAAAACCGGGAAATGCTTGAGCAGCTAGCGCAGGTCTACAAAGTCCGGCAGAGAGAGATGGAATCTGTCGCCGGTTTGATCGAACAGTATCAGGCGCTGACCCAGTCGCCTTCGGACGCGGTGGTTTGGGAAATGACCGCTGATTTCGGTCGGGCTTATACGCAGATGTGCCAAGACTGGATTGATCGCTGCATCGCGCGGCTGAAGGAGATTGAAAATGAAAATTCTGACGCTTAACAGCAGTCCCCGCGGTGCTGCCAGCAATACGTTTCAGCTGACGCAGGCGTTTCTTGAGGGGCTGCGGCAAGAGCTGGAAAGTCCGCTGATCGTTAAAACAAGGATGATCAATGAGCTGAACTTAAGCCCGTGTCAGGGATGCTTCCGCTGCTGGACTGCGACGCCGGGCACATGCGTTATCCCGGATGCGATGGCGGAGGTGCTGGAAGAAATGCGGTCAGCCGATCTGATCCTGTGGAGCTTCCCTTTATACTATTTCGGCATGCCGGGACCGGTGAAAACGCTGCTTGACCGCTGTCTGCCGCTGAATCTGCCCTGGATGGAAAGGGATGCGGACGGACGCCCGGTTCATCCCCGGCGTGATCAGAATGCCCGGATGAAATCGATCCTGATCTCCACTTGCGGCTTTACGACGGTTGAAAACAATTACGAAGCGCTGATCCGGCAGTTTGACCTGGCCTTCGGCGACAGTCTCAAAATATTATGTCCTCAAGGCGAGCTGTTCGCTCATCCCGAGCTGCGCCGGCAGACCTCGGTGTATATGGCTCAGGTTACGCAGGCCGGACAGGAATACGCCCGGACCAAAACGCTGTCCGACAGCACGCTGCGGCGCTTAAGCGAGCCGCTGCTGCCGGAAGGAACGTTTATCAGTCTGGCGAATGCCAGCTGGAATATCCAGAAACCGGAGGAACAAAACGATCCGCAGAAGACAAAAGTCCGCCAGGCTGAGCAGTTTACCCGTCAGATGGCGGCGCTGTATAATCCGGCGGCGTTTGATGGAAAAGAACGGGTATTTGAGATTTTCTATACGGACGTGCAGACCGGCTATCAGCTGACGCTGGGCAAGACCTGCGAACTCTGTCCGCTGGGAACGAAGCCCTATACGACGCGCGTGGAAACGCCGTTAGAGGTCTGGCAGGCGATTGCCCGCGGCGAACTGCGGGGCGAGCAGGCAATGATGGAAGGCCGTTACAAAACGCGGGGCGATTTGACTCTTTTGATGGACTGGGACCGCTATTTCAGCGGCCCGGGGAATCTCATTCCCTCAGATTTGGAAAAAGCGAAGAAAAGGACCAACATGCTTCTGTTGATCCTGCCCTGGTGCTGCTTGTGGATGCTTCTGCCGTTTTCCGCTTCGCTGGGCGCCAGCGCTGCGATTGTGACGGCGGCGGGACTGGCGCTGGCTGGCAAAAAATGGACGCTGACGATCTATGACGGATTTACCGGTTTGCTGGTCGCGGCCTTCGCGCTGGCGGCGCTGCAGGGCGCTGATCTGCGCTGGCTTATTCCGCTTTCTTATCTGGCGTTCGGTTTGTTATGGCTGCTTTCCTGCCTGACGCCGATACCGTTAAGCGCACATTATTCCAAGGAAAAATATCATGGCGAGGCGGCGTATCAGAATCCCGTATTCATGCGGACCAATCTGATCCTGACGCTGGCCTGGGGCTTGCTTTACACCGCGAGCGCGGTAGGAACATACGCGATCCTGCGCAGTGCGGTTCCAGAGCTGGCGGCGCTGATCAACACGCTCTGCCCGCTACTTCTGGGCTTGTTTACGCTCTGGTTTGAGAAAGCGTATCCGGCTAAAATTGCCCGCGGTTAGACTGCGGGTTTTTGATTGAGCGCTTTTGCGCATCGCAAAAGGATCTGAAATTGCGCGGGGAAAATGAATATGAAGTTTGTCTTCCGGACGTCGCTGCGGCCAATAAAAAACTCCCCAAAGCGGGGAGCGGGCAAATCAGAACTGAAGCAGGACGCCGACTGCCGCCGACAGGGCGATCCAGACGATCGGATGCTTTTTGATTTTCGTCGTTAAGAATAATAATACAGCGAACAGAATAATATTTTTTAACGGAAACAAATCCATCAGACTGCCGGAGGCCTGGAAGGCGCTCAGATTGATGACGGAAACGTTGACCAGATTCAGCGCGGCGCACAGAATCAGCGCGGCGACCGCGGGTTTCAGCCCCGTGAAGATCGCCTTGACGACCGGACTGTCGCTGAACTGTTTTAAGAAGTGCGCGATCACGATAATAATCGCGATGCTCGGCAGCACCAGCCCCAGCGTCGCAACCAGCGAACCGGGAATGCCGGCAGTGGTAAAGCCGGTATAGGTCGCCATGTTGACGCCCATCGCGCCCGGCGTCGATTCCGAAATCGCGATCATATCGACTAACGTTTCCACTGTAAACCAGGTGTATTTTTCCGCCAGCTGATGTAAAAACGGAATGGTGGCCAAACCGCCGCCGACGGCAAACAGACCGATCTTGAAAAATTCAAGGAATAGCTGAATCAGTAAACTCATGCCTTTTTCCCTCCCAGCTTATATTTTAAGAATCCCAATAAGCCGGCCCCCAGCGTGATGAAGACGACTGAAATGTTGGTGAACAGCGACAGCACGAACGCGAAGATAAACATCGCAACACCGAAGCCGTCCTTGACGCCGTTTTTGATCAGCTTGTAGACGGAAGTCAGCACCAGGACGCAGACGCCGACGCGCAAGCCTGCCAAAGCATGCTGGACAATCGCCAGGCTGGCGAAGTTCTGAATGAATGCCGCGATCACGATGATGATGATCAGCGACGGGAAGACGAAGCCGAAAGTCGAGACCAACGCGCCCAGCACGCCTTTTTGATAATAGCCGATAAACGTGGAAACGTTGACCGCGATGATCCCCGGCGTACACTGTCCCACCGCGTAATAATTGGTGATTTCATCGTAGGTCGCCCATTTTTTCTTCTCGACGATTTCCGATTCCAGAAGCGGAAGCATCGCGTAGCCGCCGCCGAAGGTGAACAGCCCCAGCTTGCTGAAGGTGGCGAATAATTCTAAATAATCCCTCATGATTCTGTAATTCCTTTCTTAACCAGGTGGCAGATGACCGGATAGTGATCGGATGGATACAATCCGTTGAAGCACGTGGTAATGATCCGCGTTGAGCGCACGTCGAAATCCTCACTGACATAAATGTAGTCGATCGGCAGCCGGTCTTCTTTTAGCCGGCCCTTGCCGTAGTGCAGCGTATTGAACGCCGCAGAGGAATCGTAGACCGGTTTGAGGTTCAGCCGGTTTTCCGGTTTTATCAGAAGCTGCAGCGAAGGACTGGACATCGTCGTATTCAGATCGCCCATCAGGATCAACGGACAAGCTTTTTCCTGCTGAAGCCGCTGCATTTCCCGGATGATCGTGCGGATTTCAACGGTCCGGGTATAGGCTAACAGATGATCCAGATGAGTATTGAAGACACGGAAGACCTGTTCGGTTTCCCGATCTTTCAGCTGCGCCATCGTGCAGATCCGCGGAAAGACGCTCGTCCAGGTCCGGCTGCCGGCTTCTTCCGGCTGTTTGGAAAGCCAGAACGTTTTTTCTTCCAATAATTCAAAACGATCTTTCAGAAATAAAATATCGGAATGTTCGTTCATGAACTGCCGCCGGCGGTTGCGGGCCTGGCCGACGAACTGATACTGCGGCAAAAGCGCCTGCAGCTGTTCGCGCATACTGTCGCTTAATTCCTGGACGCCGATGATATCGGGCGAGGTGGAAGCGATCAGATTGCGGACGTATTGCCGGCGCGTGTCCCAGCGCAGATTCTTCCGTGTAAAAAACATATCATTTTTTAAATTGAAGGTCATTACCTTTAAACAGGTCATTTCATCACCGCCGTTTTTCATTATACTCAAGTTTACCGGGATTTACAAAGCAAAAGGGATGAAAGATTGTTTCTGAAAGAGTTTCACAGAAAGTTCACAGGCGCTAACCAAAAAAATTTATAGACAAAGAAAATTTCCCGGCTTGATGTAAGCGCTTAATTACTTCAGAAAAGCCTTCAATCACCTCGGTTGAGCGTGTTTTTCATGGTTTGGCCGAAATAACATTTAGACAAAGCTTTGGGAGTGTCCAAATGGAAATATTGACACGACCCTGGAATTACGCTAAAATGTGAATAGTCAAATTAAACGCTTACAAAGGGAGGAATTACACTTATGGAAATTGTAAATGTTCGTATTGACGAAAGATTGATCCACGGTCAGGTTGCAGCTGTCTGGACGAATACGTTAAACGCTACGCGTATCATGGTTATCGATGATATGGCAGCGAAGGATGAAATTCAGAAAATCGCCCTGAAGATGGCTTGCCCGTCAACGGTTAAGCTGTCGATTCTGCCGGCTGAAAAAGCAGCGGACAGACTGAAGAGCGAAGCTTACCCGACGGATCGGATCTTTGTCGTTCTGAAAGGCCCGAAAACGATTAAGCAGGTTGCGGACGCCGGTTATATGTTCCCGGTTGTCAACGTCGGCAACATGTCCAACAAGCACGGTTCGACGCAGATCAAGCGTTCGGTCAGCGTTACGCCGGAAGATGTCGCTGCGTTCAGAGAGCTGAATGACAGAGGCGTTAAGTTTACAGCGCAGATGGTTCCGACAGAAGAAAAAATCGACTTCATGCCGCTGATCAAAGACCTTTAATCAGGTTAAACTGTAAAGTAAAAGGTTTAAAAACAGCCGCGTTTGGGTGAGTGATCACCATGCGGCTGTTTTTTCTTTTCCAGCGGGGATGAGATTTGCGGACTTTGACAGCCGGATTCAGATCAGTATAATGGTAAGCAGAGAGTGCTGGAGAATGGCTCCGGCGGATAAAGGAGCGGGGACGAATGAAAGTATTGGCCAGCGATTTTGACGGCACGTTGTTTTTCAAGGGGAAGTTCAGAGAAGAGGATCTCAAACAGATCCGGGCGTTTCAGGCACAGGGGCATCAATTCGGGTTGTGCACAGGCCGGCCGCTGGCGGGCGTCACCGGAGCGATCCGGGAGAGCGTGCGCTGCGATTTCATGATACTGAGCAGCGGGGCGCAGATTTTGGATGGAGAAGGAAGAACGCTTTATAAAGCCTGCATCGACCTGGAAACGGCTGCGCAGGTCGGCCGCCGGTTCAGCGGGGAATTGGATTTTTATTATCAGACCGGGGAAGGCACGTATTGTCAACGTCGGACGGATGGTCAAATTCCGGCGTCGGCGTCGATTTTAACCGCGATTCCTTACCGTCCGTTTACCCGGCTGGACGAGCTGCCGGCGGATATTTACGGCTTGTCCTTATATGCTGAGACCGACGCTCATGCCCAGGAGACAGCGGCGCAGATCAACGCGCAGTTCCCGACGCTGGAAGCTTTCCAGAATGAGGAATGGATTGACGTTGCCCGGCGCGGCTGTTCTAAAGGAAAAGGTATTGAATTGCTGAAACAGCAGCTGTCGTTCAAGACGATTGCCGGCATCGGTGATTCGTATAATGATATTCCTTTATTGAGGACGACGTCGCCGAGCTTTACATTTCATTCCTCGCCGGATGCGGTAAAACAGGAAGCGCAGTTTTTGGTCGATTCACTGGCGGAGGCGGTTGCGGTTATGATGCGGATGCCTGAGGAAAAACGCTGATCCAGGATCAGGATCAAGGAAGGCTTGATAAAAACAGGGTGTCAGGAAAAGAAAAATCCGCAGATTCGCGGATTTTTTGTTTACTTCTCTTTTTTCTGCATTTGTTCCTTGATAAAATTCAGCGCCTTCGGCGGAACTAAATGCTTATCGCCGCTGTAAGTGATGACGGCGACAAACGCCATCGGCATTTTTTTCTTTTCAAAGTCCTTAATGCTTTTGTACCGCACGACCTTGCCGCGGTTGATGAACGCGGTGCTGCTGTAATAGAACTTGTACTGGATGTTGGCCATAAAGAATTCCGCCAAAAACAGGAAGAAGATCAGAACGCCCAGCGCAACGGTCGTATAATCCTGAATCGTATAGCCGTAAATGCCGGATATAATGCCCAGGATCGACAAGACGATATAGGTGATTTTCGGTCCTTTGGAAAAATCCATGCACTGATACTTGGAACTGATTCCCCCGGCCGCGGCGATCGCTTCGCGCGCGTCCTTTAATTCTTTCATCCGCGAGGCGAAGATCAACACCGCCACCACGGTGATAAACGCTACAATCCACATGCTTTTCTCACTCCTCAATTCATTGTTTTCTGTTTTTCCTTTCCATTATAACAAAATTCCAGGAAAAAACGAGCGAAAATGCAGAAATGACGCAGGGGATGATGACAGCGCTTTCGGATTCGCGTCGAATTTTGAATGACGAACAGAGGGAATTTTGTTATAATGAAACGCAAGAGGTGAAGAAAATGGAAGAGATGAGAGCGAAGCTGTGCCGGATCGCCGATCTGCCGCAGTCGGGGAAGCCGGTCGTTTCGATAAATATCAAGCCGTATGTGTCGATTATCGTCTGCATTCTGGTCGGTATTCTGATGATTGCCACGCAGTTTGTGTGGATCGTCGGCGCGATTCTGATCGTCGTGGCGCTGCTGGTGTTATGGAAAACGCCGAATTACACCCTGCTGGAAGCTTATCCTGATTATTTTGTGGTGTATACGCGGGGCGATGAGGAATTTTGTCAGATGGTGCGCTGGGATGAGGTTCAGGAATGGGTGTTCCGTCAAGGCAAGGCCGGGATGGACATGATTGTGATCCGTGTCAGCGAGGAAGAATTTGTTTTCATCAATGCGTACAGCAGCACGAAGCTTGTGCATTGCTTCAATAAGTTTGTTCCGGATAAGGAAGCGCACCGGCAGCAGCAGGCGAAGATGAAGAATTCGCCGTTTAAATGGCCGGAGAAGTGGGGCAGAAAGAAATAAACGGATGTTCGCGCAGAGCGTTCGCTGGAGGTTATTATGAATATTGATGATTTGATCTGTCTCTTATACACATCTCCGAGCCCACGAGACAGGCAGAAATCTCGTATGCCGTCTTCTGCTTGAAAAAAAAAAAAAAAACCACAACAGATTAAAAAAAAAACAAAGAAATGCAGATAAACTCAAACACGATCGGGATCAGGACACTACTCACAGATAGAAAAGCCTAATTCCCCGCG
>OJJT01000677.1_pt1 | contig 13726 bp, 9 predicted proteins | sample 1596281 | NCBI WGS metagenome assembly OJJT01 (sample SAMEA4350145, study PRJEB24818) | metagenome | biome: human; feature: gut; material: faeces | place: Denmark | collected 2013-09
CTGTTGATCACTGTTTAGTCATAGAGCTTGTTATTTATCCATCACGGTTATTTTTATTAAGGATACGGCGACAAATAAGATCTACACCTCTCTATTCGTCGGCAGCGTCAGATGTGTATAAGAGACAGGATTATATACCGGCTGACACCCCGGAAGGACAAGACCCGCATTGTTTTTTGCAGCCTCCATAAGAAATCGCGCACCCATTTTGTCAAAATGGTTTTTCTCCATCCATCCGAACAGATCGGTTCCTCCCATAGAAGTCAATACGATACGGTTTTTTATCTCGCAGTTTCCGATACGCCACGGAGTAAATAAAGGTTTTAGTTTCTCATCCATGTTTCAATTCTCCCTTCTGTTTTCTATAGGAAGCGCATACTGCTCCGCAAGTTTCTCAATCTCCTTGCGCACCTGATTTACAACATTCTTCGGGCTGACAATTTTTGCCTGACTGCCAAGCGCAAATACCCAGCTTATGAACTGACTGCTTACCTGAACGTCTACACTCACAGTGAAATGATCGGCATCCGCCGGAATCATCATCACATCTTTCCCGAAACGATCTACAATAACACCTGCCAGCGAATTTTCAACAAGAAGTTTTACCGACTGTTCTTTTCCCCCGAACATGCCAAAACTCTTTTTTGAATACGACGCCATGTCGATCTTTTGAAACTCCTCCTTTCCCTCCCGTATCTCTTCCGACAGCAAAATATGAAGCATTTTATCGACTCTGTAATGCCGGATCTGCTCTGCCCGGGAATCATATCCGATCAGATAATAATTCTCATGATCCCATAGCAGCCCCCACGGGCTGATATGGTAATACGCTCCTCCGTGACGAAGCTCCGGTTCTTTTTTCACATTCCACTGATAATATTGAAATTTAATTTTTTTGTTTTGTGAAATTGCATTATAAATCGTATCGACGCTGTAATAAACAGTTTCATTCATCGTCTTAATCCGCCCTGAAACAAACACCTGCCGCCGAAGATCCGCCGCATCATGCTGACTGACAAGAGTTTCCAGTTTTCCTATCAACCGGTTCGTCATCTTCTCTGTAATAAATTTTGACGACTGTATCGCATCAACAAGAAGTTTCAGTTCAGCCAGTTCAAATTGTCTGCCTATCACATGATAGCGGTATCCTCTCCCGCTGCGCTCACCTTCTACTTCAATGCCGAATTCTTCTAAATCTTTCAACGATTCATACAGACTTCTTCTCTCTGCGATAATATCATACTTTTCCAACTCTTTTTGAATCTCCGGCATTGTCAGATAATGTGTTTCATCCGTCTTTTCACACATGATCTGTGCGAGACGGTACAGCTTAAACTTTTGATTTGCTCCCTTCGGCATAATACAACGCTCCCGTACTTTAGTCATAATGATATAATATCATATTTCTGCGTTTTCCACTACGGAAACCATCTCTGACTTCTCACTTCACGGCTTTTCACTCCATGAATTCATAATAATCCGCTTCGCAGCTAAAAAGCATCCACGTTCCTTCTACATACCCCATATAACCCTTTTCCGTATTATATCCTTTCATATCTTCTTCCCCTTTCGACAGACTGATTTATAATTTTTATATTTATTCCGCTTTTGTTATATTTACAATATCAGTTAAGCTGTCGTATAAAAATGACTCTTTCATACTTCTTCGTTACGGCAAGGGATTTGATTTTCTTTCATTTTGTTTGATTTTCGCTTCGCTTTTAAGGCTTCAAAAAAGACGCCGATACGTCAATATGATATCAGCGCCTTTTCCCCAAAATTTTTATCTAAGTTCCGTTACGGATTCTGAATTTTCTTTGGAAATCCATTCCATCTGCCAATCGTCTATTACAGGACAAGATCGTCTATTTTTTCAAATCCGTTTAACGTAAATGATTCGACTGTATTTCCGGCTACAAGATAAAATGTTTCTCCGATATACAATCCTCGGACATTTCCGTAATTAACAATATCTTTTGAAAATACTTCTTTAAAACCTTCCGCTTCATCGTAAGTAAACATTTTATATTCGATCGAATCTCCGTACGCCATAAATCCAAACAGATTCTTTTCTGCATCGGCAAATACCGCCTTATAATTATATCCTGCGTCTGTGCTAAGCACATTCTCTAAAACATAGGTTGACATCTCCTTTACATTTGCCGGATCACTTATGTCAAACATAGACAGCTTCACACCTTCTGTCGTCATGCCCTCTTCATCTACGCTCAATCCGATTCCAAGCAGTTTTCCATCGCCATACGGATGCAGATAATCTGAAAATCCCGGTATCTTCAATTCTCCGATGATCTTTGGATTTGACGGATCTGAAAGGTCCACGGAAAACAGCGGATCGATCTGCTTAAATGTCACAAAATATCCGATATCGCCCATAAATCTCGCTGAATGGATTGTTTCCTCTTTCGCCAGATTCTGAATACTTCCGGTCATTTCCAGATTTTCATCCAACACATATAACGCATTTGTTTCTATAGATGCATTATCCACTGCCACTTCATCTTCAACTATAACATCCGATCCGCCTTCTTCCACATACGGAACAGGCATGATCCGGTTGTTATAATCACTGGGAATCACTGTCGCTGCAATTCGCAAATATCCGTTATATTCATCGATACTAAAGGAATCATTCAAAACGCCGTCGATCTTTGTCTGTCCTACCGCATCTAAAGTTCCCTTATCATAAGCGATCTTACGGATCGAAGTCTGGATATTCTCTGTCTCGCTTTTTCCGTAATACTCCTCTGTTATATAAATATTATTTTCGCTCACATAACACATTCCCGCGTTTCCGAAAATCGCCTTTGTCTGTAATTTCTCAGTCGGGTCGGAAAGCGCAAATGCAGAAATAACCGTGTGCTGACTTCCGGTCGTTCCCTGCGGCATATATATATCTTCCGCGCGGAGCAGACTTCCCTGGATCTGCGGGATATAATCGCTTTCGTTTGATACCGACGAATCATAATATGTGTAAAAATCGCTGACTAAATAAACATATCCGTCTTTCACGCGCATTGTATGATACTGCCCGCTCTGAGAAATCACTCCTGCTTCTCTCGGATTCGCCGGATCGGTCACATCATAAACTGCCGCGCATGTATAATCTTTATAAATTCCGTCTTCTGCTTTCTTTCCTTCTTCACATTTTGATTCGGTATACAATATCACAAGCCGCCCATCGGAAACAAAAACCTCTCTTATAAAACAATTTTCATCTATCTCGATACTTGCCAGATCTTTCATCTCTGCTTGAGATACATCTACAATCTCTACTGTCTGATCATTTAGAATGTAAAGATTCTTCCCGTCAGTCTTAACAGTGTCCGCTTCGCCGACTCCCTCTTGTCTGATATTTGTATCAGAATAATCGGCACCTGCCATATCTTTTGTCGATTCGGCTACAGAAGATTCCGCCATGGCCCCGTCCGTCATATAGGCCGCGTCTGCTCTGCCGAATCCGTTCTGCCCTTTCGCCCTTTTCTCATTTTCTTTCAAATATTTTTTAATTTCATCATAATTTTTTGCCAGTGCGATTTTTCCCTGATCTTCTTCTGATCTGCCTTCTGTTACCGTTCCCGGCCGTTCATTTTTTCCTGCGTTCATATTCGTATATCCGACTGCTCCCACTACAAGACAAACGCAAGCCGCTGCTGCCACTGAGGCATATTTCCAACGGCGATTATTCGACTTTTTCTTCTTTCTCGTCTCCAACATCTTTTCAACCGCTTCCGGCTCAAGCGAACCGGGGATCTTTTCATCTTCAACAGTTTGCTTCATCTTCTCTTTCATTTCTTTCTCAATCATATCCTGATTTTTCGTTTCTTTTTTATTCTCTGACATAGATAATCTCCTTTCGTTATTTTGATGGTTTTTGTTATTTTTTCTTCTTATTATCTTCTATTTTCTCCATCTTCAAAACGCCTGCCATTCAGTCCAGCATTTCACGCATCTTGCCGAAAGCACGGCTCTTCCTTGATCGGACCGTTCCCGGGTTCTTCCCCAGCATCTCGGCTATTTCTTCGCTTCTGTATCCTCCGAATACGGAAAATGCAACTATCGTCTGCTCCTCTTCCTCTAATGATTCAAACGCCTTCTTTACATCATGGCGCTGTGCAAAATCTATTTCCTCTGCTCCGAGGTTTTTGGCATCCTCTTCACTCACTTGATTCGACGTATTACCGTTTTTCCGTAATATCTTTTTACACTCATTATTTAGAATCGTAAACATCCAACTCTTGAAAGAATTTTCTTTCTTTAGTCCGGATATATTTTCATATGCAGATATCACTGCCTCACTGACCGCATCTTCTGCATCCTGCGTATGTTTCGTCATATAAAGCGCAAACCGATACAGATCTTTATAAATCTCAGCATACAACTGCGAAAAGGCTTTCGTATCTCCCAACTTCGCTTTTTTAATAAGCTGACGCTGTATATCCACTATTCCTGCGGACATAAGCTCCCTCCTTTCATCTCTTTCGCACTGACTTAAATATGCTTTCATATATAAGAGTACCTTGATAAGCATTTTGTTGCATTAAAAACAACAAAATTTTTTAACTTTTCTCTGTAAGAACAAAGTGACAATCCCACTTCAATATCTTCCCGAAAGATGTTATCCCATAAGAACTCAAAATTTTCTATAGAATAAAAAAATATCTGCGGGATGAACTGTCTGTGTTCAGCCAACAGATATTTTTTCTCTATGTTTCTCTGATCTTATCTAATCTTATCTAATCTTATCTATTCTTCTCTATTCTTATTAGCAGATCTCCGCTCCCGCAGGCATTGCTTTCTCAGGAGTCATAAGCGCCAGATTGCCTTCTGCATCTTCTGCACAAAGAAGCATGCCTTCACTGAGTACTCCCGCCAGCTTTGCAGGCTTCAGGTTCACAAGTACCATCACTTTTTTCCCTACCATCTCTTCCGGTGTATAATGTGCTTTAATACCTGAAACGATCTGTTTCACCTGACTTCCTACCTTTACCTGAGAACAAAGGAGTTTTTTTGATTTTTTCACTGCCTCACAAGCGATGATCTCTCCTACTTGGAACTGCATCGCTCCAAACTGTTCAAACGTAATCTCCGGCTTTGCCTCGATATCGATCACATCTTCCTCTTCCTCTGCTTCTTCTATATGAGGATGAAGTTCTTCTACTTTTTTCATTACTTCTTCCAGATCCAGTCTTTGGAAAAGAATCTCCGGTTTCTCCGTCACATGCCCGTCTCCGAGCTGATCCAGAATCTTTTTGCTTGTAGACGGCATGAAGGATTCAAGAAGGCGCGCTCCTGCTGAGATTCCCTGGATCAGATTCCAAAGAACTGTTTCCAGACGATCTTTCTTTTCTTCATCTTTTGCCAACGCCCACGGCATCGTTTCATCGATATATTTGTTGCAGCGTTTGAACAGATTAAAGATCTCTGTGATCGCATCCGCCACACGCAGCCCGTCCATTTTCGCATCAACCGCTTTCGGTGTATTGTCGATCACCGCTTTCAGATCTGCATCGACATCCTCCGCCGCTCCTTTATCGGAAACAACGCCGCCAAAGTATTTATTTGTCATAGAAACTGTACGGTTTACAAGGTTTCCTAATGTATTGGCAAGATCGGAATTTAAACGTTCTACCATAAGCTCCCATGTGATCACTCCGTCATTTTCAAACGGCATCTCATGAAGAACGAAATAACGTACTGCATCTACCCCGAAGAAATCAACAAGCTCGTCTGCATAAAGAACATTTCCTTTTGATTTGCTCATCTTCCCGTCTCCCTGAAGAAGCCACGGATGACCGAATACTTGCTTCGGAAGCGGAAGCCCAAGCGCCATTAAAAAGATCGGCCAGTAGATCGTATGGAAACGGATAATGTCTTTTCCGATCAAATGCAGGTCAGCCGGCCACAATTTTGCATACTGTTCCGTGCTGTCTCCGTCTGCATCATAACCGATTCCCGTGATATAGTTTGTCAGCGCGTCAAGCCATACATAAACGACATGCTTATCGTCAAAATCAACCGGAATTCCCCACTTAAACGAAGTTCTGGATACGCACAGATCCTGAAGTCCCGGAAGAAGGAAGTTGTTCATCATCTCATTTTTTCTGGAAACAGGCTGAATAAATTCAGGATGTGTATTAATATGCTCGATCAGTCGGTCTGCATACTTACTCATTTTGAAGAAATACGCTTCTTCTTTCGCCGGTTGCACTTCTCTTCCGCAGTCAGGACATTTTCCGTCTACGAGCTGTGACTCTGTAAAGAAAGACTCGCACGGCGTACAGTACATTCCTTCGTAATGACCTTTATAAATATCGCCCTGATCATACAGCTTTTTGAAAATCTTCTGTACCTGCTTCTCATGGTCTTCGTCTGTCGTACGAATGAATTTGTCATAGGACGTATCCATCAGATCCCATATCTTCTTGATCTCAGCGGAAACACCGTCTACAAATTCTTTCGGTGTAACGCCCGCTTCTTCTGCTTTCAGTTCGATCTTCTGACCATGCTCATCTGTTCCTGTCTGAAAAAATACATCATACCCCTGACTTCTCTTATAACGGGCAACCGCATCTGCCAAAACGATCTCATATGTGTTTCCGATATGCGGCTTGCCGGAAGTATAGGCAATCGCCGTCGTAATATAATATTTCTGTTTCTCTGACATAGTTTTCTCTCCTTTATCCCCCTGTGATCCGAAGAAATATCTCCTCTGAATCTTCAGTTGGTTTTGTCTTTAAAAAGGATAGCATACATACCAAATAATGTAAAGGTTGGATAAATACCTCTCTTTTACAAATGCATTTACAAAATAACACTTCAGCCCGCGCCATTCGTAAAACCGCGCTGCGTGCTTATCGTGGCTAATTCCATTGTTTTACTCATGAAAATTTCTCGAAAAGTTATTAAAAACTTCATCTTGAAAATTTCCCGTTTTCTATTCATAATATAATCTGTAATGAAACCGTAATAGTTTTTTAACAAAGCTTATACTTTATAAAGAGGGGATTTAAAATGACAGCTTCAAAATCGAAAAAGAACAAATATGAAATAGACATGTGCAATGGAACTGTTTTAGACAAACTGATTTCATTTTCCATTCCGCTCATGCTCTCCAGTATTCTCCAGCTTCTTTTCAATGCAGTAGATATCGTCGTTGTCGGAAGATTTTCAGGAAGCCGCGCTCTGGCGGCAGTCGGCTCTACGACAGCGCTAATCAATGTATTTACGAATCTTTTTATCGGAGTTTCCCTCGGAGCGAACGTACTGGCTGCCCGTTTCTATGCGACAAAACAGGAAAAGCAGATGTCTGAAACAGTACATACCGCAGTTACTTTCGCTTTGATCAGCGGAATCGTCATGGTCTTTGTCGGACTTTTCTTTTCAAAAGCAGCCCTGCTGCTTATGGACACTCCTTCAGACGTCATCGGCCAGTCCGCCCTTTATATGCGGATTTATTTCGCCGGAATGCCCTTCTTTATGCTCTATAATTACGGAGCGGCAATCCTGCGTGCCGTCGGAGATACAAAACGGCCTTTATTTTTCCTTATCATCGCGGGAATCGTAAACGCAGCTTTAAACCTCTTCCTCGTGATCGTATTACACCTCGGAGTCGCGGGAGTTGCAATCGCCACAGTGATCGCACAGATGATCTCCTGTCTCCTTGTCCTTCGCTGTCTATATCGCTCGGACGGAAGCTATCAACTTCGATTTTCCGCAATGACAATCAAGTGGATCTATTTAAAGCAAATTTTTCAGGTAGGTATTCCCGCAGGCATACAAAGTACGGTTATCAACTTCTCAAACGTACTTCTTCAATCTTCGGTAAACTCTTTTGGTTCTATCGCAATGGCAGGCTATACAGCTGCAAATAATATCTTCGGATTTCTGTACGCCGCAGCCAACTCGATCACACAGGCATGTATGAGTTTTACAAGCCAGAACTACGGCGCGGGAAAATGGAAACGAATGGACAAAGTTCTTCGGAACTGTATTCTGCTGTCCGTTGTCGTTTCATTAATCTTAGGCGGAGGTTCATATCTCTTCGGACCGGAACTGTTAAAAATCTATACTTCAGATCCGAAAGTCATTCAATGCGGAATGGAAATACTTTTGTATACTACCGTAACTTATTTTATGTGCGGACTGATGGACCTCTTTCCCGGCGCGTTGCGCGGAATGGGATATTCTGCAATTCCGATGCTTCTTTCTATCATCGGAACAGTCGGAACGAGGATTGTCTGGATCTTCATGATCTTCCCTCGCCACAGATCATTGGATGTTTTGTTTATCTCTTATCCCGCATCATGGCTTATCACGATCATACTGCAGGTAATCTGCTATTTCTTCGTAAGAAAAAGGATACACAATCCCCTTCCCTAAGGTGAAAAACCTACCTTAAAAAGGGAAGGGGCGAATCCAATCAATATATATTTTACATCGGCTTTATCCTTGGAAATCTGATGTCTACTTTGAACAGATCTCCGTCAAGATACAACTCGAAAACTCCTCCTTGCATTTCAGTCAGACTTTTGGCGATTGAAAGACCGAGTCCGCTTCCTTCCGTACTCCGGGAAATATCTCCTCTGATGAATCGCTCTGTCAACTCATCTGCCGAAATATTCAACTGCTGCTCGGATACATTTTTCAAAGAAAACTTAACTTCCGACTCCGATACCGAAAGATCTGCATAAACTCTCGTCCCCGGCATTGCATATTTTGCCGCATTGCCGAAGATATTTTCAAGCACCCTCCACATACGGCGTCCGTCTACATGTATCACCGCCGCTTCTTCCGGAAGGTTCAATACAACCGACAGGTTTCGCGCGGCAAATTTTTCTGCCATTTCCCCTTCCGTCTGCTGTACCATCTCACGGAAATCAATATCCATATATTCTAACGTAATATTTCCGCTGCTTACTTTCGACGCTTCCACAACGTCTTCTGTCAGCGTCTTAAGTCTCTGCGCTTTTACTTCAAGAATATCAAGATACCCTAGTATCTTTTCATCGGCAATATCAGACCGCTTCAAAATATCCACATAATTTATAATTGATGTAAGCGGAGTCTTGATGTCATGCGATACATTTGTGATCAAATCCGTTTTCAAACGTTCGTTTCGCATCGCCTCATCAATCGCGCGGTTCAGACCGCTTCCGATATCATTGACATTCTCGGCGATATTGCGTTCCGTTCCCCGCAGTCCTTTTAGTTCGATCCGATACTCAAGATTGCCTGATGCGATCTGTTCGATCCCTTTCTTGATCCTGACTTTTGCAAGCATACTTCCCACGACAATCCAAAACGTCACTCCGTCTGCTGCCAGAGCTGCCAGCGCCATCGGTACATTTCTGACAAAAAACGTAATCCAGTGGATGACTAAAAATGCACTGATCCAAAGAACGGTCCGCCAAACGTCATTACTCGAATCGACTATTCTTTTGCAAAAAGAAAGAATCATACAAAGCAGACTTCCATTCCACAAACTCTTCGCTTTCATTCTGCGGATAAGACTCATATAACCCGCGAAAAAGCAGATAAACGTAAACGCTCCATATAAAAATGCACCCGCTATCTCTAAAAAACTTACTTTCTGAACAAACAGCATAGAATAAACTTCCGGCATGTCGCTCATATAGCGCGCTCCATAATAGTCAAGAGTTTCTACCATATTGTAGACATTATCGCTGTCGATCATTCCCATGCCTACGATAACTGCCGTTCCTACTGCCCATACTCCGATCACGGCAACTGCCGCGATCTCTGTTTTCCATCTGTCAAAGCCTGTTAAATGAACTTCGTTATCTCCATCTTTTCTTCCTGCCATCAACCCTGACATGACAAAACTGATAAGGAACAAAATTCCGCTAAGACACAAGATCACGAACCCGCCTCTTAGCAGCGGGATATTTTTTTCATAAATCCGGTCTCTTTCATAGAACATATCTTTGACCGGATAAGAAGTATCAACTGCCACCGCAAAAATACTGTCATACGTCTTGTCGGTATCATAAGAGCGCACCATATCCCATTCATTTGTCGGTAATATATCCATATTTGTTTCAAAATCTTTTAATTTCGGATAAACAAAAATGTATTTCACATTTTTTCCTGATTTCATGTCCGCTATGCATTCTTCAATGTTCGTTTTTATTCCCGACTCGCCTTTTGCCATAAGATTTGCATATTCGCTTTTATTTGTCGTAACTTTTTTTGTATCCTGATCTATATATAAATAAGTAAAGTTTGTGTTTCCCTCTTCCAGGTGTTCCCACCCGCTCTTATATCGGCTGTATTTATCATTTATACTCGTAAGAACAGATGCCAGATGATCATAAATAACCATAAGCTTTCCGTTTAACTCCGGGCGTTCATTTACAACTTGGAGAAGATTAGCCGCTCCTAAGGGCGCATAATTCTCACGGACTGAATCCCCGTAATTCCAACAGTCTGTATACAATTTACTGCCTTCTGCATCATATATGCTTATTTTATCACTCACTCCGGATGAGGTAAGCGTTCCGTTGCTTAAGTCATTTAAAAATGACTCAACATCCATTCTATCATCTTCTAATACGAGTTGAAGTTCTCCTGTTTCAAGCTGATTCAGAAACTCTTCCGTATAGTAATAATAGTATTTTCCGCTTGGCTGTTTGCAGACGATTACTGCGTTTTTATCATATACACCGCCTGATTCTACACTGTATGCCTTGCTCCACTCTATCAGATCCGACAGTCTGTATACCAGTCCGGAATGATTTTCAGCGTCTGCTCCCGACGCTCCAAAATAAGACATTACGTCGATCACTTTATCCGGATTGTATGCTCCGTCTGACTCAAACAGCGTTTTTAACTGAAACTGTTCAAGCACCTGAAGCATATAGCTTTCTACTGTATTGCTAAAATCCGAAGATTCTTCATATGGCTCTCCTATTAACTTTACCGTCTCTGCCGGATTCAGCGTTCCGGTCAGCCGCGTTGTTACTATAAGAGATGTGAAAAACATCGCTCCGGTTAACACGCCTACGATCAGGACGACCGCTTTCATCGCAGTCCTTCTGTACCATCCTTTCATTCACATTCCTCTCTTTACCTGTTTTTCTTATCTACTGCACCTTCTCAATCTTATATCCGACTCCCCAGACAACTTTCAAATACCGCGGCTCTTTTGGATTAATCTCAATCTTCTCCCTTATATGCCGTATATGAACGGCAACCGTATTGTCAGCCCCGATAGCTTCCTCATTCCAGATCATTTCATATATCTGATTGATCGAAAAAACGCGCCCCTGATTCTTCATAAGAAGAAGGAGGATATTATATTCGATCGGAGTCAATCTTACTAACTCCCCATCTACTGTCACTTCTTTCAGATCGTCATTAATCCTAAGGCCGCCGACAGAATATATTTTATCATTTTCATTCTGAGCCGTGCCGCCAAGCTGCGTATACCTGCGAAGCTGAGATTTCACTCGCGCAACAAGTTCCAAAGGACTAAACGGCTTTGTAACATAATCGTCCGCTCCTACATTAAGTCCGAGTATCTTATCCGCATCTTCCGATTTTGCGGAAAGGATAATGATGGGAATACTGTTTTTCTCTCGTATTTTCAAAGTTGCCCGAATCCCGTCAAGTTTCGGCATCATCACATCAAGAAGAAGCAGATGAACCTCTTCTCTTTCAAGCATTTCAAGAGCTTCCGTACCGTCATACGCCTTCAGTATACGATATCCTTCCTGCGTCAGATAAATTTCGATTGCTTCCACTATTTCTTTGTCATCGTCACATACTAATATATTGTACATTATCAATCACCTCTCCTACTCTCTCCTAATATTAACATGATAACGCATATTTTTTAAAAGGAATAAGAAAAAATCTTATAACTTTATTAATATCATGACAACCGGAGCTGTTTTTCATTACCTTATTCCTTTTTCTGCTCATCTTATTGCCTTCCCTTCTACTTTATTTGATTTCATGTCAATAACAAAAGTGATTTGTTTTCTATTCGTTTTGTGATATAGTTAATATCACTCTCTTTTATCATTTTTTGCCCCGCTATAAAAAGGATGCTGATATACACAGCACTGCCGACATCCCGGGAATATTCCGAAAAAATATACGACAAGCAAGGTTATTTATACTCACATCTTTTTCTCACTCGCATATAGTAATTAAAAATGTTTCTTAAGCGGTGTTTTTATGTCTTCATTTTCATATGATTTCTCTGTTTTAGGCGGTGATGCGCGTCAGGTTTTTCTTGCAGAAATGTTAGCAGAATCGGGCCGTTCTCTTTGTCATTACGCTTTGGCCTCTCAGCCGAACAACTGCAGCTCCGTCTCCGAACATGTTTCCATAGTACGCGAAGCGCCTTCTCTCGAAGAAGCCTGTATCCATTCCGGGTTCGTCATCTGCCCTTTTCCGTTTACTAAAAACGGCGCGGATGTTTCGGTTGAAAATAGCATCTATCGTTTCTCTATTCAGACGCTGCTTCATCTTCTGCGGCCCGGTCAGTCTTTGTTTGCCGGGGGCATCCCTCCTTCTTTTAAAAAAGAAGCCGCCGAAAATAACGTCGCTGTTTTTGATTATGCAGACGATATATCGCTTCCTGTTTACAACAGTATCTCGACTGCAGAAGGCGCAATCTGCGAAGCGATCCTCCACAGTCCTTTCAATCTGCACAAAAGCAGATGCGCAGTACTTGGATTCGGAAAATGCGGTCACTCTATTGTTTACCGTTTAAAGGGATTATCCGCAAACGTTTCCGTTTTTACAGATAACGCCGAAGAATCCGCCCGCGCGTCAGTTATTGCCGACAAAAGTTTCCCCTTAAAATCACTTTCCGATCACGCCGGAGATTTTCGCTTCATTTTTAATACTGTTCCGGCGCAATTTATAAATGAAGAGACTTTAAAAAACGTAGATCTTTCTGCTCTTATTATTGATATTGCCTCTTCCCCCGGAGGGGTCGATTATGACGCGGCTCAGCGTCTCGGCATATCTGCTCTGCACTGCTTAGGACTTCCCGGCAAATATGCTCCCGCATCTTCTGCCCGTCACTTAAAACAATTTATCGAATCAAAACTGTATCTCTCATAATTCATGCGCAAAATGAAAGGAGGAATCCCCTTTGTCCTTAAAAGAAACGCAGATCGGAGTCGCTTTTACCGGCTCGTTCTGCACTTACAAAAAAGCATTTCTGGAACTGCAAAAACTTTCAAACTGCTGTGGCTCTGTCCAGACAGTCTTTTCAACCGCAGCCGCATCCACAGACTCCCGTTTCGGTTCTGCCGAATCATTTTATAGGCGTGCAGAAGAAATTACGGGAAATAAACCGATGATGACTATTTCCGAAGCAGAGCCGATCGGTCCGAAAAACCTTTTCGACGCACTTGTGATCCTTCCGTGCACCGGAAATACGCTTGCCAAACTGGCAAACGGAATCACCGACACACCTGCTTTAATGGCGGCAAAAGCCCATTTACGCAACAACAAACCGCTTCTTTTATCTTTATCGACAAACGACGCCCTCGGTATGAATATGAAAAATATCGGACTTCTTTTAAATACGAAAAATATCTACTTTGTTCCGTTCGGGCAGGATGATCCCGAAAAAAAGCCGAATTCAATTTGTCTTTTTCAGCAATCTCATATCCCTTTCCTTTTTGTGTATGGATATGGACTACGATTGGATGATCCGTATCTT
>OJJT01000681.1_pt1 | contig 13696 bp, 16 predicted proteins | sample 1596281 | NCBI WGS metagenome assembly OJJT01 (sample SAMEA4350145, study PRJEB24818) | metagenome | biome: human; feature: gut; material: faeces | place: Denmark | collected 2013-09
CTTTCGCTCTATCTCTCTGTTTATTTTTTTCTGCGTTTTCGTCCCTTCTTTTTTTCTCCTTGCTTTTTTTTTTTTTTTTATTGTGACGTCAACCACCTAGTTCTCCACCTCTCTATTCGTCGGCAGCGTCAGATGTGTATAAGAGACAGCCATTTGGCACTTCGCATCCGCAGAAAGCTCGCAGTCGGCAATGATCTCAAAAGCATGGGTCAGCAGCGCATCACCGGCCAGCAGAGCAATATTCTCCGGATATGCCTTGTGACAGCTGGGTCTGCCGCGGCGCAGATCGTCATCGTCCATACACGGCAAATCATCATGGATCAAGCTGTAAGTGTGTACATATTCCAGTGCGCAGGCCGGCTCCAAAACGTCGTGTCGGTCACCGCCGCAGGCCTTACAAAACTCCATCGCAAGCACCGGGCGCAGTCGTTTGCCGCCGTTCATCAAGCTGTAACGCATGGCTTCCACCACTTCACCCTGGTCAAATACCGTGGGAGGCAGAAGCTGCTGTAAAGCATTCTCGATCAGCCGTTGATCATTGGCAAGAGTATTTTGAAATGCATCGTTTGTCATTTTTCATCACCAGCCAATTCCGTAATTTTTTGCTGCGCCTGCTGCAAAATCTGCTTGCAGAAGGCTGCCAGTTTGGCACTCTCCTCATAAAGGGCAATACTCTCCTCCAAGGGCACAGAACCGTTCTCTAAGCGGGCGCTGATGTCCTCCAGGCGCTGCATTGCATCAGCGTAAGTCATGTTTTCTTCATTCATCTTCTCTTTCCTCCAAAACCTGCACCGGCACACTTCCGTCTGCAAATTGCAGGCGCAATGCAGTACCCGGTGATAATTCTTCTTTTTTGGTCACCGGTGAACCGTCTGTATGGCGCACCAGTGTATAACCTCGGCGCAACACCGCCAGCGGGCTGTAAGCTTCAATTTGTTCCAGCACGCGTTCCAAACGGGTGTTCTCCCGCTCTAAGCGGAGCTGGATTTGTTGCCGGTTTCCGTTCATCAAGGCTTGTAACCGTTCCAGCCGAGTCGAAATATATGCCCCGGCGCTGCCTCTGCGCGCCAAGCAACTGTCCAGTCGCTGATTTTCCCGTTCCAGAAGACTGCGCAACGCGCGGGAAGCAATGCTTTCAAGCTGCGCAATGCGGCGCAGCTCTTCCTCCCGATCCGGCACAGCCAACTCCGCCGCCGCACTGGGGGTAGGTGCCCGCATATCCGCCACAAAATCCGTAATCGTAAAATCCGTCTCATGCCCAACGGCAGAGATGATGGGTGTTTTGCAAGTATAGACGGCGTTGATCACCGTCTCCGTATTAAACGCCCACAGATCCTCCATAGACCCGCCGCCACGGCCAACGATCAGTACATCCAGCCCCATTTTGTCCAGCTGTTCAATAGACCGGGCAATGCTTTCCGGCGCGCCGTCGCCCTGCACCACGGTGGGGGCGATCACCAGTTCCGCCGCAGGAAAGCGACGAGCGGTAATCTGCTTAATATCCGCCACTGCCGCACCGTAAGCAGAGGTGGCTACGCCAATCCGCCCGGGGTACTTGGGTATCGGTTGCTTGTGACTCTCATCAAACAGCCCGGCAGCCGCCAAACGAGACTTCAACTGCTCAAAGGCCACAGCCAGTGCACCGGCGCCCTGGGGCTGCATATCGTCCACATACAGCTGATACACGCCGTCTCTTTCGTACACGCTCACCCGGCCTCGACAAATCACCCGCATACCGTTCTCCGGCGCAAATCGCAGGTGCGCACCCTGGGCGGCAAACAGCACGCATTTCAGCTGCGCTTTTTCGTCCCGCAGGGTAAAGTAGCAGTGTCCGCTGGTGGGATAGCGCTTAAAGTTGGAGATCTCACCGCTTACATAAAGATTTTGCAGCGGCGCGTCCCCTTCCAGCAGTGCGCGCAAATAAAAATTCAGTTTAGAAACAGAAAGTACAGTCATCATTCCAGTTCTTTGCTGCACAGGGCAGCATACACGGCCACACCGGCCGCATTATCACAACTCAGCGCCGGCGGGGCAAACACGCCGCCAAAGGCTGTTTCCAGTTCTCGGCGCAAGATGGTGTTTGACATCACGCCACCGGCAAACAGCAGCGGCAGCTGCCCATATGCAGCAAACACAGCCTGCACCATACCTTGTAAGGCAGCAGATACGCTGGAGAGCACAAACCGGGCAATATCGGCCGGTGCATCCCCTGCCTGAAAGCGATTGTCCACTTGATTTTCCACCCCGGACAAAGAGCAATTCGCTCCCTGCATCGAGGGTTTGATTTTATAACTTACCCTGCTTTGCAGCGCCAGCTGTTCCAGCGCCGGACCACAAGGGAATTGCAGACCCAGCCGCACCCCGGTACGGTCAATCAGCTGCCCGGCCTTTAAGTCCGAACTGGCCGCCACGCAGCGAGCGGAAATCAATTCTTCCTTGTGGGGTTCCACAAGCAGGGCTTCCGTTGTACCGCCGGACACATGAAAGGCCACAAAGGGCGCACGGATCATCTCCAGCGCACCGGCACCGTACAGTGCCGCCAAAATGTGCCCCACTTGGTGAGAGGTGGTATAAAGAGGGCAACCGGCAGCCTTAGCGGCGGCAGTCGCCGCGCTGATCCCTGCCAAAAAGCAAGGCATATAGCTGCCCTCCACATTCCGCGGTCGGGTGCTGACACCAACGGCGGTCACCTCATCCATTGGCGGCAGTTTATCAAACAGCAACGGCAAATTGCGCGTATGCTGAAACAGGGCGTCGCTCTGGCGCAGACCCCGCTCTCCCGGGCGCACCTCCAAAAGCTGCTTTTGCTGGGTGAGTGCTGCACCGTTCAGCACAGCGGCAGAGGTGGTGTAATTGCTGGTGTCTATTCCCAGAATCATTCCGTCTTACTCCGAGACACAGCACCCAGCACGCCGTTAATAAAGCCGGCGTCTTCCTGACTGCCGTACTTCTTTGCCAACTCCACGGCCTCATTGATCGCCACGCTATCCGGCAGATCGTCCACAAACTTCATTTCGTAGAGCGCCAGGCGCAGCACAGTCAGGCTCACCTTGGGCAGACGGTTCAGCTTCCACTTTTTGGAATAGCTTGCCAGGGTCTCGTCCAGCTTGTCCAAATTGGCAAGCACGCCGGTGTAAAGTTCTTTTGCATAATCGCTTACCGTGCCGATATTTTCGTCATAGATGGCCACCAGGTCGTCCTGGGGCAAAAACAGGTACTCAAACAGCAGGATAAACGCCTGCTCGCGCTGTTCGTTCCGCTTCATAAACTTCCTCCAAAAGAAAAAACCGACAAGAAACGCCGCCTTGTCGGTAAAATCCGTTTTTACTCTTCAGTTTCACAAGGTTCCGTTTCACTCTCCGGCTGGTCAAATTCCAGTCCGGCGATGATCACATTGACTTTAGACACCAGCTTACCGGTCATATTCTGCACAGACTCCTTGACCGCCTGCTGTACCTCTTCCGCCACTTGGCGGATCTTTTTACCGGGCAGCATGTTCACATAAATGCTGATGTTCAAATCCTCACCGTCTGCCAAAACACGCACCGGGCTCATTACCTTTAGGCTGCCCTTCTTAATGGTATTGACCACATCCACCGGGCGGTTAGAAAACCCGGCAATGCCGTCCACATCTTTGGCTGCATTGGTGGCGATGGCTGAGATCACTTCTTCGGAAATGACCAGTTCGCCCATGGAAGTGCTTGTATTGATCTCCATGCAAAAAACGCTCCTTTGTTGCCAGCGGATATGCCGCTGCAAATGTGCGTTTATTATAACATAAGTAAAAGCAACTTACAAGACAGTTTTGGAATTTATTTAGACTGAATAATGGTCACATTTTTATAATCACAGCCAACCTGTTCCACGGCGATCTCCTTGATCTGCAAGATCAGCGTGTCAGACAGGTCCTTGCTGTCTACGATCACGTCTACTTTTTTGCCATCTGTGCTCACAATCGCCAGACACTGCCCCACGCCCTTGGCAGTCACCAGTGTTTCGATTTTGTTTTCCGCATTGATGCCGTCGGAGATCTTAGCAATCTTCTGTGCCGCTTCTTTATGGGCAGCCGCGCTTTTATCCGCGGTATCCACGATTTTTTGCAGCTTCTCCAGCGCAGCGTCCCGACTGCTTTGCCGATCCAGCTTGGCCTGGGTAAAGTAGCTGTTCTCCGTAGCAGCCTCAGTGGTAGCATCCACAAAGGTGGCCTCCCCCAGGGTCTTCGTGCGCTGGGCGCTGACTGTACTGATTTTTGTGGAAATATCGCTGTTCTCCCAGTACCAGTTGCCCACAACGCCGACAGCCAAAATCAGCACCATACAACCCAGGCTTACCCGCGCCCGGTGCAGCTTTCGCTTTTTCAGCTGTTCCTCCGTGAGCACCTCTTGCATTTCAGCCCCCGGTTCCTTTTGCTTTTTCTCTTTCATATTCGGTCACCTATTCCCCTTTCAGTTTTGAGACGGATATTCGATTTGTGGGTATGCCAAAGAGAGAAGCTACTGTGGTGGTGATCTTCTCTCGAACAGCCGGATCGTCGCCGCCGGTGCACACCACCGCCACCCCCTGCACATTAGGCAGGTAGGCGCTGAGCAGCAGCGGGCTTTCGCCGCTGTCATGGTCATAAAGCACATAGTCCTCCTTGCTGCTGCCGCTGTCTGCATCTCGCTTGCTTTCACTGTTCGTGGCGTACACATTCTCGTCGCTTTTCTCCAACGTGATCATCACTTTGCAGGTGCCCACCCCGTCCATACTGGCAACGGTTTTTTGCAGCCGCCCCTCCAGATCCGCCACATAGGCGTCGTAATCCCTGGCGGTGGTGGTCTCGCTTTTACCCTTGCTGCCTGCGGTTCCATTGCCGGAGAGCAGTACCAGCGCAATCCCCAGCACTGCCAGAAGAATGAACACCTTGCGCTGCCCTTGCGGCGCCTTTAGCAGTTCTTTCCACTTCTCTGTCATTTCTACTCCCCCAGTCCTTTTACCACCGGCTGCAATCCCAGCTGTGCTTTAAGAAGCGCCGCCACTGCCTGGCGATCCATGTCGCCGGGCACGGAGACCACCAGCTTTTGAATATAGATCTCCTGCTCTTTGATCCGTACCGAAGCCTGCACACTGCAATCCTTGTACCCGGCAGCAGTCAAAGTCTGTTTAACACGGCTCTCGATTTGGCTTTCATACACGCTGTTTGCGTCTGCCGCCTGCGCTGTGACATCGGAGAAATAAGCGGAAAAATCCGCCTTCTCGCCGCCGGTGATGGGCAGCAGAAACCCGGCGATGATAAAAAGCGACAGCACGGTTTTATAAAATCGCCCCATACTGCCCCTCGGCGATACCAGTGATAGGATAACTGCCCCGATGAGGGTCAAACAAATGTTCAGGGTCCACTGCTTTACCACATCCATTACCCGGCAGCCCCCTTTGCAGCGATCAGTATGCCGATGGAGATCACCGTGGTGACCATGGAGAGAATGAGCACCACATTCATCAACAAAAAGGCATCGCCAAAGGCCCGCAGCATTTTGCACACGGTGCGGTCGTCAAAGATCTCGCTCACCGCCACGGACACGGCAATGCTAACACGCCAGCCGATCACATTTATAAGCGCCGGCAAAAACAGGGCAATTACTCCAATAATGCCCACAACGCCTACTGTGCTCTTCACCAGCCCGGCATAGCTTTGTATAGACAGCAGTCCCTCGCTGATGGCGCTGCCGATCACCGGTACTACGGAATTGATGGCAAAGCGCAGAGAACGCAGTCCCAGCGCGTCCGCCCGGGAGGCTACCGCCGTCTTCACGGATAGCACCGTCACAAATGCCCCGGCGCAAAAGGAAATCAGTGAGATCAAGCCCTTGCGCACCACCCGCAACGCACCGTCAATATTCAGCGAACTGCGCACGCCGGAGCACAAACTCAGTGCCAAAAAGCAGTTAATCAGGGGCACAAACAGCTTGGCTGACAGAATATTCAGCCCCTGGGCCAGCCCCAGCAGCAGCGTGTTGGTGGACACCCCGGTCAGGCTGCTGCCGGACACGGTGAGAATCACCAAAAATGCCGGGAAGAACGCAAACACAAAGTCCGCGCAAATGCCGATGGTGGCACAGCAAAGGGACACAGTATCCGCACACTGGGCAGCGATCAGCGCCGCAATGACCAAGGCGGAGGCGGTGGAATAAACAGAGCTGTTTTGCCCCAGCAGTCCGCTGCCGGAAAAACCGGTTAAAAAGGCGGACAACAGCGTGAAGCTGAGCACAGACAGCAGTGCCCGCAGCGGGGTTTGGATATTTTGGCGCACCAGCCGCCCCAGCACCTGCACGCAGGACTTCGCGTCCAGCGCCGTCACCGTCTCAAAGTCAAAATCATCCAGCCCCAGCTGCTCCAGCACGCTGTTTGCGTCGTCCCCCAGCTTTTCAAACGCCGACAGGTCATACCCGGACAGCGCCTGGCGATAACCGTCGTCGGAGAGCGCCGACTGGGCGGCAAAGCACACCCCGGGCAACGCCAGCAAAAGTAAAAATGTCAATACAAATCGCTTCATTTTACAAGTCCCGTCACAATTCCGATCACCGTTTGAAACAGCGGTAGCAGTAGGGACAGTACCAGAATTTTGGCTGCTGTCTCTGTTTGAGAAGCTAATGCGGACGCGCCGTTGTCCCGGCACACATCGCACACCACCTGGGTCACGATGGAAATGCCCAGGATCTTGAACATCAGATCAATGTACGCCCCGGTGTCCCCTGCCGCCGTCTTTAAGTCGCCCAATATGCCAAAGGCGCTGCCGGCCAACTTAGACACCGTGTAAAACAGCAGTCCGGCACCGGCCACAGTGACCAGCAAAGCAAAGGTGGGGTTCTCTTTTCTCAGCAGCACCGTCAGCAGCAGGCAAACGGCGGCGATCCCTGCGATCTGGATCATAGGTCAAACATAGATTTTATACCGGAGAAAAGCGCACTGATCTTCGGCACCAACATCATCAAAACCACAATCACCCCGGCCAGGGTGGTGAGCATGGCCTGGTCCTCCCGTCCGCTGCGCACCAAGAGGGTGTTCAGCACCGCCACGATCATACCGATGGCCGCAATTTTGAATACAAAATCCACGCTCATTTGTACCTCCTGATCTTTTTAGGCCAGCAGCAGGGCGGCAATCAGCCCGCCGGACAGGCCAAAGGCCACATACAACTGTTTTTGTCGCTTGCACCGAGCAGCGTATTCCTCTGCCCGGCCTTTGGCAAAGGCAATGTAGCCGTCGGTGAGCCGCAACTGGTTTTGCAGATCGCTTTTGCCCAGCCTTTGCAAAAAGGCTGCCAACTCTTGGTCATCCCGGGCAGTCAGCCCGGTAGCGGCCGTCACGGTCTTGGCCGGGTCACAGCCCTGCAAAAAGCCAAAGGGCGCAAAGCGGGGGTCCGACGCCAACTGGGCAAAAATAGCCCCCGTATCCGTCATACTGTAATCCAGCAGCAGCCGCACCTGTTCCCCCAAGCGGCAAAGCAACTGTGCCCGCTCACAGCGCCGCCCCACTTCAACTGCCAGTGAAATACCGATCGCCCCGCAAAAAAGTACGATCATCCACAGTCCAAGGATCTTCATCGCCGCCACCTCGCAAATCCACCACGGAAAAGGTATCTCCGTATTCTTCCAGCAGCACCACATAATCAAATTCGCCGGTTAGATATAGCTTTTTGATAATGGACTTGTGCACCAGGTCCTCCGCATCCCGAATATGTACGGATACGGCAAAAGCCACCCCGGAGGAGAACCCGGCCTTAATGGCATCAACCTCGGCATCGTCTGCGATCTCGTCACAAACGATCAACTCCGGCGACAAGGTACGCACGGCAATCTCTATTCCTTTTTTCTTGCCAAAACCGGTCAGCACATCCGTGTTCACCCCAGGAGAAAAGCCGCCGAATTCGCCCCGCTCGTCTACGATACTCACCTTCCTGTATCGCCCGCCGAACCCGCCGGACAGCGCTCTTGCCAGATCCCGCAGCACAGTGGTCTTACCGCCCCCCGGCGGCGCTGCCACAATGATACTGGGCAGCCTGCCTACAAAGAGCGTGTTCAGCACCCCACGGGCGCAGCCTCGCTCCTCTCGGGCAATACGAATGTTCAGGGACTGCACATCCCGAATGGCGGTCACGGTGCCGTCTTTTTCCACTGCCGTGGCGGCAATACCCACCCGATTGCCGTTGGGTGCAGTCACAAAGCCCTCCACCAATGTGCCCATGTGCGTATGTACCGAGTAGGCGCACACCGCAGCAAACAGCGCGTCAAAGGCGGCGTCCGTGACATCCAGCGCCCGGGCCGAGCAGTGATTGATCAGCTTACCTCCATCGGTAAGAAAGCAAGTCCGACTGCCCAACATAACCACCAGCGGCCGCCCACGGCGCACCCGCAGCTCCGTAATTTCTTCCTTGGTCTGCGCAGGCAGTGCCAGCAGCAGATCTCCCAGCGGCTGGGCCAGCAGCCGCGCCGCGTCGTCAAAATTATTCATAGGTCACCCCGCATTTCATTTCTGTAAAAAGATATGCCCCAGACAGGGCTTGTATGCCTACTTGGTTTATTTCGGTTGCAGTTCGCCCATAATTATGATAAAATAGGCAGAGTTATGTTAAAATCAAATTCGCACAAAAAGCAAGAGGTGCATTTTATGGACATTACCGCAAACAACAAACATCGCTTTGCTACAAAGTGGATGAATACGGAAACGGTGAATTACACCGCCGCCTACACGCTGTGCCTGTTGGTGCTTTTTGCCGTTAAACAGCTGTGCAAGGTGGCGTTTGGCTTGGGGGCCGGTGCGGCTGTTGGGATCGGCGCCGGTGCGGCTGCGCTGCTGTCCTTTGTACTGGAGAAGAAATTTGTCTTTCCCCGAGGTATGGCAACCGTTCCAAAACAGATCGGCGGCTTTCTCTTTCGCTGCGCCGTGGACTTTGGGTTCTATAAGATCTTGTATTTTCTCTTTGCCACGCTGCTAAAGCGAGAAGCCCCTTTTGTATGGCTGGCTACGGTAACGGTGGTCTATATTTTTAACTACCTGTTTGACCGCCTGCTGGTGTTTGACTGCCGGGACAAGGCAGCAACTAAAAGCGGCGGCCGGCTGTACAAGTTGTTTTTTGCCAACCGCTTTTTAGCGGTATCCGCCTTTGTGGCGCTGCTGGGCATTCTCTTTATTTTCATTGTGTACAGTGTGTTCCCGTTTGGGGACGGCACGGTCATGCGTATGGACCTGTATCACCAGTACGGTCCCCTGTTTGCAGAACTGTATGACCGGATAGTAGAGGGCAAAAGCCTGCTGTACTCCTGGGAGAGCGGCGGCGGCAGCAGCTTTCTCGGCAACTATTTCAATTATCTTTCCAGCCCCTTTACAGTGCTGATCTTTCTGTTTGACAAGGCGGATATTTCCTTTGCCATCACCGCTTTGGTGATCGTCAAGTGTATGGCCTCTGCCGTCACTTTTACCTATTACTTAAAGGCGTCACAAAAGCGCCACTCTTATGTGAGTGCCGCCTTTGGTGTGTTCTACGCCTTTTGCGCCTACTTTTTAGCGTATTACTGGAATATTATGTGGATCGACGGTATGATTCTGCTGCCACTGATCGTACTGGGCATTGAGCAATTGGTCCATAACGGCAAGGGCTCTCTTTACACCGGCGCGCTGGCAGTGCTGCTGCTGTCCAATTACTATATGGGCTATATGGCGTGCATTTTCTCTGTTTTGTACTTCTTGGCCTACTTCCTGATGACCGCCAAACCCCGACCGGAAAAGAGCGGCGAAAAGCTCACCACTCGAGAGAAGTACAGCGCCAAAAATCTCATGCGTCACCCGTTTCTCAATCGGTGCATGCGCTTTGCCGGGTTCTCTTTGCTGGCCGGCGGGCTGTGCGCTGTGACCCTGCTACCCACCTATTTTCTGCTGCGAGGCAGCTCCGCTACCTCAGACAGCTTTCCCACCACTTTTGAGTCTTACTTTACCATTTTCGACTTTTTAACATCCCACCTGTCCGCCCTGGAGACCACCATTCGCTCCAGCGGCGACGATGTGTTGCCCAATATCTACTGCGGCGTGCTGCCGCTGCTGCTGGTACCCTTGTACCTCATTAACAGGCGCTTTTCTCTGCGGGAAAAGGCGGTGTATATTGTACTGCTTCTGTTTCTCCTGTTCAGCTTTGACAATAATGCGATGAATTTTATTTGGCACGCCTTCCACTTCCCCAACGACCTGCCCTTCCGCTTCTCTTATATGTACTGTTTCCTGGTGCTGGTGATGGCATTCCGCGGTCTGTGCCGTATGCGGGACATTGCCTATAAGGACATTGTATTCGTAGCCCTTGGCTGGCTGCTGTATGTGATCGTGGCCCAGAAGTTTATGACCACCAAAATGAGCGAGATCTCCATTTATGTGACCATCGCCTTTCTTATTCTCTGGTGCGGGCTGCTGCTGTGCCTGCAAAAGTCCGGGTTCAAAAAGAGCGTGCTGGCCTTTGCGGTGATCGCCATGTGCTTTAGCGAGGTGATTGTCTCCGACTGCTCCTCCATTCTCATTACCCAGGGCAACAGCGACTACAAGAGCAACTACGCTGCTTATCGGGAGTCCATAGAAGCCATCCACAAAAAGGACAACGACTTTTACCGCACGGAGCTAACTTACCTGGAACGGCGCATGGACCCCAGCTATTACGGCTACAATGGCATTTCCACCTTTTCCTCCATGGCGTATGAGGACTACTCCCAGCTGCAATACAATCTGGGTATGTTTGGCAATCGGATCAACAGCTACACCTACAATCCACAGACCCCGGTGTACAATATGATGTTCAATATCAAATACCTGATCGCCACGCCCACCAATCCTACCCCCACCGATCGGTATTTTACGGAAGTGTACCGCAACAAGGATAAATCCGCCGCCGTATATGAGAATGACTGCTTCCTGCCTATTGCCTATGCAGCCAAAACCCATTTGAAAGATTGGGCAGCGGATGAGGGCGATCCCTTTAAGGTGCAGGGGGACTACTTCCGCCTGGCAACAGGGCTGGACGGGGTATTTGTACCCTGCGGCTATACGGACTGCAGCTACGACAATCTCTCCGGTGACACATGCTCGGAGAACGGCACATTTTGGTTCAACAAGTCAAGCAGCGACGAGCAATACGGCACGGTGGAAGTAACCATCAGTCCCCTACGAGACGGCAATGTGTATATCTACCTGACCTCGCCGGAAATCAAGACGGCAGAATTCAGTGGTGACGGCATAAAGAACACCCTGTCCCAAAATATTGAAGAGCCGTACATTATGGATCTGGGCTACCACAAAAAGGGCGAGGAAATTAAAGTATCCCTGGACGCCGGGAGTATGAGCGCCACGGAGAGCTACGCTTCTATTTACGCATACAGCGTGGACGAGACCGTATTTGCCAAAGGCTATCGCCTGTTGGCAGACAGCGCTCTGCAAGTCACCGACTGGGGCGAGACCCACATTACCGGTACCATCACCGTTCGCGAGAACAGCTACCTGTGCACCTCCATTCCCTATGACACCGGGTGGAGCGTATACATTGACGGCGAAAAAGCGGAAACCTTTAAGCTGGGTGAAGCCCTGCTGACGACCACCGTCAAGCCCGGTAAGCATAAGGTGGAGCTGCGCTATACGCCCAAGGGGTTGGCAATCGGTGCGGCCGTCAGCGGCACCTGTGTTGCAGGCGTGGCCGGCTACCTGATTCTTGTTCATATTCGCCGCAAAAAACAGCAAAGCGCCGGTTAATTCTGTCAATTCTCTGAAATTTTTCATTTTCCGGTTTACTTTCGCCGATGGTTGTTGTATTATAATGGCGTAAAAATTTAGGAGGAGCTGTTAATATGCCCAGAAAAACCGCTGAAAATGTAGAAACAATCCCCGTAGGCCCCCTTGGAATCATCGCCATGCCCGGCTGCGAAGCCCTGTGCGACAAGATCGACAAATACCTTGTCAAGTGGCGCGCAAACCAGGCCAGCGAGCATCAGCAGAACATTGCGTTCTATGGCTACCAGCGCGACACCTACAAGGTGAATGTGTCATTACCCCGCTTTGGCTCCGGTGAAGCCAAGGGCGTTGTGAACGAGAGTGTGCGTGGCTTTGATCTGTATATCATTACAGATGTATTCAATTACAGCTGCACATATAATATGTACGGGATGGAAGTACCCATGTCCCCTGACGATCACTATGCAGACTTAAAGCGCGTCATCTCCGCCATCTCCGGCAAGGCAAAGCGCATTACCATTTTGATGCCCATGCTGTATGAGGGTCGCCAGCATAAGAGAAGCAGCCGTGAGTCCTTAGACTGCGCGCTGGCACTGCAAGAGTTGGTCAATCTGGGCGTGGACAACATTATGACCTTTGACGCCCATGATAAGCGTGTACAAAACGCCATTCCCAACGGCTCCTTTGAGAACATAATGCCCACTTATCAAATGATCAAGTCTTTGGTGAACAGCGTAGAGGATTTGCATGTGGACAAGGATCACCTGATGGTCATTTCTCCGGATGAGGGCGCCCTGCACCGCTGCATTTATTTTGCAACCCAGTTGGGTGTAAATCTGGGCATGTTCTATAAGCGCCGGGACTACACCCGCGTGGTCAATGGTCGCAACCCCATTGTGGAGCACCAGTACCTGGGCGACTCCGTAGAGGGCAAGGACATTATTATCGTAGACGATATGATTTCCTCCGGTGAGTCTATGCTGGAAGTTTGCTCCAAGCTGAAGGGCTTGAAGGCCGGCCGCATTTTCGTTTGCACCACCTTCGGTCTGTTCTGCAACGGTCTGGAAGTGTTTGACGAGGCATATAAGAACGGTACTTTCTATCGTGTATTCACCACCAACGGTGTGTATCAGACCCCGGAGCTGCTGAGCCGCGACTGGTACGAGAGCGTGGATCTGTCCAAATACACCGCGTATTTTCTGGACACCTTGAACCACGATATGTCCGTATCCTCTTTGTTGGACTGCTCCGACAAGATCGAGAAAATCCTCATCAAAAAGGGCTTAAAGGAAGAGAAATAATATGAGCGAGAAAAAAGAAAAGAGTTCCAAGCTGACCGCTGTGCAAAAGAAGCTGATCATCGGCATTGTTTGTGCCCTGCTGGGACTATTGCTCATCGGCGGCGGCATTTACTGCGGCGTAACGGATCAAAATCCCAAGGAAGCCGTCGTTGGTCTCTTTACGCCCCGTGATCAGGCCATTTGTGCCAACTGGGACAGCCAGGATAAGCCCGGTGTGCTGGCCTTTGTATTTTACTCCGACGGCACCTGCGACCGCTATATATCCACTTGGAACTTTGACTGCGAGTACACAATCAAGGGAAACAAGCTGACCATTGAGGACGCAGATACAAAAAAGACATTGGTATATCGCTTTTCCATTGTCGGCAAGGTGCTGACCCTTACCCTCCTGGAGGAGGACGGCAAGGAAGCAGAAGAGCAGCAGGTCACCAAGTTTGATCAGGTTGACGAGTTGCACATGAAGCTGTCTCTTATACACATCTCCGAGCCCACGAGACAGGCAGAAATCTCGTATGCCGTCTTCTGCTTGAAAAAAAAAATCTATCTCTTATACCCATCTCCGACCCCACGAGACAGGCAGAAATCACGAATGCCGTCTTCTGCTTGACAAAACAAAACACAAAGAGGCAAAGAAGGACATCACACTATACAAGCAA
>OJJT01000689.1_pt1 | contig 13581 bp, 13 predicted proteins | sample 1596281 | NCBI WGS metagenome assembly OJJT01 (sample SAMEA4350145, study PRJEB24818) | metagenome | biome: human; feature: gut; material: faeces | place: Denmark | collected 2013-09
TACATGCAGCTGCGTGTCGTTTTTAGTGTGTGTGCTGATTGATCCTCTTTTTCTTGCAGTTGTCATGCTTTTGTGATTCTACTTCTTCTCGTCCTTTTTTTTTTTTTCATGATGCCGCGTCCACCGTGCTCTCCACCTCTCTATTCGTCGGCAGCGTCAGATGTGTATAAGAGACAGCATTGATAGAGCCTGATACTTTGCGTTAATCCAAGCGGCTCAAGAGCCAGATACGAAGACATCGGGTCCCGCATTTTCCGCGCCAGATTATTGGTTGCGATGATTTCGATATGATTATTTCCTGGTTGTAGAATTTCAGTTAAATCAAAACAGAAGGGCGGCGCAATCCGGATGTCTTCACATTTTCCATTCACAATCAGTTCAATGACTTCAAATGCTTCTTTCAATTCCAGAAAAGCGATTTTCGAGTCATAAGCCAGATCTAATTCATATTTCAAGGACCCGGAAAAGTAAGGCATCGCATCCGCAAGATGATTGTCAATTTTAACAAGCTGAGGCGCGGAATATTCCGTCTGGTCAAAAGCCTTCCACGACAGCTGCGCTTCGTCAATCTCAGCAAGCAGCATTCCTTTTTCTGGACGTTTATGAGTTTCTTTGCCGCTGACCAGCACTATTGATTGATAAGGCTCTAAGCGCAGATGAAAACGAATGCCGGTTTCCGTTTTAGTGCTTTCCAGGCGTGCCGTTTTATTTTCATAAGCGTCATAGAGAAGTAAGGATTCGGCCTTGATTTCCACTTCCGTATCGATTGTTTCAATAATGTTTTCATTATTCAGCATAATTACTTCACCATCTGGGAGTTTGTAGCGATAAACTGTTAGCGAGGGTTCAGATCGTGATGTTTTTAATGTTTTAAACTTTTCTAATGTTACAGGCAATAACGCCAGCGTTTTTGTTTGACCTCTTTTTAATTCGGCATACTCTGGCATCTGATCAATAAAGATGACCGTGATTTGTTCCGCAATTTCGCCAAGTTTATCTAAAAGCGGCTTTGGCAGACGCTTGGCAGCCGGAACAACAATGACGCTGTATCGGTAACCATTTATAGTTAAACCTTTAGATTCTATTTGAGCGTTCATTAGAAAGTCCTCACTGATCACATCACATTCAATCTGATTCTGCTGCAGAACTTTCAGCACCTTTTGGACAGGCATCGCTTCGCCAGACCATTCGGCAAAGGCGTTGTAAAGTACCCCAACCTCAGCCTGATGATATCCCCCGCTGAAAAGATGGCATAGTCGATTGGCATAGGCTGTCCAACGATGAAAATAAGGATATTGTGGATTATTCCCCTGTGCGTAAAAATGCGGCGGACAATCCCGGTCAGGAAAAGGGGCAGGGTTAAACGCGTGCGGAACAATTAAATTCACACCGTGGCTTAACATATGATCCGTAATCCATTTCATCATTTTCAAGCCTTCTATCCAGCCATAAGCGCCGAAAGCTTCGCACATCAAAATGCCTTTTTTAGCGGGATCCAGCTTTGCTGAAGAAGCTCCCAGTTTAACTAAAGCATAATGATAAAATTCTCCGTCGCTGCCGCCGTTGCTGAATGATTCGTGTTCATAGTCCATACCAGGCACAATTTGTCCGCCAATGATATCGATCCCGGCGATTGTCTGGCCTGCGATCCCGCGGAAATAATGTCCTGCGCCATAGCCCAAACGGGAATGAGCGTTATTATCCTCAATCGTATGTCCGACATAATCAACGCCATGCATTCGGCACCAGTCTCCAATCGTCTGTGAGAAGTTCCTACTATATAAATCTGTGACAATATCCATGTAAGCTTGCCGCAGGCATGAAGCTTCCTCGCTTTTACCTAAAAACAGAAGTACCAGCTTCGCTTCCGTAAAATTCTGAGTTTCTCGTAGTTGACGAATGACTTCCGCATTCCAAGGCAAAGGCATCACGGATCGTCCGATCAAAGCCTCCGTTCCTTTTGTATTGCCAAATCGAGGTTCGTCAGAAAAAAAGCCGACAAGGGTCTTCCCGAATTCGTCCGCATACCGCTGATAGTGTTTTTCATATACTTCATCAATTAAAATTTGCGTAGCTTCTTTTTGCATCGGATCCAGATAATCTTTTGTTTTCTCTTCGCCGCAATCCGTTTCATACAAAACAAAAACACTGTAATGTCCGCCTTCCAGCAGCAATGTCAGTTTTCCTTCTGAATAATGGTCGCTGACATCTTGAAGCGAGTCTTCCCGAAACGCCTGTTTTTCCCTGAGATCATTTTCCGCCAGAACCGCCATTAAAAAACGATCGTTCTGATGTCGTTTATCCTTAGCAAAGGCACGGATATCCGCAAAAATGGATACATCTAATTCCACACACCCTTTTCCAGCGATATCGTAACGGCGGTAATCCAGATATCGTTTGCGATATGGTTGCGGAACCTTTCCATTCGCATAACCTGTTGGAAATTTTGCATCATCCAGAATCCACATCTTCATTCCGTGCTTTCTGGCTTCCGCAATTAGAAAATCCAGGGTCGCCCACCAACCGTCGCCAAGAAAATCCGGATGCGGACGGGACTCAACACAAAAATTCATAATCCCTTGTTCACGCATTTGATCCAAAATATTTTTTAAGTTTTCCTGTGATTCACCATGCTGCCAGAAAAAAGGATAACAATAATTGCCGTTGGTTCCTGTTAGATTTTCAATCAGTCTTTTCATACGCTCCTCCTTGAATTACCGCATCTTTATTTCATTAATTTCAAGGTCAATTTTTCTTCGTTGTTCCTGATCATTTCCTGATTCACTGGATTTTACCTTATACTTACCTTAACAAAGATATTCTTCCGAAAACATAACGTTGTTTGCTTTTCTGATTGTCTTATTTTGCCATGGAGTTTGTACGGCGGTATTCTCGCGGTGTTTGATTATAGAATTTTTTAAATAGATGATAGAAATAGGTTGTATTTTCATATCCTATCTCAGTCATAATATCCGCAACTGGCATTTCCGTTGTTTTTAATAATTTCGCCACAACCTGGATTCGTTCATTTTGAATAAGCTCCACAAAAGTTCTGCCCGTCTGTTTTTTTATGATTTTACAGAGTTGATAATTGGGAATATGAATCTGATTTGATAATTCGTCCAGTGTCCCATCCCGATAATGGCTGACGATGTACTTCAAGATCAGACTGATAACAAGCTTATCAGGGCTATTGGATTGTTCAGCTTCAATATCTTCCGGATGATTCATCAGTTCACACAATAACAAGCCTACAAGCAGCTTCAGCTCCAATTCATTGTTTAACTGGGGTTCATAAAGCTTTGTAATGATGGATTCAATATATGATCTAATCAACTCACCATTTTGGGGTTTGAATATAAGATATTCGCCTGCATTCTTATAAGAATACAAGGCGTCAAAAATAAAGTTAAGCACCTGATTTTCATTTTTGATCATCGTACATAAAAATTCCAGAAAGTCAGGTTTAATAATGAAATTAAAAAGGATGTCCTCTTCTCCGCAGTATTCAACAGCATGCTCAATTTTCTGGTTCAACAGTAATAATTCATTCTTTCCAATCTTTATTTTTCTTTCGCCAATGATATGGGTTGACTGACCGCTGTAAACATAAATAAGCTCAATATAATTGTGTTTATGCTTTGGATAATCCATAAAGCGGGCATGTTTGCGCACCGCAAGCTGCTGATCATTGAACACAAGTTTATCTCCATCCACAATATTACTCGATTCATTGATGAAAATACTTTTATCAACCGTCTTCCTTCCATTGAGATTCGCGATTTCTTCATCAGTAAAATTCACTAATTTTTCTAATATTCTTTGATTTAACATGCGTCAGACTCCTTATTCTTTGATTATATCATTCCAGGAATCATTTTGTCGCTGCTAAGAAATAAAGAAAAAACTGAGATCACCCCGCTTCAGCCGGCCGTTTCTCAGTTTCTCTTCCTGCTTTCAATATTAACTTTCCTTCGCTCTCCGGAACATCGTATTCAGAAATTTTGATCGCTCATGCCCGCGGCCAGGCTGCGCAAAACAACCCGATAAGCCGGATGATGCTGACTGCGGAAAACAGAGGAATGATGTACTGGCCCGCCCGGATAACCGGCCAGCCAGGCGTCCAGCGTTTGTTCGTCAAACGGCAGCTTGTCTTCCTGGCATAACCGGCGCATTTCTTTCAGCTTGGACTGAAAGCTGTCCTCCGATCCTGAATGCTGAGCGGCCGTCTGCCGCATTGCGTCAAAGATCGCTTCCGCGTCTTGTTCCTTAAGCCCGGCCAGATGCAACCGGACCAGACCGCTGCCGATCTCATCCCAACGGCGTTCGACTTTCCGCTGTGCGTTCTCAGCGATCTCCCGTTTTAAATACTCCAGCATGCCCGCCGGATCCCCGATCAGATGCTCGCAGCCGAATTCGTTCTGATAAATCAGCTTCACGGCATCCTGCGGCTGCATCACGGGGTACTGTCCGGCATGCCAAAGCAGAATCTCGTTCAGTTCACTCACGCCAGTTTCGCCTTCTGCAATGCGTAAACGACCGCCGGCAGAAGCAGCAGCTGCAGGATAATCCCCGGCAGCGCGGTGACGAACGAAGCCGTCATCCACATCTGAATCGAATACGCCCCGGCTCTGAAAATCAAAGCGTTCATCAAGCCATAAACAATCCGGCCGCCGATCATCGCTGTGATTAACGAAGCGTACAGATTCACCAGCGGTTTTTCCGTTTTGATCAGCTTGATCATCGCTCCGGCAAGCAAACCATACACTGCCAGCTCACAAATCATGCTCGGCAGATAGGCCGGCCCCGGCATGCCCGTGATCAGTGATGATAAAACCGGGGTGAAAATTCCGCAGATCAAACCGAGAATCGGTCCGCAGACTAAGCCGCACAGCAGAACCGGGATATGCATCGGCAGCATCACGCTGCCGGCGTTGGGAATCATGTGGAAAGCCATCGGCAAAACGACGCCCAAGGCCATACACAAGGCAGTAATAATTAAGTGTTTCGTGTTTTTCATCTTTGTTTGCTCCTACTCAAAAACAACAGTGCTCTGCCGCTTGGAAACCTTCGTGATTTCCGCATTCGCTTTTTTGTTTCCGGTAAGACATAAGATTCCGGCTGCAGCCGGAACCGGGAATCAGGCGATCAGCTTCAGGATCATCGCCGCCGCTTTTTCAATTAGCTCGTCGACCGGGCAGTCCTGCACCCCGGCGATCAGAATACCGCAGCGGTTCAGCGGAATCAGAACCTTTTCCGCCTCACTCTGTCCAATCGCGGACGCCATCTTCGGCGTGATTTCCCCGAGCATCGAATCCGCGACGACAATCGACGCCGGACCGGCGATCACCGCGGCCCTCCGCGCTGCGACCAGAACCGGGTTTTCCCCCGTCGCACCCTGCTTCGCTTTGCCTTTGAGCATCGCCGAGGTGGCGGCGCTGTTGGTGCCCAGCGCTAACAGCGAAAGATCCGGCTTACCCTCAAGCAGCTGATCGCAGAGCTTCCTTCCGATCATGCCGCCCTGGCCGTCGATCACGACAACTAACGGCGCATCTTTTTTCATCCAGGATCCCTCATTTCGTCTTCTATTACATTAACACCTGTAGTCGACTCCAGGTCAAGCTTTTTTTAAGGATTCCAATGAAAAACCAGAGATATTTCTCTGGAGCAGCTAAAGCATGTCAGAATTTTTAACCCGGAATCGCAAAATATGGACACATCTCATGCGAAATCTGTCCATATTTTGCGCCGCCTTTATGCTTGAACTGAGTCTTTTTTCCTCATCCTCAACACATAGTTGGAATCGTAATACAGGCCCAGATCGTCGCACAGCCGCTGATTAATCGCTGTCAACGCGTCATGATAGCGTTTGTAAGCTGGCGACAGCTCGATCATGCTTGGAATAAAAATATCATTATATCCCGCATCCTGAAGCCGTTTCATGAATTTACGCTGGCTGACGAAGGCCGGATGGTATTTCATCGGGAAGCTCGTCTTCATCTTCACTCCGCTTAACACCTGTTTTTTCAGTTTTTCATAATCGTGATCGCTCATTTCGATCATCTGCCGCATGCGCTTTTCCATCGTTTCCGTCTGATCAAATAAATTCAGACGATTCAGCTTGTATTGAAGATAGCTGATCAGCCGCGTAAACAGCGGGACTTGAATCGTCGTCGTATCCCAAAACGTCAGAATTCGCTGATATGCGGCCTGCTGCTCAGGCGTCGTGATCCGCATCTGCAGATACGGCATAAAGTGATGCATAAAGTAATAACCGGTAAAGCCCGGGAACATATCCTGAATTGCCTGGCCGATCGTTTCGTAATCGATTTGCTGGAACGCCTCATCCAGATTGCCGTCGTTCAAATATTTTTCCAACGATTGCAGCTGAGTCTGATCCTGCTGCAGCTGATCCCGCTTCTGCGCCAGAATTTCCCGCAGCCGTGCGGGATCTTCTATATTTAACAGACTTTCAATATCTTTGATCGCAATGCCCAGTTTGCGGTACAGCGATATTTTTTTCAGCCGCTCCAAATCCTGCGCACTGTAATTACGGTAGCCGTTTTCATCCCGCCGGACTTCCAGCAGCCCTTCCTTTTCATAGTATTTCAGCGCCCGCTGGCTCAATCCCAGCTGTTCGGCCGCTTCGTTAATCCGCATCGTTTCATCACCTCGCAGTCTGAGTATAAGCCCGGACGCGGCGTCCGGGTCAAGCGAAATCCCTTAATCGAAGATAAAAAGCTTTTCGATAGGTTGATCAACAACGCGGGAGATATCGATTGCCAGCTTTAACGACGGGTTGTACTGGGCTTTTTCCAGCCGCATGATCGTTTCCCGGCGGACATGGACGAGCTCCGCCAGCTGTTCCTGCGTCAGACCCTTGGCGACGCGGTATTGTTTTAACTGACAGGTAAATTCCGGCATCGTTCTACTCCTGACGTTCATAGCGATATAACAGATATTCGCTCATGAACACCGTAACGGCATAGGCCAGGGAAATTCCGATCGTCAGATAGATCGCAACATAGTCCAGCTGTTGACTGAATAAACCAAAGCCGACCAGCCACAGCATCAGGAAGATCAGGCTCATGCCGATCTTATACGCTTTTAACTGCGCTTTCAGACGGTGTTCCTCAAACATTTCATCCGCCAGCGTATCAGACAGCTTGCCTTCGTAGTAGAAGCCGAAAAAGCCGAAGAAGATGAAGAAGAAAAACGGAAAGATCACGCGCTGGGTTGCATAGGTCCAAAAACCAAGAAAGCCCAGAAATCCAAATAAACCAAACAGCCCCATCCGTGGATCCAGATGCCGGGTGTAGCCCGGCTGTCCCTGCAGACGCTGCCGTCTTGCGGCTTGAAACAAACGGAAGCCCAGCGCCAGAATATACACGGCAAACAGCGGCACCGCGATCAGCATCGGCAGATCCTGAATCCGGAACTGATAGGTGGATAAGTCCATTGGTGCGACCCAGCGGCTTTCATTGTAAAGAACGGAGTAAGCACAGGATGCCAGCATCACCGCCAGAACCAGACCTCCGGCGATCAGCCAACGTGTCATTGACTTTCGATTCATCAGAGCACCTCCAAGAGATTTATTTCTCTCTTTATGAGATAAATATATCACATATATATCGAAAGTCAATCTTTTTGAGATAAATAGATCACATTTTATTTTTTAGATTCAATAGAACAAAGGGCCAATTAAAATCGACCGCTTTATAAGAGAATTGTCAAAAACAGAAATAATTCCCATAATATATCTATGAACCTAAATCTATATTGTGATTATAAAGAAAATTTTAACCATTGTGATACACGGGATTTTGAAATCAAACATCCTATTAAAAATATCATGTTTGATAATATTGATTGGCTTCGCAATCTCGATCAAGCGGGTAAGCTTCGTCCTTGTGTTCTTGAAAACATCGAGAAGATGCTTTTATGTAGAACTGTGTATCTTGGTTTTGATCGTTTTGAATGTCCTCGTTGTGGTAATGAATCGATTGTTCCACATTCCTGTCACTCTCGATTTTGTAATGCTTGTGGTGTCAAATATGCCAAACAATTAGCGGCTAAAGCTGTTTCTTTTTGCCTTGATGTTCCTCACAGACATATTGTCTTCATCATCTCTGATAAATTATGGGATTGGTTTAGACAAGACCGCTCAAGACTGAACCTGCTTTTTATTGCAGCTCGAAATACGATATCTGCTATCGTAAATCATAGTCTTTATAAAAAAGCCAAGCGTAAAGGTCTGAAGAATACACGTTATCTTTATAAAAATTATCGCCATTCTACACACTTTGGCATGATTTCCACCATCTATACCTTCGGTAGAGATCTTAAATGGAATCCTCATATCCACGCGCTAGTTCCTGAATTAACCTATAATCCAGATAAAAATGCAGTGAAAAGTTTTCATCATTTCGACTTTAAAAAATTGAGAAATACTTTTATGTATGAACTCTTACGTCTTATTGAAGAAGAAATAGGTCCTTCATTTAAAAAAGAGAAAAATCTTCTTTACACAAAATACAAAAATGGATTCTATGTATACGCAAAAACGATGACAACGGACAAAGAATACGCTGCTAAAAATAACACCCAAAATATAAATGCCTGCATTACCTATGCCATGAGATATGTTGGCCGCCCCGCCATGGCAGAAAGCAGAATCATCCAATATTCAAAGTGTGAAAGTAAAGCGATCTAGCTTGCTGTCATGTGATATTTGTGACCACACAAAGCGCGGTAATGGTGGTAAAGATGAGAGATTGGCATAATTTATTTTTACATGCTATTTTTGAAAGAGGGGTTGAATATTACTCAAATAACAGAGTTTTAGAGTATTCTTTTGAAAGTAATATAATACAAGCTTCTGTTCAAGGAGAATTTATTTATGATGTTCATATTGTTAATGATAACAATCAAATCATTGATGCTTATTGTGACTGTCCACATGCTCAAAAAGGGAATTTATGCAAACATATGGTTGCTGAATTGCTAGAATATGATTCAAATGAATAAAAATAGTGATTTGGGAAAATCTATTATTTGACAGGTTTGTCAAGCTAACTGTATAAGTTTTTTATCTCATTTTAGCTCCACTTCCGCCTTGAAGTGGATGGCCTATAATACAAAAGGTATTTGAAACAGCGACCGAAGAAAAAACATATCCTATACGCAACCAATTAAACAGGTTTTACTATTAAATAATATTTAAATTACTTATACATTCGTGATCAACAGCTCATAAAAAAAGGATGGAAAATTGAGACTGCTGAAAAAGTAGGCTGCTTTTGAAAGCGTGAAAATTTTAGCTTACCTTTCTCTCACAATCGCTCTAAAAATTAGCAAGTAATCGAATCTAATCGCCACTTTTTACATATTTTGGACAAAAAAGTGGGAGATCGTTTTCACGATACTCCCCTTTTTTGACTTTTTGTGCTTTTTCAGCAGCCTCTGAAAAATTCCATTCTTTATTTTCACAATATCTGATGAATTTCCAATAAGAACTGCTGAGAAATTGCTCTCTTCTTTTAATTCTTAATACTTATGCTTTAATGTTCAAGACTTTCGTTCTTTGCTGTTTTACCAGCCAAAGTTCCAGAATAGAAGGCAGTTCCTGTCCCTCTTGCATCAAAATAGTAAGACACGATGTTTCCTCCCATAATCATATCTCCAGCCGCGAATAAGTTCTGAATGACAGTTCCATTTACATCCAACACACGACATTCACCATCAACCTTAACACCAACTTCTGATGTCATTGTAATTGGTCTTAGAATATATGCATAATATGGACCATCTTTTAACTCTTGCATATGAGAAATATCTGTTCCAAAATAAGCATCATTACCATTTGCTACACATTCATTCCATTCTTGCACAGTTTTTTGTAAAGTATCAAATGGTAATCCAAGTTCATTTGCCAAATCTTCTAAAGTATCCGCTTTATGAACATACTCAGAAGTAGAAGCTTCTAAATCAGGGACAAATGGATCATCAGCATCTAAAATTGCCCACGCAGTTAATTCAGGTTGATTCAAGATGTCATGATAGATTTGATATTTACTTTTATCTTCGTTTGTAAATCTTTCTCCATTCATGTTCACAAATGGATGCATATTCCAGCCATAGTAAACAGCAGCCCCAAAATCTGGACGAGCCCCTACATTTCCATCAGCGCCAATATGTCCCATCATTTTATTTCCAATAATTTGTGCATTTAGTTTTTCTGCCATGATAATACCATCACCATCATTTGTTCCTGATGAGAATACAATTCCTTTTTCAAAACCAGGTGCATATTTCTTAATTAGTTCTTGGTTTTGAGCAAATCCACCAGTACACAAAATCACTTTATCAGCATAAATATTGTAAGTACCCTCTTTATCTTGAACACTAGCACCAATGACAGTACCAGTTTCATCTGTCAATAAACTTGTTGCGCTTGTATTTACTCTTAGATCGATTCCACTATTTTCAATATATGGCCCCATAGCGTAAGTAAAATATGATCCATTCCATTTTGGATCTACATGATCATCATTTGAAGCAAAAGTCATGTGTCCCCATGCATCTGCTTGTTGAACCCCTGTTTCATTCATCAACTGATTGGCATGTTGGTTAATTAGAATTTCATTTTTCATTAATTCTTCATTAAATTCTAACTCCATCGAAGCCTGCAAAGTGGCTTTCTCATTTTCTAGACATTTATTTGCCCAGGCTTCATCATAAGCACCAGTTTCATCAGTATAAACATAGTGTACACCACCTGACAAACTTGTAATTCCACCTACTGAAGCAGCCTTTTCAATCAAAGTAACTGATAGTCCACTTATTGAATTTACAGTACCGTCAGTATAAGCTTCTAATGCTGCCATCATGCCGGAACCACCAGCACCTACAACTAAAATATTAGTAGTAATATCTTCTTTTACGATAGGTTCTTTAGCTTCAACTGCATGATTAAATCCTTCAGTTCCCCCTGCTTGTTCAAGACAATCCTTAACTGCAAGCTTAATGGCTAGGCTAGTCATTGTAGCTCCAGTTACAGTATCAACATTATAAGTTTGATGTTCTACAATTGCAGTTGGAATTTCTTTTAATGCCGGTGTCGTCAACGTTACAGGAAAATCAGTAGATTCAGTAATAAGAACTTTAGCAATTTTGTTATCTTGAATAGTTACACTTACTGTTTCGTATCCTTCCTGAAATCCGTTTTTTGTCGCAGTATAAGTACCGTCAGTTAAACTTGGTTTATCTTCATTTGTTGTTGTACAAGCGACCAAACTAATACTTAACAATGCAAGCAATACACATAATAATATTTTTTTCATTTTTACCTCCAATACCGCGCCATGCGCGGTCACAAATATTGCATGAAAGATAGAGACTCAATCTTCATAAACGCAAAAAATATGTTATGACGAAAGAGAGGTGATATACTGCAGAGCACGAGGAGGAGAATAGGCAATTCTTACTCATAGAATATCCTGAATTTTTATAAGTTGCCGTCATCCTTTCAAGCACAAATAAGTGGGACTTTGAGCCCGGACACTTAAGATTGTTCTTAACGATGTCGTAGATTGCCTGGATGACAGTCAAGGTCACCTTTCCTTTCCATTGAGAAGGGAGTTTTTTTATGAAAATCCTTCGTCCTATCTGCGCAGGTTTGGATGTTCATAAGAATGTGATCGTGGTCACCCTGGGTATCACAGACATGAACACCCAAATTACGCAGTATCTTCAGGAATCATTCTTAACCCTGAATTGTGATCTGTATCGTCTTCGAGGTTGGCTCTTAGACCATCACTGCCATGATGTCTGTATGGAATCGACAGGCAAGTATTGGATTTGTTTTTAACATTCTCGAGGATCATCTCCATGTTTTCCTCACGCACCCCAAATATGTGAAAGCGATCAAAGGTAAGAAAACGGATAAGAAAGATTCCAAGTGGATCTGTGATCTTTTTAAGCATGACCTTGTCCGCTTTTCTTTTATTCCTAGTAAGGAAATTCGTGCTTTATGGGAAATTGCTCGTTATCGCTTTAAACTTGTCTGTATGCGCTCCTCCGAGCGCAATCGCTTTCAGAATTCCATGACGGTTTCCAACGTGGCCTTGGCTTCGGCTCTCAGCGATCCCTTTGGGAAAACCGCCAAGGCTATCATGAATGTGATTCTTTCCGATTCCAGTGCGGCCAATGATGAAAACCTCATTCGTAAGCTCACTCATCGTTCCTGCAAGAATAAAGATTTGATTGTTGAATCGGTCAAAGACTGTAGACTGGAATCAGATCAGAAGTTCAAGATAACCCCTTGCTTCTCTCATTTAGAGGAACTGGATCGGCATATTGCCGCCTGTGAAGTTGAACTTTTCAACCGGGCTGCTCCCTTTTTGGATTTATGCCTGCTTTTAACGTCAATTCTCGGCATTCAACTGCTTTCTGCGATTCTCATTTTGTCTGAAATCGGAAATGATATGTCGCTGTTTTCCAGTGCTAAGCAGCTTGTAAGTTGGGCTGGGTTAGCACCTGCCAACAATGAGTCTGCCGGGAAAAAGAAATCGGTACGGATTTCTAAAGCCGGTCAATATCTCAAGCCTTTACTTGTTCAATGTGCATTAGCTTCTATTAAGAATCCTGATTCTTATTTCGGCAAAAAGTATTCGAGGATCAAGAAGCGCAGAGGTCATAAGAAAGCCATTACCGCGATTGCCAGAATGATTTTAGTTTGTATCTATCACATGTTACTTACGGGAGAATCGTTTCACCCTTGTGATTATGATGAACTAATGAATCCTAAAGTCTCGACTTCCACTGTCAAATTTACGGATGAAGAAGCAATTGAACATCTCCGTCTAAGTGGCTATGACGTATCTTCTCTTTTTAAATTGCCTTCTTCTGCTTAATTTTTATTTTCTATTTATCTTTCACACTTTCTTCCTCCTAGGTTAAGTGTAAAGTCTAACCTAGAGTTAAGGTCAATATCATTTTTCATTTTAAAGGCATCATCATTTCATTGTATGAAGTATAAACACCGTCTCTTTGAAAATAGTCAATCATCTTAATAACATATAAATCTTCTGCCTGATAATTCAAACCTCTTACTAAATTGTACCATCGATCTATACTTTCATTGGAAGTGTCAAAAGACACATTATGTTGCGCATTATCATTATGAATTAAATAAAAAGCATCTGGCAAAATAAAGTCAGGAACTAAGTATTCTAAATGATATTGTTTTCTCTGACTTTCAGTAATTCCAACAACAGATACAGTTATATAATTGGATGTACCTATGTAGTATACTGAAACATATGGCAATGCATCCAACCATTTTTGCAATTCTTTCAATCTCTCAGAATCTTTATCGGTTAACGTATTTCCAACCATATAGATACAACAATAGATCTGTCTCTTATACACATCTGACGCTGCCGACGAATAGAGAGGTGTAGATCTCGGTGGTCGCCGTATCATTAAAAAAAAAAAAAAAAAAGCAAATACAGAGCAATAGAACTATGAAACCAAAGAATAATGAATACACAAAAACGGCAAATAGGAAGAAATGAATGA
>OJJT01000690.1_pt1 | contig 13511 bp, 14 predicted proteins | sample 1596281 | NCBI WGS metagenome assembly OJJT01 (sample SAMEA4350145, study PRJEB24818) | metagenome | biome: human; feature: gut; material: faeces | place: Denmark | collected 2013-09
TATTGATCCTCCCGATGACTTCCTGAATCGTCTGAAACAGCGTCATGTCTCCACAATCCGATTGGGATATTGAAATTTCCAGTAGCATTTTTGTCTGGTATCCCTTATAATTTCCTTGTGGATTTAACACTTTTTGCATAGTTTAATGATACTAAAAAAATGCGCTTTCTTCTCTCGAAGTTACGCATTTTTTTATTTTTTCCTATCCCTTATCTGTCACAGCCTCTGTCTTTTATTGTCTGAACAAAGAGAATGCCCTTGGGTTATTTTCCTCATTTCGACAATTTTCCCTACTTTAAAAACTTAAGGAAGTCCTTTTTCATTTCAGTCCCGATTTCCATTCCTCACCACGCCAATGGAAAAAGAAACTTGACTTTATCTTAGCTTAATTGTACCATTGTATTAGTTGATTAATACAACAATACACAAGAGAGGAAGTTCAGAAATGAAAGTTTTACTGTATTTCGAAGGTCAAAATATTATCTCCAAATCTGGCATTGGCCAGGCCATGAAGCATCAGATGGCAGCGCTGGACAGTGCCGGTATCGCTTATACGACTAATCCTGATGAGGATTACGATATCCTTCACCTGAACACTATCGGGCCGTGCAGTTCCGCTTTACTCCGGAGCGCCCGGCGGAAAGGAAAGAAAATCGTCGTCCATGCGCACAGTACCGAGGAAGATTTTCGGAATTCATTTCTGTTTTCCAATTCGATCGCACCGGTCTTCAAACGTCGGCTCATCCAGATCTATTCTCAAGCCGATCATCTGATTACGCCGACGCCGTATTCCAAAAAATTGCTGGAAAGCTACGGAATCTCGATCCCGATCCATGCGTTAAGCAACGGCATCGACCTTGATCGGTTTCATTACAGTGAAGCGAAAATCCGCGATTTCCGGACCTATTTCCAATTACGGCCGGATGAAAAAGTCGTGATCTCCGTCGGTCTGTTCTTTAAGCGTAAAGGGATCGATGACTTTGTGGAAGTGGCCCGGCGTCTGCCGCACATCAGGTTTATCTGGTTTGGTCATGTGCCGCTGTACTCTATTCCGCGGGATGTCCGCCAGCTTGTCATCCGGAATCATCCTGCCAACGTGCTCTTTCCCGGCTACATCAGCGGTTCTGTCCTGGAGGGAGCTTACTGCGGCGCAGATGCATTCTTTTTCCCCAGCCACGAAGAAACCGAAGGTATCGTCGTTTTGGAAGCACTGGCTTCGTATCAACAGATTATCCTGCGTGACATTCCGGTCTACGAGCCGTGGCTGAAAGACCAGGTCAATTGCTTTAAAGGACACAATGTTGACGAATTTACACGTCTGGTAGAAGCGAGTACTGAACATCGCCTGCCGGATTTAAGAACGGCTGGCCGGATCACCGCTGAGCTGAGAAGCATCCCAATCATCGGCAAGCGCCTACGCGAAGTTTATGAACAGTTGCTTCAGGAATAAGCGGTTCAGGTTATCCGCGGCTGGCCGGTACATTCAACGCCGAATTTTGAGGAGGTATTCGTGATGAACGTTTTAATTTTTTCAGTTACCGCCGGTTATGGACATATCGCAGCCGCCCAGGCCGTAAGCTTGGCGTTGACCGCCAGAGGCGCCCATGTCGTAACCGTCGATCTCTACGAGCACGTTAGTCCGACCGTGCAGAGGATGATCGGCAGTGGCTACACACTGGCCTCAAAATATACACCGCGGATTTACCGTACTTGTTACCGACAGGCCGAAATCCACGGCCGGCAGACGTTCCTGTTTGCGCTGATAAACCGAATTAACGTTCGAGGATTAGAGAACATCCGTCATCTGATCGCGGAAACTTCACCGGACCTCATTGTCTGCACGCATATTTTTGCGGCGCAGCTGATCGATCTGTTAAAACAGCGCGGCATGCTGGCTATCCCGGCGATTGGAATCGTCACTGATTACACGCTTCATCCATTCTGGGAAACCGTGCCGGCAATCGAACATCTAGTGATTGCCAGCGAATTACTTGCACACGCGGCACTGAAACGCGGCCTTGACGCGGAACGATTGCTTCCCTTCGGCATTCCGATTCACCCCAAATTCAAACAGGCTGTCAGCCGGGAAGACGCCACCGCTCAGCTGGGACTCGATCCTGCTAAACCCACGATCCTTCTCATGGGTGGAAGTATGGGGTATTCCAACAGTCAGAAAATCATCGTGCAGTTGGCTAAAACCGGGCTGCCGCTTCAGATTCTCGCTGTTTGTGGCAGAAATCAAAAACAATTTCAACGGCTGACCCAGATGAAACCCAGCCTCAACGGAATCTACCAGCTCTTCGTCTACGGCTTCGCTGAGAATGTGGAAATTCTGATGAGCGCCGCGGATTGTCTAATCACCAAACCGGGTGGTCTGACAGTTTCCGAAGCGCTGGCCAAAAAACTGCCGATGTTTCTTACAGATCCAATTCCCGGCCATGAAGAACGTAACGCCGAATTTCTCGTCAACAACGGAGTTTCCCTACGTCTTACAAAAACGTTTGGGGCTGACGAAGCCGTGTATCAGTTTTTCCACAATTTTGGCCGGGCACAGGCATTGCCAGCGATGATGCAAAGCCTTAGCCCTTACAACGCCGCCGATCAACTTGCTGACTTTATTATGAATACGGTTAACGGAAAGACGGAAGTCCGATTCCAGAGCAAGACTGATCCGAACAAAATCCTGGATATCAATGAATAGCTAGACTGTCTTTACTTGTTAAGATTGATTTTTTTCCATCCGCGCTCCTCTGCATCCGCAAAGCGGATGCTTTTTTTGCCTATTGTTTATCTAAGGATTGAAATAGTCTTCAATATTATCAGATGGAGAAGAAATTATTTTTGTATCGCATCCGATAGAAAGAGAATGATTCCAATGTTTTTTTATTCATTACTACTTTTCTATCCTATTAAGTTCAGAAACTATGGCGGTCAGTCCTGATTTGCTCCATCTTTTGTTGATAAGCAATATCTGAAAATTGTTGATTTCCGTGTATTACCCTATTTTCCTGAACCACTTAAATTTTAAAATGCACTACATTTCTAATCTTATTTATACACTCTGGAACTCATTCGCTTAAACACGAGCGTTGCTATCTTCTTATCTTAAGATATTCTCGCACAGATTCTTTTTCAAGACTCTTGAAACAAAAAAAAGGGATCCGCTATTTACTGCGATATCCCAATAATCTCATTAACATGGTGGAGCATAACGGGATCGAACCGTTGACCTCCTGCGTGCAAAGCAGGCGCTCTCCCAGCTGAGCTAATACCCCATGTATATTTAAATTCGATGGTGGGCCTGAATGGACTTGAACCAACGACCTCACCCTTATCAGGGGTGCGCTCTAACCACCTGAGCTACAGGCCCAATTAACTGTTTCCCATCGAATGCTTAATAAATATACCACGAGGAAAATAAAGTGTCAACAACTTTTTAAACTTTTTTTGATTTTTTTCGCAGCACTTTGATCCGCCGGTTCCCCTCGCCCGCAAAATCTGCATTATTCCAGAATCTTAACGAAATCGTCGATCCCCTGAAAGATCGCGTAAGCAATTTCATCCAGGTGTTCATCCTTCTGCAGAGCGGATAAATCCTGACCGTTGGATAAAAATCCGATCTCCGCCAGAATTCCCAGTGTTGTCGTCTGCTTCAAAATATAAATATTCCCCGTTTTGGGCTGGAACTTGGAATTGGTCACCGACCGCAGCCGTTCCAGCACCGCGGCTGCCAGCTGATGCGAGTTTTCATTATCCTGCTGATAATACACCTCTGCCCCATGGACCCGGCTGTCCAGCGAAATATTGCAATGGATGCTGACAAACAACGTCACCTGCGGCTGATTCATGATCTCAACCCGTCTTTTTAAATCGGCTCGTTTCGCATTCTTCGCGTCGGCCGGCGCCAGATCGACGTCCTCCTCGCGGATCATAATCACTTCAGCGCCCGCGCCTTCCAATAACCGCTGCAGCTTCTTCGCCGTTTTTAAATTAATCTCATCTTCGTCGATCGCCTGACTCCGCGCTCCCGGATCCTTTCCCCCATGTCCCGCATCAATCACAATCGTCATTCCGCTTAATCGCGTATCGGACATGACTGTGATCGCGCGGCTAAACGCCCGCATCACCAAAGCAGCGATCAACAGTACAATCAAACTCCCTGTTGCCCAGCATTTCCGTTTTAACCGTTTCATCGCTTCATTGTATGAAAAAAGCAGCGGTCCTATGCCGCTGCCCATGATTTCGCCTTGATTAACAAAATAAAACTTAAGATCAGACACAAGCCCTCGCTCACCGTCGGCGTGAGCCAGATTCCCAACGCTCCGAAAGCCGACGACATCGCAAGCAGACAGGCCAGGATCACAACGATTCCCCGGGCCAACGACAAAGTCAGCGCCGCTTTCGGTTTAGCCAGCGCAACGAAGAAGCCGGAAGTCAGCACATTATAGCCCATGATCAGAAAACAGAAGGAATACAGGCGGAACGCCGCTACCGTGCTGCCAAACAATGCCGTTTCCTGCGGCCGGATGAAGACCAAAACGATCTGCGGCGTAAAAATCCAGCAGCCGCCGAAGCACAGCACCGAAGTCAGCGCGACCGCCGTCAGGCCATAACGATAGACCAATTTGATCGTTTTCGAATCCTGCTGCCCCACGGCATAGCTCACCAACGGCTGGCAGCCCTGCGCAATGCCCACAAACGCCATCAACACCAGATTATAGACATACGTCATCACGGTGTAGCTGACGACGCCGGAGGTTCCGATGATAGATAAAATCTGATGGTTAAACGCAAAGACGATGACCCCCGCCGATAATTCCGTAATGCAGTCGGCGATGCCGATCGGCACAATCCGCTGATACTGCGATAAATCCAATGTAAACCGCGTAAAATGGAAATGAGTTTTCCGGCTGAACAGAAAATGACTGAAAAAGACAAGAAACGTCAGCAGCTGCGAAATGCCGGTTGCCCACGCCGCCCCCGCCAGCCCCCAATGAAATCCGAAGACAAACAAGGCGTCCAATACAATATTCGTCACTGCGCCTAACAGCACGCCGAAGGTTGACAGCTGCGGAAAACCATCCGCTTTGATCAAGACTTCAAACGAATAAGACACAATGAAGAAAAAGCCGAATCCCCCGATGATCCTGAGATATTCCGTCACATAATTCAGCGTATCGCTGCCGGCTCCCAGAAAGACCGCCAACGGCTGGGCAAAGAGCACGCAGCTCACCGAAATGAACAACGCCAAGACCGAAAGCACCGCCGTATTCATCGAAAACAGCTGATTTGCCCGCTCCGTTCGCCCCGCGCCTCGATGGATCGAAATCAACGTCGACGCGCCGATCGACAGCAGCAGAGAAAAAGCAAACATGAAATTGATGAACGGCATTGCCAGGTTGACAGCGGCCAGCGCCGTTTCCCCGGCATAATTGGCAATAAAGATCCCGTCGACCATCGTATATAAATTAAATACCAGCATCGAAGCGATCGACGGCAAAACAAAGCGTATAAATTTTCGTTTTAAACTCATACTTCCTCCTTCCTGAATCAGTATAAACCTTGGTATAATACTAAAGTCAAGGGGTGAACACATGAAAAACCTATATCAGATTCAGGAAATCTGCCGATTATACCATATCGGCGCCGATTCCCTCCGGTACTACGAGAAAATCGGTCTAATTCAGCCGCAGCGCAGCGAGGGAAATTACCGGTTGTACTCGCTCAGCGATATCTGGCGGCTGAACGTCATCCGCGATTTGTTAAAGCTGGGATTCAGCACCCGTCAGATCAAAACCTATCTGGACGCCCGCTCCATCGCGACGACCCGCAGCCTGTTGGACGAAAAGGAAGCCATTCTGCGGCAGCGTATCGAGGAGATGAAGAAAGACCTTCAGGATGTGCAAAACCGCCGTCAGAGCCTCGAGGAAGCGCTCAGCGAGCCGATGAATCAGGTTTGCCGGCGAACATTTGAAAAGCGGCGGTGTCTGCTTCTGAAAGAAAACATTGAACACGACGAGGACATCGACTTTCTGTTGACGAAGTTGTCCGGACGTCTGGAGGAACAACTCTCCATTCTCGGCAACGTTGATACCGGCTCGATGCTTGAGCTGCAGCCCGATGGTTCCGTCCGCTGTACGTCGGTGTTTATCTGCACGGAAGATGAATCCTACGATTTCACCTTGGAAGCGGGCGATTATCTCACCCTGACTTACAGTGGGCGCTATGATACCCACAACGAACATCTGCGGCTTTTGCATGAAACGATCGAGAATCAACATCTGAAACCCGCAGGAAATTTTCTTGAATTTCTGTTAATCGACATCCATGAAACTCAACGCTATGAAGAGTATGTTACCCAGCTTCAGGTACGGATCGTCCCCGCCTGATCAAACAGCCGATTTCTTAAACTGGAATTTCTCTTCTATATTAATTACCGCAGCTTATTGTTCTTCCTGGGGCAAAGGAAACGAGACGGTTTCGCAAAGGACAAACCGGTAAGCAAAGAATACAATGCCGATGCCCGCCGATCACGTTTATTAACAACTTCTTTCCGCGGTCTGGTTCCGTTGTTCGATTCGAAATTTTTCCTCTTTCCGCTGCACCTTTTTCAGCAAGCCCAAACTGAGAACCGCAACCGCCAGCTGCGATACCGGGACTGCCGCCCAGGTGCCTGCAATTCCGCATCGTTGCGGCAGGATCAGCAGCAACACCGCTAAAATCAACGGTTCGCCATAGATAAGCAGGTACGCATATTTATTCTTCTCCGCGGCATAGAAATAGGAAATCGCGATACGCGATATCGCGACGAACACAAAGCCAAGAATAAAGACGGGCAGGCTTTCCCCCACCATCGCGACAATTTCTTCAGAGGCTCCGAACAGGACAGCCGCCTCATAGCGCAGACCATACAGTAAAAGCACACTCGCCAAAGCAATGGCCAGACCAAATTGAAACGCCAGACGCCGCACCCGGCGGACTTTATCCGGTTTCTGTTCGCCATAATATTGGCTGAATAACGGCTGTGTTCCATCGCTTACCCCCTGCAGCAAAAGTAGCATCACACAGCAGACGTAGCTGATTACCGCATAGGCGCTGACCGCCGGATCACCGCCGAATTGCATCGCGCTCCAATTGATCAGAATCAACGTCACATTCGGCACAAAGGTCAGTCCCAGCGGGGAAGGCGTCAGCTTCAGTATTCGCGTCGTTTGATATTCCCACCCCTTATCCCATTGGGCTTTTAAGGCTTTCCGGACAGGAAACAAGACCGCGGCGCACCAGAGCACCGTCACCGCCTGCCCCAGCACCGTGGCCGCCGCCGCGCCCGGCAGACCATACGGCAGGATCCAGACCAAGAGATAATCCAGAACAATATTCGTGAGAAAGCCGGCGATCATCGCCGCCATCGCCTGCAGCGACTTCCCCATATTGCGGATTAACGGCACCAGTCCGACGCCCAGCACTTGAAATAAGATGCCTGCCGTGATAACCCGCATATATTGCAGCCCGTAGATTTCCAATTGTCCCTGCATTCCCAGAAGGTGCAGCAGCGTTTTATTCAACGGCAGATACACCAGGGTCAGAAGCAGACTGACCGCGATCAACAGTCCGCATGTAATCCAGAAATACCGGTTACGCTCGTTAATCCGCTTTCCTCCCTCGGCAATCGCAAAATGAATCGCGCCGGCCATGCCGACGCCGGTACCCGCAGCTTGGATCAGAGCGACCAGCGGATAGACCAGATTGATTGTCGCTAATCCCTGATCGCCGACGCTGTTGCCGACAAAGAAACCGTCGACAATTGCGTAAATTCCTGACAAGGCAAATGCCAGCATGGAGGGGATTACATATTTAAAAAAAGTTTTTGTCATTTTCCTGCCTCCTCAAACGCCTCGAGGAATCGCCGCATTTCCGTCAGCATTGTTTTCATCGAGGTCATACCAACCCTTTGGATTACCTGCATCTCATGAGCCTGAAGTTCTTGGATCACGTCGCCGGCCAGCGTTTTTCCTGCCTGTGTCAGAAGGATTTCCTTGCGCCGGTGATCCAGTGCAGATTCCCTAAAAACTACGAGCTGGCGCTTCGCCAGGGCGTGCAGAACTGAATTCACCGTCTGTTTTGGCAAATGCCGCTCCTGACACAGATCCCGCTGTGTTATCGGCTGTTTCGTTTCCCACAGCGCATAAAGAACCATCAGCTCCGTATAGGTCATTCCGTGCGCTTTTGCCCACCGATCATAGATCGCATCCATGCGTCCCCACAGCTCATAATATTCCAGCATTAATGTCTGAATCTCATGCGTCATCGTTCTTCCTCCCCCTGATTCTTTAGAAGCAATCGTTTATAAATTCTATTTTACAGGACAAACTTATGTTATATTAGTCCGATATCAGACTAATATCGTGCATTATACCAATGAGCGACCTGAATGTCAATCCTGATCTGAGTTCCGCATTTTGTCTTTTCATATCAATGTCATGCTAAGACATTCTGCCTTGGCTGCGATAGAGAGGCATCCATAAAAGCAAGAAAAATGATGCAAGCATCATTCTAAAAGGCAAAGCCTTTCAGAACCCCTCGTCAGTTTCTTGCCTGGAGGGTATTCCTGATTTCCGAGTTCTTCCTCCTCTCCCCCTGCTCCCAAAGTTCAAGGCTGGTTCGAAGATTTCTTATCTCAGGCGTATTCTCTATCTTGCGGTTCTTCAAGTTCATTCTGCCTCGAATTCCAGCTTTCTCCTCTGGAAGCTGCTATCTTTGGACAGATTGAAGAACCGCGTTTCTATTTAATTCTGATATCCCATTCCGCGTCGCGCAATCACAAACGAAGCGGCCATGTGCACTGTACAGCCCATCTTCCGGCTGTATTTTTCTCTCCCAATTTGACTTGTGTATGCTGGATTTACTTGAATAACGCCATACCCTTCCTTCCAACATCTCCTTTCTAAAGCTTCCTGAATCTGTTTCGTCGCAAACTCGGATAACATTTGATTATGCCTTTGATTCCCATATCGCATGTTGCTTTTCTTCTTCTCAAAATCCAGCGCTTCCATCACCAACGGCTTATTGCTTCTTACACATTCCAACACGACCTCTTTCGCTGTCTGCCGGATCTGATGTTTCCGTTGATTCTTCTTCTTTCCCCTTAAGGGCATTGGAACGGTCTTCAACAGCACACAGTTTCCACAGCGATCTGTTTCGCTTACGGCAATGTGATCCGCATTGATATCGATTCCAATCACGCCGTCTTGCTTATTCTTCATCAATTCACGATCTTTCATTTCCACAACTGCTTTGATAATAAAGTATTTCTTATGATCTTCCAATAGATAAGCGACCGCTTTTCCCGGCGTGTTATGCGGCAGCTTTACCGCCCGTTCCAGTTCTTTGGCATTTGCGTGAAACTGGATCTTTAACCGGATTTCTCTGTTTTCACTGCTGCAGCGATAGATCAATACGCCTTCTTCGATATGATATTTGAATAGACAATTGGAATACTTCCCCTGCCTGCGCCCGGGAATCATCATGGTTTTGTTTCGCTGATACCGGTATTCTTCAAGCCACGCTTCATGATTTCCAGCGTAAACCGTCGTTCTGGAACGTGACAGCTTCTTCCCGCCAAAGCAGGTAAACCGCATTTTCTGATTCGCGGTATTGAGCTGTTGCTGCGTGCGGTTCAGTTTAAAGATCAATTGAGAGCGTTGATTCTTTAACTGTTTCCGGGTTGGCCGCAGCACTTGTACCTCCTCAAGATAATCTTCTTGGGTTTGTTTGCCTTGTTTTGTTTTCTGCTTAAGCTGCGCTAACCGTTTATCCAACCGCTGGATTTCCTTCTCTGTTTTCCGAATTTTCTTCTCTATGTTTTTCAATTTTGCCTTGAACATTTTCTTCTTACGCTCATGGTTTTCAAAGTCCGCTTTCAATTGATGCTGAGCCTCCCATAGCGCTGCCAGAGGAAAATAATCATTCGTGTGATACCGGCGCTTCAGCTCTTTATGAAGCGATTCTTCAAATGAGAAAGGAATTCCCCGGGCTTTTAAAGTCAATAAATGATAAGTAGTATGAAGGATCGAATGATATAGAAGGATATCCTGGCGAATAGCCTGAGCTTCTTCAGGAAGCAATTCATTGTAATAGATCCGGTCAGAATACGTTATCGTTTTCATGAAGAAGACCTCGCTTTCAGAGATGCCCATCATCTCTAATGAGTTAATTATACAATAAACGTGATCTCACATCAACGCATTTGAGTTCGCTTCATTCTTACCTCCATTACTGCGCTTTGCACAGTCACAAATATTGCATGACAGCAAGCTAAATTGCTTTACTTTCACACTTTTCATTTTCTTTTTGCCTCTGACGCATCGAAATTCTTAGAATACAAAAAAAGTGCCAACCTGAAATTTCAGGCTGACACTCCCGTTTTGAGTCAAAGTTTTGACTGCACTTTCGCAAGCTTGCTTTCGCTTGATTACGAAACAGCAATTAACGCTTGCTGAACTGCGGAGCTCTACGAGCGGCCTTTAAGCCGTATTTCTTACGTTCCTTAGCGCGGCTGTCACGAGTCAGGAAACCCGCAGCCTTCAGCTTCGGACGGTAATCGCTGGAAGCTTCCAGCAGTGCCCGTGCGATACCATGACGCATAGCGCCTGCCTGGCCGGTGAATCCACCGCCGCAGACGTTGATCTTGATGTCGAACTGACCCAGAGTTTCTGTCAGTTCCAACGGGGAACGGACAACCATGCGCAGAGTTTCTTCCGGCAGGTATTCCTCCAAAGTCTTTCCATTGATGCTCATTGCACCTGTGCCCGGGGTCATGAAGACGCGGGCAACAGCTGTTTTACGACGGCCTGTGCCGATGTATGTTACGTTTGATTTCTTTTTCGCTGCCATTAGTCTTTCTCCTTACTAACCCTTGATTTTCAGCTCAACAGGTTTCTGAGCCTGATGCGGATGCTCGCTGCCCGTGTAAACGAACAGATGCGTACGCATAACGTCGCCTAACTTGGTGTGCGGAAGCATACCCTTGATGGCCTTTTCGACCCATTCAACCGTATACTGTTCCCGCATCACGCGCGTTGTGCGGACACGCAGTCCACCTGGATACATAGAATGGCTGAAGTAGCTCTTCTTGTTATCCTGATCGCCTGTGATTTCGATCTTGTCAGCATTGATCACGATGACATAATCACCGCAGTCAACATTTGGTGTATAAGTAGGTTTGTGCTTTCCACGCAGAACCGTTGCGACTTCGCTCGCAAGCCGTCCCAGTGTTAATCCTTGTCCGTCAACGACGTACCACTGACGTACAACTTCATTTGGTTTTGCCATAGTTGTCTGGCGCATAATTTAATTCCTCCTAACCAAGTGTAGTTTCCGGGGCTACATTTGGCATAAGTTGCCGAGTATTATTCTAAACTCCCAGCCCCTTTTCGTCAACTGTTTTTTAGCCTTTTTACCGTTTATTTTCACACTTTTCCCTATTTCCCGGATTTCCACAGCTCTCCGTGTGCCATTTCACCGTAAAACATGAAAAGCGGCTGTTTTGCCGCTTTCCTATCCGTTTCAGTATTTGAAGGTTAACGGAACTGGATATCCGTATCCCCCATGGCATTCTCCACTTTCAAATGATGCGTTCCTGAAGTATCCTTCCAGGAATTTGCCATCTTCTGATCATAGTATGCGCCGTCGATTCCCAGACTGCCCATCGCATTCTCCGCTTCAATCCGATAATCTGAGCGGCTTCCGTTCAGCGCCATTCTCACATCGCCCAGCGCGACGTCAAACTTGCACCGGCCGTGCAGCGTCCCGGTGAAATCCACATCCCCCAGCGCCATCTCAAATTCAGAATCCACAAAGTCCAGATCTTCAACAATTAAATCACCCAGGGCCAGCTCCAATTCAGAATTAGCCAGTGTTACTCCGCTGCCGACATAAATGGTGATCCAGCTGTGATCATGACTCAGATTGCAGGTGTTGATATGATCCGGATGTTCCAATTCCACTTTCAGAATTCCTTTTTCCACCTTCGTTTTGATACTCTGGCAATTCCGGTAATTGATTTCCACCCGGGTCTGAGGCCCATCGTTGCGCATCAGCGTAACATCGCCCAAATCACTTTCGACATCGATGCCTGTGATATCGGAAAAAGTTTCGTCGTACGTCTGATAATTTCCATCGCCATATCCCATGCCCATACCATGCCAGTTATGGGTTTCATAATCCTCATCCTCGTCGTGATGCTGCCGGTTCATGTGCCCCTGTCCCATGCCCATCCAATGATCGCCGACACGGATGCCGACGCCGTTTTCCAGCTGATCGACGTCAATTCCCAAATCCTGCGAGGTTAAGGACGTTTTCCCGGTGATCAGCGAGATCGTTAAGATCAGAATCAATCCGGCCGCGCCCATGCCTGCCGCAATTTTCAAGACTGTCTTCATGCCTGATTCCTCCTTTCCTGAATCCATTCCACACCTTCCTGCGCCTTCACCTTGGCCCACGGCCAAACCTTTTTAACCAGAGCGATCAAGCCGCATAAGCAGACCAGAAACAACGCCGCGCAGATCAGCATTCCGCCCAAAGCCAGTCCGGCTGAAGCCCAGGAAACAAAAATCATTCTGACGGCCGTTACCAACAACGATCCAGCCAGTCCAAAGAATAAGAACAACAGAAGAAGAATGACCATAAACGGCAAAAACAGAAGGAATCCAAAAATGATCACCAAAATAACGAGTACGATCGCCAATGGCACCCAAATCGGACTGGCAACCAGCGCCAGGCACAGAATCAGCGGCCACGGCCATTTCTTAGGTTCCTGCTGATCAGCGTTAATCCGGCTGTTATAACTGCTGCGGATCCCCTTCGCAAACTCCTCCGGCGATCCCAGATCATGAACAGCCTGCTCAAATTGATCTTCGCCTGCCTCATCAAAATATTCCTCGCAATACCGCATCGCGCTTTCCTGTTCTTCACGCGGCAGGCCTTCCAGCGCTTCTTTCAGCCGATGCAGATAAATCTGTCTAGTCATTAAAATTTCCTCCCTCTAAAATCGTCGTTATCTTTCGGGAAAAATACACCCACTCCCGCTTATATTCCTTGTTTTTCTCCAGACCCTCGTCCGTCAGCCGGTAATACCTCCGGTTTCGCCCCATCACCGCAACATCGTAGGTTTCTAATAATTCTTCTTTCTGAAGCCTTCTCAAGACCGGATACAAGGTTGATTCCGAGACCCCCAGCGTTTCCTTGATCTGTTGGGTCAGACGATAGCCATATGTATCCTCTTTCGCCAGAATCGCTAAAACACACGCATCCAGCAGGACCGAACCAATCTGAAATGTCATGGTATCTCCTCCTTGTATAATATTATAGATTGTATAATATCTGTCTCTTATACACATCTCCGAGCCCACGAGACAGGCAGAAATCTCGTATGCCGTCTTCTGCTTGAAAAAAAAAAAAAAAAAAAAACAAATAAAAACAACAAACACTATAACAGTAAAACATATACAAAA
>OJJT01000696.1_pt1 | contig 13441 bp, 14 predicted proteins | sample 1596281 | NCBI WGS metagenome assembly OJJT01 (sample SAMEA4350145, study PRJEB24818) | metagenome | biome: human; feature: gut; material: faeces | place: Denmark | collected 2013-09
TTTGTTTTACTGTTTTTTTTTTTTTTTTCATGGTTTTTTTTTTTTTTTTTCAAGCAGAAGACGGCATACGAGATTTCTGCCTGTCTCGTGGGCTCGGAGATGTGTATAAGAGACAGTCCCTTTCCCTGTCTTCCCGGATATTTTTACTATCTGTGGAAACTCCTTCTGCAGCGCTTCAAAAATCCTGCCCGCCGCCAGTTCACATTCCTCCGGCCCCTTCCCCGCGCTTATCTGAAATATCACCTTTTATCACCTGCCTTAAAATTATATACCGGCTTCAGTATCTTCTCAATTTCCGCCGTATCCCGTATTTTTTCCCGTATATCCTCTATAGAGCGGTATGCAAAGGGCGCTTCATCCAGGGTGTCCGCCGCGATGCAGCTGCTGTAAATCCCTTTCATCTCTTTCCGGAAGGCCGCAACCGTATATCTCTCTTTTACCTCATCCCGCTGGATTTTTCTTCCCGAGCCATGAGGCGCTGAAAAATTCCACTCTGGATTTCCTTTCCCGGTTCCCAGGATTATGCCGTCCCTCATATTGACAGGTATGACTATCTGTTCGCCCCTTCGCGCGGAGATAGCCCCTTTTCTCAGAATACGCATTCCCTCCGAAGCATCAAAGTAATTGTGGACGGAGGAACGGGCTTCCTGAGCCTTCAGCTTCATTCCCTTCATGATTTCCTCCGCCATAATTTCCCTGTTCAGCTGTGCGTAACGCTGTACCGTAAGCAGGTCATGCAGGTAATCCTCCATAAGCTCACCCTCCAGCCAGGTAAGAGGATAGGGTGTTTCTGTCCCACGCTCCTTTAAAAGCGCCGCCCCGGCTTTCACATAATAGTCGGTCACTTCCTTTCCCAGGTGCCGGCTCCCGGAATGGATCACCACATAGAGATTTCCTTCCTCATCCCTGTCAACTTCAATAAAATGGTTGCCACCGCCCAGCGTCCCCAGGCTCAATACCGCCTTTTCCCGGCTCACATGCTTAAAGCAACGAAGCTCCTGCAGTTCAAAGGCCTCCGCCCGGTGATGGGACTTCTGCCTTATTTTAAAGCCGGACGGAATTCTTTCACGTATCACCTTATCCAGCTTCTGAAGCTCCATCCGTTTTTCCCGGAGCTGTATACATACAATGCCGCAGCCGATGTCAATGCCCAGCAGCTGCGGAATGATTCTTCTGCCGACCGTCATGGTAAGTCCTATCGGCCCTGCCTGACCGGGATGTACATCCGGCATAATTCTCACTATGCAGCCGTCGCTCACCTCATTATTGCATATCATCTCGATCTGCGCCTTTGCGTAGTCCTCCGCATCGTCTGCAAAAATCTCCGCCTGCGCATATTTTCCTGTTATCTTTTCCATATATTTTTCTGTCTCCATACTTCCGTTTTCTGATTTTGGGCGCAAAAAAAGCACCTCAACAAGAGGTGCCGGATTGCCTTACTATATATGAACCGTCTAATCTTCTAAATACGAACCGTCTATACAGTCCTGCCAAGAGTAAGAGCATCTGCGCCTTTTGCCTTTTGTCCCATATATTCTGTTTTCCCTTTTGTTATCCGCAGCATGGTAATCACTCCTTCCCTTTAAACATGTTCGTTGTTACACAGCTACTTTAACATACCTTATGAATACTTGCAATTATTAATGCAAAAAATTTCCCTTAATTTGGGGACTTTACAGGACTATCAAAAGACGTGGCAAACCGTTCAGAACCAACATTTTTCTTTCAGCTATAATCATATTATTCCGCCTGCCTGAATGAGTATAATACTGATTCCGAATATGTTTTAGCGCAATCATACCCTGCACCTCATTATCTCCCTCAACAGGCAACTCATATGCCTCATATCTGTTTAACAAACAAAAACCTCAGTGAATATCTTCACTGAGGTTCTTAACAGGGCTACAAGGATTCGAACCTTGAAATGACGGAGTCAGAGTCCGTTGCCTTACCGTTTGGCGATAGCCCTATCTGTATTTTGTACAAGCTTTTTTTGCCGCTTGCAAGAATAGATTATATATGATTCCCTGAAATAATGCAAGTACTTTTTTCATAATTTTTTGAAAATTTTTCAAATTTTTTTATTTCAGCAAAAAGCGCTTTAAAAATACTCTTTCCGCCAAAAAACACCGCCGGATTTTCCGGGCAAACAGCCCCCGGCGGTTCCAAATGAGAGCCGCCGGGGCCCTTTTCAGGGCTTAAACCCGTTCTTTTATACTTCAAACATCAAATCGCCATAGGTAGGGAACGGCCAGTCCGCTTTATCCACCAGCATTTCCAGCTCATCCGCAGGCGCTCTCAGCGCTTCCATGGCGGGCACCACCACATCCTTATAGCGGAATGCCTGCGCTTTCACTTCTTCCATGGCGAAGGCCGCCGCCTCTTCTTTCTGCAGCACCTCCAGCGCTTCCTTCATCTCAGTAAGCTTGCTGTTCACCCTGGACAGAAGATCCGCCTGCACAACAGGCTCCACGCCTGCCGCCTTTACATCAAGCACTGTTTTTGCCAGCTTCTGGCTGTACTTTATAACCGCAGGGATTATCTGCTTGGAAGCCATGTCAATCATGGTCAGCGCTTCAATATTAATGCTCTTCGCATAGGTCTCATACTCAATCTCTTCACGGGATTCCAGCTCTGCTTTGGTAAAAATATGAAACCGTTCAAACAGCTTCACCGTTCTTTCCGTAGTCAGGGCGCCTGCCGCTTCAATCATGGACTTGATATTGGGAAGCCCCCGTCTCTCCGCTTCCTTCACCCATTCCTCAGAATACCCGTTTCCATTGAAAATAATCCTGTGATGCTCGGTCAGATACTGTTTAATCAGATCATGCACAGCCATATCAAAATCATCCGCTTTTTCCAGAATATCCGCCGCTTCGCAGAAAGCCTCTGCCACAATGGCATTCAATGTAATATTAGGGCTTGCCACGGAATCCGCGGAACCCACCATACGGAATTCAAACTTGTTCCCCGTAAAAGCAAAGGGCGAGGTCCTGTTCCTGTCCGTGGCATCCTTGGGGAGATCCGGCAGCGTGGATACACCGGTCATCAGTTTGCCGCCCAGAAGGCAGGACTTGGCTTCTCCGGTCTCAATCAGCTGTCTTACCACGTCCTCCAGCTGCTCGCCCAGGAATACGGAAATAATAGCCGGAGGCGCTTCATTGGCTCCAAGCCTGTGATCATTTCCCACATCAGCAGCGCTCTGACGAAGCAGATCCGCATGGATATCCACAGCCTTCAGGATACAGGCCAGCACAAGCAGGAACTGGATGTTTTCATTGGGTGTCTCGCCGGGATCCAGCATATTCATGCCGTCATCCGTAGTGATAGACCAGTTGTTGTGCTTACCGGAACCGTTCACGCCCGCAAAGGGCTTCTCGTTAAGCAGGCATCTGAGTCCATGGCGTTCCGCCAGCTTCTTCATCGTTTCCATTATAATCTGATTGTGGTCTACCGCAATATTGGCCGTTTCATAAATGGGAGCAAGCTCATGCTGCGCCGGAGCCGCCTCATTATGCTGCGTTTTGGCAGTGACGCCCAACTTCCACAATTCAATGTTCAAATCCTTCATGAAAGCGCCCACGCGCTCCCTGATAACGCCGAAGTAATGATCCTCCAGCTCCTGTCCCTTAGGCGCCGGCGCTCCGAACAGCGTACGGCCTGCGAAAATCAAATCCTCTCTTTTCAGATATTTCTGGCGATCCACCAGGAAATACTCCTGCTCCGGTCCCACGGAAGCCGTTACCTTGGTAGCTCTCGTATTCCCGAACAGCTTAACAATACGCAGCGCCTGCTCCCCGATTGCTTCCATGGAACGAAGCAGCGGTGTTTTCTTATCCAGCGCCTCGCCCGTATAGGAACAGAAGGCGGTGGGAATACAAAGAATCACCCCCGTGGCATCCTCCTTCAGGAAAGCGGGAGAGGTAATATCCCACGCCGTATAGCCTCTTGCTTCAAAGGTGGCCCGCAGGCCTCCTGAGGGGAAGGATGACGCGTCCGGCTCTCCCTTGATCAGTTCCTTTCCGGAAAACTCCATCAGCATCCTGCCGTTTTCATCCGGATGACCGATAAAAGAGTCATGCTTTTCAGCCGTAATGCCTGTCAGCGGCTGGAACCAGTGGGTATAATGGGTCGCGCCGTGTTCTACAGCCCAGTCCTTCATGGCCTTCGCCACAATGTCCGCGGTTGCAAGGGAAAGCTCCCCGCCCTGGTCCATGACCTTCTTCACCTCTTTATATACATTCTTGGGAAGACGCTCTCTCATAGTGCCCAGGTTGAATACGTTTTCGCCGAAAATTGCTTCAACGTTCAAAACTTCGCTCATTTTATCCTCCATTCCGCCGCCGCGAATTACGGCTTTCTCTCTAAATTTTCACGCCCGCAGTCCCGCAGGCATCCCGCATCCGTTATGTATGCGTTTCCTGACGGAAACCGACTTTCCACCTTCGGAAAAAAACAAAGCTGCGCCGTTGCCATAACTCCCCGCCTTCCCCGGATTTTCTGCTGCCCATATCACAAAGTACCGGCAGCCCGGGTTTTTTCAACTTATATTATCACAACTTTTTTATACTTGCATCAAAAAAATTAAAAACATGCCCCAAATCAGACAATATGCAGACAGCAACCCGGAAAAAAGCGCTTTCCCCAGCAACTATTAATCGTTTTTAACTCTCAGGATATCATACTGTTCCGGCGCCGCCGAAAGCTGCAGAAATAAAACCTGCCTTGGATGAGGCGCGCTTTCCACCTCGTTTCCCTCCTCATCAAGAATACGTTCCACCTTAACGGGGATATTCCTTCCATCGGGCTTCATGATTTCTATTTCGTCCCCGGTGCAGAACTTGTTACGCTGCTCGATTCTGGCAAGTCCGTCTTCCCGGACAGCGCCGACAATACCCAGATAAATATATTCACTGACATAAGTGTTATTGTCATAAATCTGCGCCTGCTCCGAAGGTTTGCCGAAATAGAATCCGGTAGTAAACTGCCTGTAGGTACATTTGGCGATTTCGTCCCTGTACCACGGCAGGTTATTCCGGTATTCCTCCTCCGAACGCAGATAATCGTCAATGGCCTTCCGATAGGTACGGGCCACGGTTGCCACGTAGAGGGCGGTTTTCATCCTGCCCTCAATTTTAAAGCTGTCGATTCCTGCCTCCATAAGCTCCGGAATATGTTCTATCATACACAGATCCCTGGAATTAAAAATAAAAGTCCCTCTTTCATTTTCATAAACCGGCAGATATTCGCCGGGGCGGCTTTCTTCCATCACCGCATATTTCCAGCGGCAGGGATGGGTGCATTCCCCCTGGTTTGCATCTCTTCCGGTAAAATAATTGCTCAGCAGGCACCTTCCCGAATAAGAAATACACATGGCCCCGTGCACAAAACTCTCTATTTCCATTTCCTCCGGAATATTCTCACGAATTTCCCTGATTTCCTCCAGCGAAAGCTCCCTGGCGGAAACGACTCTTTTCGCCCCCTGCTCCCACCAGAAGCGGTAGGTCATATAATTGGTGTTGTTGGCCTGGGTGGATATATGGATTTCAGCCTCCGGCCATACCTGCCTGGCAATGGAAAACATGCCCGGGTCGGAAATAATCAGCGCATCCGGGCCGATTTCCCTAAGCTCCCCAAAATAAGCGCGGGCGCCCTCCAAATCCCTGTTATGCGCCAGGATATTGGCAGTGACATATACCTTCACGCCGTTCTCATGGGCAAAACGGATTCCCTCCTGCATATCCTCTTTGGAAAAATTCTTGGCCTTCGCCCGCAGGCCAAAGGCCTCTCCTCCAATGTATACCGCATCCGCTCCGAAAATAACCGCGGTCTTAAGTACCTCAAGATTACTGGCCGGAATCAGAAGCTCCGGTTTTCTGTTTTTTTCACTCATACCGTTCTTATCCCTTTCCGTTACAGCAGCAGTCCGGATATCCAGACAGCCGCTCATGATCCGCAAAACGCCGGAAGAAGCACAATCAGCTCCCTCCAGGCGTAATTCAAAGTCCGTTATTTTTACTCTTTACACTGACGGCCACACCGTCTCCCACAGGAAGCACGGAGGTAATCAGCTCCGGATGATGCTTCAGTACATACAGGTATTCCCGCATACGGGCATGGATGGTCCTGTCCCTTCTGGTCACCGCGTACCGGGATTCCAGAATGTCCCCGTCCTGGAGCACATTATCCGATATCAGCAGCCCGCCATCCCTTAACAGGCGAAGCGTATCCGGCAGAAAATGCAGATACTGGCCTTTGGCCGCATCCATAAAAATAAAATCATAGCTTCCGCTCAACTCCCTGAGCACCTCTGCCGCATCACCTTCCAGCAGGTGAATCTGCTCTTCCTTCCCAAACCTGCGGAAATTCTCTTTTGCAATGGGAATTCTTTTTTCATATTTTTCAATGGTTGTGATCTGACAGCCCTGCGGTGCATATTCACTCATGCAAAGGGCAGAAAAACCAATAGCCGTCCCCACCTCCAGAATCCGTGCAGGCCTGTTAATGGATATCAGTGTCCTTAACAGGCTCTGGGTTTCCGTGCGGATAATCGGCACATTGGTTTCCCTTGCTTCCTTTTCCAGTTCGTTAAGATATGCCGGATTCCCCATATCCAGGGAATTGATGAAGGCCGTCAGGCGTTCATCGGTTATCATAGGTTAACTTCCTTCCCCGTCCTGGTCCTCCTCCGAAGAGGCCGCCATAATCTGTATCATTTCATCCGGCGTCATGGAGGTGTTCAGCGTATAGGTTCCCGCTTTCAGGCCATCCTTATAGCCGGCCAGCTTCTCCTGCAGGACAAACAGGCCTGCGTCACGGACCAGCCCCGCATCCTCAAGCTTCTGCGCAATCACCTTCACATCGTCGCCGTTCTGAATCATAATTTCTATATCAGTTCCGGGGGCATCTGCCATCGGCGGTTCTCCGAAGATTCTTTCCCCGTATTCAAAGGCCATGCTTCCCAGACGGTAGATGACCATGACCACAAGTACGATTACAACGATTTTAATTACGGAATGCACCGCCATTCCCGCTGCCTCTTTTTTCTTCATCGACCGCTTTTTTCCCTTCCTACTCAAAATCCATTGCCTCCGCCAGTTTTACGTCAATTTCCTGCATCATACGGCAGAAAGCCAGTTCGGCATCCAGGAATTCCTCCACCAACGGGTCTTCCCTGAATTTCTCATATTCTCTCTCAAAAGCATCCAGCTTGTCAAGTAAATCTTCTGTCTGAACCGAATTCTGCAATTCAAAGTTACGGACGCGGTACTCGTCAATCTTTTCCCGCATATCGCCCGTATTATCCACTTTCTCGCTCTGTCTGCGGTATTCCCGGTATATGTCAGAGTCCTTTATCGCCTGGGCCAGCTGTTCCAGAGCTTTCTGTACTTCCATCCTTTTATCACTCCGTTTCACTCATCTAGACTTCCATAATGATGGGAAGTATCATAGGACGGCGTTTCGTCTTTTTCCAGATGAAATCACCGAGAGAATCCTTCACTGTGGATTTGATTTTGCCCCAGTCGCTGCAGCCGCGGCCTATGCAGTTGTCAAGGACATTCGTCATCAGGGCTCTTGCTTCTTCCATCAGCTCATCGGATTCCTTCACATATACAAAGCCTCTTGATACCAGATCCGGTCCGCTTACCAGCTGTCCTGTAGCGGAATCCAGCCCCAGTACCACTATCATGATTCCGTCCTCCGCCAGATGCTGGCGGTCCCTGAGCACCACATTGCCCACATCACCGACGCCAAGGCCGTCAACCAGAATGGAGCCAACCTGTACCTTGCCGGTCACCTGGGCCTTTTCCTCATCCATTTCCAGAACATCTCCGGAATTTATCATAAAAATATTTTCCTTGGGTATTCCCAGATCCGCCGCCAGCCTTGACTGCGCCTTACGGTGCTTGAATTCACCGTGGACAGGGATGGCATATTTAGGCTGTACCAGTGTATAAATCAGCTTGATCTCTTCCTGGCAGGCATGTCCGGATACATGGACATCCTGGAAAATCACCTCCGCACCCTTTATGGAAAGCTCATTGATTACCTTGGTAACCGCCTTCTCGTTGCCGGGGATCGGATGGGAAGAGAAAATAATAACATCATTGGGAGTAATGGAAATCTTCCTGTGCGCGCTTCCCGCCATACGGCTCAAAGCCGCCATGCTCTCTCCCTGGCTCCCCGTTGTAATGATAACAGTGCGTTCATCCGGATAATTCTTCAGCTGTTCAATATTAATCAGCGTATTTTCAGGAATATTCAGGCAGCCCAGGTTCATGGCAGTATCAATGATATTTACCATGCTCCGGCCTTCCACAACAACTTTACGGTTGTATTTATACGCAGAGTTAATAATCTGCTGCACCCTGTCCACATTGGAAGCAAACGTGGCAATCAGGATTCTCTGATTGGGATGCTCATGGAAAATGGTGTCAAAAATGCGGCTCAAAGTCCTCTCGGACGGTGTAAAGCCGGGTCTTTCGGCGTTAGTGCTGTCGCACAGCAGGGCCAGTACGCCTTTTTTCCCGATTTCTGCAAAACGCTGCAGATCTATGGCATCACCGAATACCGGTGTATAATCCACTTTAAAGTCCCCTGTATGAACAACGGTGCCCGCCGGGGAGTAAATAGCGAGAGCTGCCGCATCCACAATACTGTGGTTTGTCTTAATGAATTCAATCCTGAACTGGCCCAGATTAATGGACTGGCCGAATTTGATAACCTTCCTCTTGGTATGATTCAGAAGGTTGTGCTCCTTGAGCTTGTTTTCGATAATTCCCATCGTCAGACGGGTGGCATAAACGGGGATATTCAGCTGCTTTAATACATAGGGGAGCGCTCCGATATGGTCTTCATGTCCGTGGGTGATCACGAAGCCCTTTACCTTGTCCACATTTTCCTTCAGGTACGTGATATCCGGGATCACCATATCGATTCCCAGCATATCGTCGTCGGGGAACGAAAGACCGCAGTCCACCACAACAATACTGTCCTCGTACTCGAAGGCAGTAATGTTCAGTCCAATCTGCTCCAGCCCGCCCAAAGGTATTACTTTCAGCTTGGAGCCGCCATTATTCACTTGTTTTGTTTTTTTCAATCAAATTACCTCCACATTCCTTACAGTACCCGTAGAGCTTCACCTCATGATCGGTAACCTTAAAGCCTGTCGTCCGCGCAATTTCTGCTTCCAGTTCGTCCAGCAGATCATCCTCCACGCTCATGACCCTGCCGCACGAAAGACAAATCAGGTGATGATGGTGATGGCTGTTTTTTTTCTTCCCCATATCGCCAATTTCATACCTTACAAATCCATCATCCAGGTTAATCCGGTCTATCAGATGCAATTCCATAAATAACTGTATTGTTCTATAAACAGTAGCCAGCCCTATTTCGGGACTGTCTGTTTTAACTAAATCATATATTTCCTCTGCAGTCAGGTGGGAATCCGGCTTCGATGCCAGCGCGTTCAGCACAACAAGACGCTGACGGGTTACCTTCAGTCCTTTTTCTTTCAGTATTCCTTTAATCTTTTCTTCATCAAGGGCCATGTCCACTACCTCCTACCGAAAAATTGCTGACCGGCAGGAAAGCTTATCCAACGTAACATTTCCTGACTGCTAATTTTCCCGGATTATTTTTCCAGGTCGATATCCTCCAGCATATCGGAAAAAATCTCGGCCACCGCATCCAGCTCGCGTTCATCCTCCACGATTTCATAGATGGCCTCTTTATCTTCAGGTGCTGAGATATCCTTCAGGATCAGGGCTTCCCCCTCTTCCTCCTCCGAATCCATGGAATCGGTTACCAGGATATAATCACAGCCTCCCAGTCTTGTCTGTTCCAATACGTAAAATTCAACTTTTTCGCCGCCGTCGGGGCAAAATTCAATCTTTTCCAAAATAACTTTCCTGCTTTCTTCTCTCTTACAGCCCGGTTTCCATCCGGACTTCTGTTTCTCCGGCATCCTCGTCCGGCTCAGGCTTTTCCTGCTCCAGAACGCCATCCTGTCTGTTCTTCCTGTAATCCAGATAGCCCTGCAGTATCAGGACCGCAGCGATCCTGTCCACATGCTCTTTCCTGTCTTCCCTGCGTATTCCCGCTTCTATCATGGTGCGGTCCGCAGCCACCGTGGTAAGCCGCTCATCCCAGAAGGTAATGGGCAGCGCAGTACGCCGCATCAGCTTTTCCGCAAATTCCTTGGTCAGGGCGACACGGTTTCCCTCCGAATCATTCATATGCTTCGGATATCCCAGCACAATTTCCTCCACCTCATACTCCAGAATCAATTCCTCAATCCTGGCAAGCGTCTGGCGAAGTTTGTTTTCTTCTTTTCTACGGATAATTTCAATTCCCTGGGCAGTAATCAATAAAGGGTCACTGATGGCGACACCCACCGTCTTTGACCCGAAGTCCAGTCCCATAATTCGCATATTTACCATCCTTTTACGGGGTCCACCCGTTCCCGGCCGCAGCCCCCTGCCGTCCCGTCAGGCCGCGCTTACCGCTTGTCCCAGTTATTGTTCTTAATATACTCCTTGAGCATCTCTTCCACCAGCTCGTCGCGCTCCGCACGCATAATCATGCCTCTTGCGTTCTTATGGCTGGTAATATAAGTCGGATCTCCGGACATAATATATCCCACTATCTGGTCAACCGGGTTATAACCTTTTTCCGTCAGTGCTTCATAAACCGCAGCGAGGATAACCTTTACCCCGTTCTCCGGCTCTTTTTCCACCTTAAAATACTGCGTGCTGCCAAAATCCTGGTCCTGCATTTTATACTCCATTCCGTCTTCCGCCTGCCGTTTTCATATAAAACAGGGGGCGGCATTCCTGTCAAGATACCTGTTCTATTCTATCTTACTCTACTTTCCGGAAAATTTCAACGTAATTTAATGTGTGCAATAACGAATCCGTTTTTTTGTAATAATGCCTTTTTTATCTTCGGTCCGTTTTTTCCACATCCATACACAAAGGCACTCGCAGGGAAATCCTCTGTACAGGCCAGACGGAGAAACCCTGGGATCTAGTTTTCCAGCAGAAGGATATCCTCCTCAAGCAGCCTTACTGCCCTGCCGGATATTAACTGGTTTCCTCCCGCCTTTTCTGCCAAAACCGCCGCCTTCACATACGTTTCGGTATGGCCGATACGATACTCTTTTCCGTCAATTTCCCTGGCTTCTTCCGTGAGAATCGTAATTTCATTCCCTATGTAGCCCTGTCTGTATGCCGCTGACTGCTGCCGCTCCAGCTCCAGCAGCCCGGCGCTGCGCTGCGCCTTCACCTGCTCCGGCACCTGATTATCCATGGCGGCAGCCACGGTTCCCCGACGCCTGGAATACTTAAACACATGCATTTCGAAGAAATTCACCTTCTCCAGGAAACGCTTTGTCACCGCAAATTCTTCCTCCGTTTCCCCGGGGAATCCCACAATCACATCTGTCGTAACCGCGGGATTGGCAAAAACACGCCTGAGAAGCGCCACCTTGTCATAGTATTCCTCCGTCGTATAATGTCTATTCATTCTTTTTAAGGTTTCATCACAGCCGCTTTGCAGGGAAAGATGAAAATGAGGGCACACCTTGGGAAGCGCAGCCAGGCCGCCGGCAAACTCCTCCGTAATAATCCTCGGCTCCAGTGATCCCAGCCGGATTCTTTCAATCCCGTCAACAGCTGCAATATCCCGGATCAGATTCAGCAGATACGCCCTTTCCATGGCTGTTCCCCGCAAATCCTTCCCGTTTTCCAGATAATCCCCATCTGTTTTATCAATGAAATCCATCCCGTAGGAGCTCAGATGAATCCCTGTCAGGACTACCTCTTTAACACCGCTTTCCGCCAGCCCCCTGATTTCCCGCAGCACATCCTCCTGACGCCTGCTGCGCACCCGGCCCCTGGCATACGGTATAATACAATAGGAACAAAACTGATTACAGCCGTCCTGGATTTTGATATAAGCCCTCGTATGGGCAGACAGCGCCGTCTCTCCGGACTCTCCGCCGACACCAAAAGTCCCTCCGCCAACGCCTGCCGGATCCCCATCTTCAGGGCCGCGCCCCACGTTAGAACCGGCTTCTCCACCGATCCCCTCCTCATCCTGAGGCCGAAGCAGCGTCATCTCCTCATACGCCTCCTCCCGGCTGATATCCACTACAGAACGCCGGGAAAGAGTCTTCTCCTCCCACACATCGCCGCCGGATTCCCTCCCGCCGGCCTTCTCCCGCTTTGCAAGAAAGGCCTCCAGAATCTCCACAATATCCTTCTTCCTGTTATTGCCCACAGCCAGATCGATACTGCCGTCAAGCAATGCCTCTTCCTTCCCCGCCTGCACATAACAACCCACTGCCACCACCACCGCATCCGGGTTCATCTTCTTCGCCCGATGCAGCATCTGCCGGCTTTTCCGGTCCGCAATATTTGTCACAGTACACGTATTTACGATATATATATCCGCTTTTTTATCAAATGATACAATATCGTATCCTTTTTCTTGTAACTTTTGTCCGATTACCTCTAACTCATAGGCATTTACTTTACAACCCAAATTATGTAATGCTACACTTTTCATATTATTCCCCACTATTTTTGTCATGTTTGGTGCTTGACTTTTACCCCCCATCCCTTTAATATGTAAGCAGAAGGTATAAGATAACGTAACCGGTATGCCGGCCATTGTTATCCAACAAATAAGGAGGTAAAACAAAATGAAAACCGTTAAGATTTCATTAAATTCCATTGATAAGGTAAAATCATTTGTTAATGACATTACCAAATTTGATTATGACTTTGATTTAGTATCCGGAAGATACGTAATCGATGCAAAATCAATCATGGGCATCTTCAGCCTCGACTTATCCAAGCCGATCGACCTGAACATCCATGCTGAGGATAACTCTGACGAAGTTCTGGAAGTACTCAAGCCTTACATGGTTTAATCCTTCCCGCAACCGTCCAAGTTAAAAACAAATGAGAGAAAAGGGCAAGAGACCACCCCACAAAAAAGAAGGGAAAGGGAACTTGTTCCTTTCTTTTTTTATAGCTACGAGCCGGGCGCAAACCCCAAATAAGAACTGCCCGAAATACAGATAACCGCCCTCTATTATCTGCATTTCGGGCAGTTCTTATTTGGGGATTTGCATGCGGCGACAGCCGCAAAGTTTCAGAATTCCCGCAGGGGATTCTGAAACCTGTCCGGCTCGATCCACCCGTGCGATGGGGCCCCCGCCCCGAGCCCGTCTCCCTCTCCTCCCATAAGCGATGGGACCCCCGGTCCCGAGCCTTCCTCTTCCCCTGTCTCTTATACACATCTCCGAGCCCACGAGACAGGCAGAAATCTCGTATGCCGTCTTCTGCTTGAAAAAAAAAAAAAAAAAGCAAAGCACAAAACGGATAGCCAGTAGGAAGAATTACAGAAAAGGCGAAGATGATGGGGAAATGGA
>OJJT01000700.1_pt1 | contig 13400 bp, 5 predicted proteins | sample 1596281 | NCBI WGS metagenome assembly OJJT01 (sample SAMEA4350145, study PRJEB24818) | metagenome | biome: human; feature: gut; material: faeces | place: Denmark | collected 2013-09
TATGCAGCTGTTCAACAAAATGTGAAGCAGGGGCAGTCAATACGGCCTGCCCGGTCTGCGCAACTGATAAGAGTAAATGTACGGGCAAAGCACCGGAACCTCCGGCAGAAACATCGGAGCCGGAAAAGGAGAAGCCTGCCGGATTGAACCCGGCTGCGCTGGTCCTTTTGCTGGCTCTGCTGGGAGGCGGTGGCGTATTTGCCTACTTGAAGCTCGTTAAGAACAAGCCTAAGACCAAGGGCAATGACAGTCTGGACGATTATGATTATGGCGAGGAAGATTCCGAGGAATGGGAAACCGAGGATGAGGAGTCGGACGAGCCGGATGCTGACGGGGGCAGCACAGAAGAAGATGACGAGGACAGCGTGAAATGACCCGATTCACAGACAGTCCCTATGAACGCATGATGACACGCAGACCGGAGGGCGGGAAGGAAACTTCCCGTCCTCCTTCTTTACCCCACAGCCACCCCTGCTATGGTTGCGGGAATTATGGAAGTCCCTGCGTAGGTATCTGCCATCGTGAGATGGAACGCTGGCTTAAAGAAAGGAAACGAAAAAAATGAGTGTTCTGATTACATTTATTAAACTGATTTCTGTTTTTGATTTACTGGTGATTGCCGTGTATTTTGGCGGCGATATTCTTTCTACCATGTTAAACAAACTTCGGAGAACGCCAAAGCAAGATGACCCCTTTGATTTCTCCTTAGATACCGTGACAGTTTCATTGTCCATAGATTCCATCCGTCAGCTTTATTCCGGTGACGCGGCAGATTTTGTGAAAGAAAAGATCCTGCCAAATGTGGAGAAAACAATGGCTGTTTTGACGGATCAGGAACAGGCAGCAGCCTGTCTGCTCTTATCTGCTCTGATCGGTTTTCTTGCAGCAGAAGCTCCTATGGATGAACAGAGCTTCCCTATGGTAATGGAACTTTTGAACTGTATGGAGGGGGAAAAAGAGGATGGTTGTCAGGATGCAGTAGATATTTTGTTTGAAGATACCGTCAGCAATACCCACCGTCATGAAGAATATTACAGCAATTATCAACGCTACCAGTTGATGCAGGTGGATAAAACCCGTGTCATTTTGGCTTGCCGCATCATCATCAATGACCTGCTGGGGAAACTGTACCGCTATGATTATCGGTTTGGCTATAAACTGCTTTTGGATGAGGAAAACAGCATTGAGAAAAAGCTGCACACGCCTGTGCGAGAAGAATGGGAGGATGAAGATTATGAAACTTGTAATTGCTGAAAAGCCATCAGTTGCCCAGAGTTTGGCGGCGGTGATCGGCGCAACCGTCCGTAAGGACGGGTATCTGGAGGGCAACGGCTGGCGTGTCAGCTGGTGCGTAGGTCATCTGGCCGGTCTTGCAGATGCAGACAGCTATGACCCCAAGTATGCCAAGTGGAGATATGATGACCTGCCTATCCTGCCGGAACATTGGCAGATGGTAGTGGGAAAGGATAAGAAAAAGCAGTTTGATATTCTGAAAAAGCTGATGAACGCCCCGGATGTGACGGAGGTGGTAAATGCCTGCGATGCCGGACGCGAGGGTGAGCTGATCTTCCGCAGCGTCTATGAGCTGGCGGGTTGCCAGAAGCCCATGAAGCGGCTCTGGATTTCCAGTATGGAGGACTCCGCCATAAGGGAAGGCTTTGCAAACCTGCGCCCCGGTGCGGACTATGACGGACTTCGGGATGCTGCCCTCTGCCGTGCCAAGGCCGACTGGCTGGTGGGGATCAATGCCACAAGGCTTTTTTCCGTGCTGTACCACCGCACCCTCAACATCGGGCGCGTGATGTCCCCAACGCTGGCACTGATTGTCCAGCGAGAAGCTGAAATCGACACCTTTAAGCCGGTTCCTTTTTATACCGTGGCGCTGGAGCTGCCCGGTCTTACCATATCCGGGGAGCGCATGGCGGATAAAGCTGCTGCCGAACAGCTGAAAGAAGCCTGTCAGGGTGCAAATGTCACAATCAAAAAGGTGGAGCGCAAGGAAAAGTCCGAAAAGCCGCCTGCCCTCTATGACCTGACTACCCTGCAAAGAGATGCCAACCGTCTGCTTGGATTTACGGCCCAGCAGACCCTGGACTATCTGCAAAGCCTGTATGAAAAGAAGCTCTGCACCTATCCCCGTACTGACAGCCGCTATCTGACCGGTGATATGGCAGACAGCCTGCCGGTGCTGGTGAATCTGGTTGCCAATGCTATGCCGTTTCGCAAAGGAATCTCCATTTCCTGTGACTCCCAGACGGTCATCAACGATAAGAAAGTAACCGACCACCACGCAGTAATCCCTACCAGAAATCTCAAGGATGCAGACCTTTCTGCCCTTCCTGCGGGAGAAAAAGCAGTGCTGGAGCTGGTGGCCCTGCGTCTGCTGTGCGCCGTAGCCCAGCCCTATATCTATTCGGAAACCGTTGTGATTGCAGCGTGTGCCGGTGGGGAATTTACCGCCAAAGGAAAAACGGTGAAGTATCCCGGATGGAAAGCACTGGAGGACGCTTACCGTGCCAAAACGAAGGATGCAGAGCCGAAAAAAGAGGGCGTAGAGAAAGCCCTGCCGGAGCTGACTGAAGGACAGACCCTTTCGGTTTCTGCGGCAATCGTCAAAGAAGGCAAAAGCAGTCCGCCCCAGCACTTTACGGAGGACACCCTGTTGTCCGCGATGGAGACTGCCGGAAAAGAGGATATGCCGGAGGATGCCGAGCGAAAAGGTCTGGGGACACCGGCCACCCGTGCCGGTATTTTGGAAAAGCTGGTATCTGCCGGTTTTCTGGAACGAAAAAAGAGCAGGAAAACGGTGCAGCTTCTCCCTTCCCACGATGCAGTTTCCCTGATCACCGTTCTGCCGGAACAACTGCAATCACCGCTTCTGACTGCCGAGTGGGAGTACCGACTGGGCGAGATCGAGCGCGGGCAGCTTGCCCCGGAGGAGTTTTTGGACGGGATCAGCACCATGCTGAAAGATCTGGTAGGGACTTATCAGGTCATCAAGGGAACTGAGTACCTGTTCACTCCGCCCCGTGAGGTGGTGGGCAAATGCCCTCGCTGCGGCGGGGAAGTTGCAGAATTGCAAAAAGGCTTCTTCTGTCAGAAGGATTCTTGCAGATTTGCAATCTGGAAAAACAACAAATGGTGGGCTGCCAAGAAAAAAGAGCCGACCAAAGCTGTGGTGTCTGCGCTGCTGAACGATGGCCGTGTCCGTGTGACGGGCCTATATTCGGAGAAAACCGGAAAGACCTACGATGCCGCTGTGGTTTTGGAGGATGATGGACAGTACGCCAACTTCAAGCTGGAATTTGACCAGCGGAAAGGAGGCAGCCGATGAAGCTCTCTTTAGTGGAACGGGAAACCATTCTCCTCTATAACCAGGCAGAACCAATGGCTGAGATCTATACTCATGATCCCCGTCTGATGGAGAAGCTGGATCTGCTGGCAAAAAAGCACCCCGACCAGATCACCCGAAAGGACGCCCATAACTTTACCGTCCCCAAGCGGTGTGTATCAGTCCGGGAGCCATATAGCGCAGAACGCCGCAAAGCCGCCAGTGAGCGTGCGAAAGCCGCCGGATACCAGCCTCCTATGCGAAAGTCCGGCAGTTAAAGGCACATGGCAGAGAATGTATTTGAAGCAGTCAAGCAGTCGGTCAGCACCAGAGATGCGGCAGCGTTTTATGGGATCGAGGTCAAACGAAATGGCATGGCCTGCTGTCCCTTTCACGATGATAAGAACCCCAGCATGAAGGTAGACCAGCGGTTCCACTGCTTTGGCTGCGGTGAAGATGGGGATGTGATCGACTTTACCGCAAAGCTCTTTGACCTCTCCCCAAAAGAAGCGGCGGAGAAACTGGCACAGGACTTTGGCCTGATCTATGACAGTCAGGCCCCTCCCCGTAGGAGATATGTCCGGCAGAAAACAGAGGCACAAAAGTTTCGGGAGGACCGGCAGCGGTGTTATCGCGTACTGTCCGATTATTACCATCTGCTGAAAAAATGGGGAATCGACCATTCTCCCCAGACACCGGAGGAAGAACTGCACCCCCGTTTTGTGGAAGCAATCCAGAAGAAAACCTATGTGGAGTACCTGCTGGACCTTTTTCTTTATGAAAGTGAAGAAGAACAAAAGGCATGGATTGCAGAACACACAGCAGAAATCACACACTTGGAAAGGAGATTGAAAATCATGGCTGAGAACAAACCCACCAACCGAGAGCGGCTAAGGGAAATCACAGATGGCATCGAGCAGGGGATCAAGGAACTGTTTGAGAGTGAAAAGTATGTGCGCTATCTGTCCGTCATGTCCCGCTTCCACCGCTATTCGGTAAACAACACCATGCTCATCTATATGCAGAAGCCAGACGCTACATTGGTAGCCGGATACAATAAGTGGAAAGACCAGTTTGAGCGTCATGTAAAAAAGGGCGAGCATGGCATTACCATCATCGCCCCCACACCGTATAAGAAGAAAATCGAGGAGCAGAAGCTGGACCCGGATACCAAGGCTCCGATTCTGGATAAAGACGGAAAGATCGTCACAGAGGAAAAAGAAATCGAAATCCCCATGTTTCGTCCGGTCAAGGTCTTTGATGTGAGCCAGACCGACGGGAAACCTTTGCCGGAGCTTGCTTCCTCCCTTTCCGGCAATGTGCCAAATTATGAGGCATTCATGGAGGCTCTGCGCCGCAGTGCGCCGGTGCCGATCACTTTTGAAGCAATGGCCGCCGATACGGACGGATATTTTTCTGCCGATCATCAGAAAATCGCCATTCGCCAAGGCATGAGCGAGGTGCAGACGGTTTCGGCCACGGTTCATGAGATTGCCCACAGCAAGCTCCATGACCCTAAAAAATATGAAATGCTACCGTTATGGAAGGTTGTGCTGGAGAGTGAAGGTGGAACCAAGCATGATTTCAAGCTGGATTTTGCCACAGAAAGAGAAGCTGAACAGTTTGCTTCTGATATGGATTGGCGCTATGTGGACGAAAATCAGTTTGAATGGCGTCTTGCAGTTGAGGAAGATCCAACCGCAGAAAAACAGGCAATCAAAAATCGTCACACGGAGGAAGTAGAGGCTGAAAGCATCTCCTACGCAGTCTGTAAATATTTTGGCATCGAGACCGGAGAAAACAGCTTCGGCTATATTGCAAGCTGGAGTCAGGGCAAGGAGCTGAAAGAGCTGAGAGCCAGTTTGGAGACCATCAACAAGACCTCTGGTACTTTGATCTCTGACATTGAGCGCCACTATAAGGAAATCTGCAAAGAGCGTGGAATTGACCCCCATGCAAAGGCAGAGCCGGAAACCGCCCCGATAGAGCAGCCAGAAGATGCTGCTAAGGTAGCCGATAGACAGCCGACCGGCAATCTGACCTACTATGTAGCAGAGTGCATGGAATTTCCAAACCTCGGAGAATACCACGATAACCTGTCTTTGGAGGAAGCTGTCCGCATTTATCAGGAGATTCCGGCAGAGCGAATGAACGGGATCAAAGGAATTGGTTTTGAGCTGAAAGACGGAAGCGACTATGAAGGACCGTTTCCGATTTTGACCGGGCAGACCATTGACCTGGATACCATCCAGGCAATCGACTATTACCGTGACAATCCGCTGGTACAGAAAGCGGTAAAGGAACTGGCTGCGGCCATGCCGGAAATGGAGGTGCTGGGGGCGGACGCCAACCAACAGGAGGCTTTGTTTCTGATCGACGATGCCACCTATCTTCATATCCAGCCCTGTGACAGCGGATGGGACTATACCCTTTATGATGCCGCGTCCATGAAAGAGATGGATGGCGGTCAGCTGGATATGCCGGAGCTTTCCCGCATGAAGGCAGTTCGCCAGATTTGTGATGACAACGATTTGGGCAGAGACTCGGTAAAATACGCACCGTTGTCCATGATCGAGACCTTGCAGGAAGCGGCCTATCAGCAGATGCAGGCAGAGACCAGTCAGATGACTGCCTCTTCCCAGCTGCCGGAAGCGCAGGAGCAGGCACTGGATGAATACCCCATGCCGGATGAGCAGGTATCCACACCGGATATGCAGGAATATGGCTACTCCTATGATGGGATGCTCCCTGTTACCAGAGAACGCGCGCTGGAACTGGATGCCGCCGGTTTGACCGTCTATGTGCTGTATGAGGACAATACGGAGAGCATGGTGTTTGACCCGCAGGAAATCATGGATCATGGCGGTCTTTTCGGTGTGGACCATGAGGAATGGGAGAAAAGCCCTCAGTTCCACGAAAAGGTCATGGAGCGTCAGGAACATCAGCAGGAACGCGAACAGGCATTTCTCTCCCAGAACAGAGATTGCTTTGCCATCTATCAGGTAAGTCGTGACGATCCGCAGAATGTGCGCTTTATGAATCTGGACTGGTTAAAGTCCCATAACATTTCCATAGACCGCAGCAATTATGACCTCATTTACACAGCTCCTCTGAGGGAGTCTGGCACTGTGCCGGAGCAGCTGGAAAAACTATATCAGCAATTCAATCTGGAAAAGCCCGTGGACTTTCACAGTCCCTCCATGAGCGTCAGCGACATCGTTGCGATCAGACAGGACGGTAAGGTATCCTGTCATTACTGTGACAGTGTTGGTTTTACCCAGATCCTCGGATTCCTGCCAGAAAACCCGCTGAAAAATGCGGAAATGATGCTGGAGGACGATTACGGCATGATCGACGGTATCATCAACAATGGCGCAAAAGAACCCACGGTGGCAGAGCTGGAACAGCAGGCCCGAAGCGGTCAGCCCATTTCCCTGATGGAGTTGGCAGCCGCCACCCATCGGGAGGAACGGGAAAAGAAAAAGTCCGTCATGGAGCAGCTGAAAGGCCAGCCCAAGACAGAACACAAAAAGACAGCACCCAAAAAGAGTGCGGAAAGGGAGATTTGATATGGGAAACTTTACTTTTGAGGAAATGAACCTGATGTGCATTTACAATACCGGCAGCCGCACCGGGCTGATTGACAGTCTGCGTGAGATGCGCGGCGAGCTTTCGCCGGAGGAAACGGAGCTGAGAGAGTTGACCGACAGCGCCCTTACGAAGCTCTGTGCGATGACCGATGAGAAGTTTGCCGAACTGGAGCTGTACCCGGATTTTGACCAGTAAACAACATAACCGCAGGGATGGGGTGGCGATCTGCCACCCCACCTTTTTACCCCAAAACTGAAAGGAGGACAGAACACTATGCCAACCAAAGCTGAACTATATGCACAGATGGCGGACAAGGTGGCAACGCAGCTCACGGGGAGCTGGCAGGAATGGGCAGGGTTTCTCACCACTGCTTCCCGCCTTTACAAGTACCCGTTCCATGAGCAGCTGATGATCTACGCCCAGCGACCGGACGCCACCGCCTGTGCGGAGTACGATTTGTGGAATGAAAAGATGGGCCGGTATGTAAGGCGCGGTTCCAAAGGGATCGCTCTGGTGGACGATTCCGGGGACAGACCTCGCCTGCGTTATGTCTTTGACATTTCCGATACCGGAACCCGTGAACATTCCCGAACTCCCTGGCTGTGGCAGTTGGAGGAGCGCCATCTGGATTCCGTGCAGGCCATGCTGGAGCGCACCTATGATGTTTCCGGTGATGATCTTGCCGGACAGCTCACGGAGGTAGCCGGAAAACTGGCCGAGGAATACTGGACGGAGCATCAGCAGGACTTCTTCTATATCGTTGACGGTTCCTTTTTGGAGGAATATGATGAGTATAACATCGGAGTGCAGTTCAAGGCAGCCGCCACCGTCAGCATCACTTACGCTTTGATGTCCCGCTGTGGACTGGAGCCGGAACGCTACTTCGACCACGAAGATTTCATGGCGATCTTTGATTTCAACACCCCGTCTACCATCGGGGCGTTAGGAACAGCGGTCAGCCAGATCAACCAGCAGGTGCTGCGGCAGATCGGCGTCACCGTCCGAAATGCAGAGCGCGAAGCCAACCAAGAAAGGAGCAAACAAGATGAACAATCCCATGAGCTATATCCAGAACGGAGACTATCTGATTCCCAACCTGAAGCTGAGCCAGCAGCCGGAGAAACCCCTGGGCAAGTACGGAAGGATGAGGAAAACCTATCTGAAGGAGCACCGTCCCATCCTCTACAACCAGATGTTGCTGAGCGAGAAGCTGTACCCGCACCTCATCGAGATCGACGAGACCGCCCAGAGCAGACTGGAACAGATGATGCCCCAGCTGGCGAAGGAAGCGGGAGCCACCGAGGAACTGAAAGCCAGCGATCCCATGAAGTGGGTGGGCCTGATGAACACCTGCAAAGCCCAGGCAGAGGAGATCCTGATGGCGGAGCTTATCAACAGCTGACCCTAAACCTGTTCCTCTCCGAAACGGAACAGATCCAATCCATAGATGAAGCAGAGAATGTAGCGCATACATCCTCTGCTTTTTCTTTTGCTCAAAATGATATTGACCATGTGCTGCGTTTGGGCGGCAATACAGACCGCCAGAGAGAGCGTGTGGTTGCAGCCTTTGAAAAGCAAAAAACCACCGCTGAGATTGCTGAGATACTGAAAACGCTGTACCACGGCGGCAACGGCCTTGGCAGTGTGAGTGCATGGTATGCCGAGGATGGTATCCATCTTTCCCACGGGAAGTCTGTCCGTTATGACAGGTCTGCCCAGGTCATTTCCTGGGAGAGTGCCGCAGAGCGCATCGGGGAACTTTTGGAAAGTGGCCAGTTTGCCTCCAATGTGGAGCTTGCAGAAGCGGCAGGCTATGAACGCTCCCTCCTTGCAGAAAAACTTTGGCATCTGTACCACGATTTCAGCGATAAAGCCAGAGATTCCGGGTATCTGTCCTGTCTGTCCGGTATTCAGAGAACTGGGTTCCCGGAAGAAACTGCATGGCTTGCCGAGCAGCTGAGTGACCCGGCTTTCCGCCAAACCCTAAAGGAAGAATACGCTGCCTTCTGGACTGCCTATCAGCAGGACCGTGACCTGTTGCGCTTTCATTACCATAGGCCAAGGGAAATCTGGGAGAACCTGAAGGATCTTGACCTGCCACGCAGAACTTTTTCTTCGGACCTTTCCCAAGTGCCAACCGTCCAGCATTTCATTACCGAGGATGAGATCGACGCCGCCATGACCGGCGGCAGCAGTTTTGCCGGAGGAAAAGGCCGTATCTATGCGTTCTTCATGGAAAACCATACGGATAAGGAAAAAGTGAGATTCCTTAAAGACGAGTATGGCATTGGCGGACGCTCTCATGCCCTGTCCGGCGCAACACACAGCGGCGAAGATCACGATGGGAAAGGACTGCACTATAAAAAGCAGGACTGCCCGGATGTTCACTTGAACTGGGAAAAGGTTGCCAAGCGCATTACCTCACTTGTCCAGAAAGGCCGCTATCTTACCGAACAGGAACAAGCGCAGTATGACAAGATCCAGGCTGAAAAGGATCTGGCAGAAGAAGATGCCATTCATGCCCAGCAGCCGGAGATAGAGGAAGAAACGCCAAAGCCTACCCTTCGGGAGCAGTTTGAGCAGTATAAGCCTGTGGTGACTGCCGCCATATCTGAGGATGTGGCATATCGAAATGCCTGCGGTCATTCCGACCGTGAAAATGCTGTCATCGAGGGCAATGCCGCTGTGCGCCGTGCGGTTCTTGGCTCTAAGGATATGGAGCTGATCCGCCTTTATTCGGATGTGCCGGAGTTCCGCCAGCGTTTGCACCGGGAAGTGATCGACGAAACCTATCCAAAGCTCTATGAGCTTCTGCGCCCTCTTTCTCAGGAGGATATTGACAAAGCTCTCTGTGTTTGGAACGGCAATATCGAGAGTAAACACGCTGTCGTCCGCTATATGAAAGACCATGCAAGGGAGAAGGATACCGCTGCATGGCTGGCTCAGGAATACGGTGGCGGCAACAGCCCGTTCGTTGTCCGTGCCGGAAGCCCGGAGGAAACACAGCTGCCCTGGCCGAAGGTACAGCGCAGGCTTGCCCAGCTTATTCAGGAGGACCGGTTCTATACCGAAGAAGAACAGGATCGTTTTGACAATATCGACCCTATTGCCATCCGGGAAGCTCTGGAGGAAAGAGGGATCGTCAACGGACAGGTGGCAGATCCGGAAAAACTGGACAATTCCTCATTTATCCAGCAGGTAATGTCGGATGTAGAGCAGATTGCAGCTGCCGAGACAGAACAGACTTCCGAAGTTTCCATTTCCGATGAGGAATATGATGCAGTTCGCCGCCCGACTCCGCAAAGAACCTCCTATGACCCTGCCGCCCCAGTCTATGCCGTGGGCGATACCGTGTATATCGAGGATGACGCCTATCAGATCACCGAGCTACGGGATGACACCGTGCAGCTTCTGCCCACCGGCATGGTATATCCCATCTATCGGGCAGAGCGCAAAGAACAGTTCGAGCAGCTGCTTCGGGCAGATCGCCGCAATGCTTACTATACCGAGTTTCTTCCCATTGACCCGGACAAGGCAGATCAAGACTTGCGGGATGTATTGGCCCATGGACTCATGGATGAAGCGGATAAACAGCAGCTTTCCACGCTGCTGCAATCCGGCAGGAGCAACAGTGAGATCGCCTACTGGCTGAGTAGAGCTTATCCTCGTGAGATTGAGACGCTGGATTTGGAGAACGGCGATATTGCCGATTACCGTACCACGACACAAGGCATGGAGTTGGAAGTCATGGATGCAGAGGAAAAGCGTCTGGCTGTGCTGTATTTCCGCTGGGATGAGGTTGCGCCTTTGCTGCGCGGGATGTATGCCCGTCAGCTGGATGGCTTTGGACAAGAACAGCCCCAACCGTCTGCCGAATCCCCAGCCTTTCATTCCGAGACCGTGGCCGTCTATCCGGGCGATAAGAACCATCTACCTTATGATGTGGTGGTGGAACGGTTGCATATTGAGGAGCCGGAGCCGCCAGCCCCTGTAACAGAGCCGGAGAAAACCTTTGAGGAAGTGCTGGATGAACACCCGGTTTCCATTCAGGTCAACGGCCAGTGGCAGACCTTCCCCAATGCCAAAGCTGCCGAGGAAGCCTCCTATGAGGAATACAAGGCTAACCTGCGCCGCAATGCACAGAACTTCCGCATTACCGATGAGCATTTGGGCGAAGGCGGTCCAAAAGCCAAGTTCCAGGCAAATGTTAATGCCATTCGTTTGCTGAAAGAGCTGGAATCTGCCGGACAGCAGGCAAGCCCCGAACAACAGGAGATTCTTTCCCGTTATGTGGGCTGGGGCGGTATTCCTGATGCTTTTGACCCAGAGAAACCGGCATGGGCTTCCGAGTATACCCATCTGAAAGAGCTGCTGACCCCGGAGGAATATGCCGCCGCCAGAAGCTCCACCCTCAACGCTCATTACACCAGCCCTATGGTCATCAAAGCGATTTATGATGCTGTGGGCCGTATGGGATTTGAGACCGGAAATATTCTGGAGCCATCTATGGGTGTGGGAAATTTCTTCGGTATGCTGCCGGAGAAAATGCGAAACAGCCGTCTATATGGTGTGGAGCTTGACCCGGTTTCCGGGCGTATCGCAAAGCAGCTCTATCCCAAGGCGGACATCACAGTAGGCGGCTTTGAGACCACTGACAGGCGGGACTTCTTTGACCTTGCCATCGGCAATGTGCCTTTTGGTCAGTATCAGGTCAATGACAAAGCCTACAACAAGCTGAATTTCAACATTCATAATTACTTTTTCGCCAAAGCATTGGATCAGGTGCGTCCCGGCGGTGTGGTAGCTTTTGTGACCTCCCGCTATACCATGGATGCCAAGGATTCCACCGTGCGCCGCTATCTTGCCCAGCGTGCCGAGCTGCTGGGAGCGATCCGTCTGCCTAATGACGCGTTCAAAAAGAATGCCGGTGCCGAGGTTGTATCGGACATCATCTTTCTCCAAAAGCGGGACCGTCCGCTGGACATTGCACCAGAGTGGACGCAGACCGGACAAACGGAGGATGGGTTTGCCATCAACCGGTATTTTATCGACCACCCGGAAATGGTGCTGGGCAGACAGGAGCCGGTAAGCACTGCTCATGGTATGGATTACACCGTGAACCCTATCGAGGGACTGGAGCTTTCCGACCAGCTGCATGATGCTGTGAAGTACATTCATGGCACTTATCAGGAGGCAGAGCTGCCGGAGCTGGGCGAAGGCGAAGCCATTGACACCTCCATTCCTGCCGACCCAAATGTGAAGAACTATTCCTATGCCATTGTAGACGGGCAGGTGTACTATCGGGAAAACAGCCGCATGGTGCGCTCTGACCTCAACGCCACCGCCGAAGCCCGTGTGAAAGGTCTTGTGGGACTGCGTGATTGTGTGCAGGAACTGATCGACCTTCAGATGGATGCAGCGGTTCCAGACAGCACCATTACCCAAAAGCAGGCGGAACTGAACAGCCTCTATGACAGCTTTTCTGCAAAATATGGCCTTATCAATGACCGTGCAAATCGGCTGGCCTATGCAGATGATTCTTCCTATTACCTGCTCTGTGCGCTGGAAGTCATCGACGAGGACGGGAAACTGGAACGTAAGGCGGATATGTTCACCAAACGAACCATCAAGCCCCATCAGGCAGTGGCTACTGTGGATACGGCAAGCGAAGCACTGGCGGTGTCCATCTCGGAAAAAGCCTGCGTAGATATGAGCTATATGAGTCGGCTTACCGGAAAAACAAAAGAAGCACTGGCCGGAGAACTGCAAGGCGTGATCTTCCGTGTGCCGGGACAGCTGGAACAGGACGGCACACCCCATTATGTGACTGCTGATGAATACCTTTCCGGCAATGTACGCCGCAAACTGCGTCAGGCGCAGCGGGCGGCACAGCAGGACCCGGTTTATGCAGTCAATGTGGAAGCTCTTACCGCCGCCCAGCCCAAAGACCTGGATGCGTCGGAGATCGAGGTGCGTCTGGGCGCTACCTGGATTGACAAGGAATATATCCAGCAGTTTATGTATGAGACCTTTAATACCCCGTTTTATCTCCAACGCAGTATCGAGGTCAACTATTCGTCCTTTACCGCTGAATGGCAGATCAAGGGGAAATCTTCCGTATCCTACAACGATGTGGCAGCCTACACCACCTACGGAACCAGCCGTGCCAATGCCTACAAGATTTTGGAGGACAGCCTGAACCTGCGGGATGTCCGCATCTATGACACCATAGAGGACGCAGACGGAAAAGAGCGCCGCGTACTGAACGCCAAGGAGACCACCCTGGCTGCTCAAAAACAGCAGGCGATCCGGGAAGCCTTTAGGGACTGGATCTGGAGAGACCCGGAGCGTCGCCAGACTTTGGTGCGCCAGTACAACGAAGAAATGAACGCTACCCGTCCCCGCGAGTATGATGGCAGCCATATCACTTTTGGCGGCATGAACCCGGCCATTACCCTGCGGGAACACCAGAAAAGCG
>OJJT01000703.1_pt1 | contig 13353 bp, 8 predicted proteins | sample 1596281 | NCBI WGS metagenome assembly OJJT01 (sample SAMEA4350145, study PRJEB24818) | metagenome | biome: human; feature: gut; material: faeces | place: Denmark | collected 2013-09
TGTCGGTGTTCTTAGTGCGTCTTCGTGTTTGTGATCTGGTTTTTTTTGTGATCTTGCGGTCACCGCCTAGATCTCCACCTCTCTATTCGTCGGCAGCGTCAGATGTGTATAAGAGACAGTTTATTACCTCTCCTGCAATAATCAGACCTGCAACCGACGGCACAAAGCTGACGCTTCCCGGAACCGGTTTATTATTTTCACTGTCATACAACTGTATTTCCGGCTTCTTTGCCTTTTCCTCTGAATATACCACTTTCAGCGACTTAATATCCCGGCTTTTAAGTTCCCGGCGCATCACTTTTGCCAGCGGACACATCTTAGTCGAATATATATCCGCAACCTTAAAAGCTGTCGGGTCAAGTTTATTTCCGGCTCCCATGGCGCTTATTATAGGAACACCCATCCTGTCACACCTGCATATCAGTTCAATTTTGGCTGATACGGTGTCTATAGCGTCAACAACATAGTCATATTTATCAAGCGGATAGTCGTCAGCATTTTCAGGAAGATAAAACACCTTATAGGCATTGACCTCAGCACAACTGTTTATATCGAGTATACGCTCTTTTATTACATCAGCCTTGTATTTTCCCACAGTGCTGTGAAGCGCCGCTATTTGACGGTTTATATTGCTCAGCGACACCCGGTCGCTGTCATATAAATCTATGCTTCCAACGCCTGAACGGGCCAGCGCCTCGGCTGTGTATCCTCCAACTCCGCCAACCCCAAACAGAGCCACTTTTGCATTTTTAAGGTTTTCAATCCCGTCATATCCAAGCAGCATTTCGGTTCTTTGCATCTCTTCTCTTTGTATCTTGATTCCCTGAGTCTTGGTTCCTTGATTCTCGATACTTTGATTCTTGATACTTTGATTCTCAATTCCTTGATTCTCAGTTCCTTGATTCTCAGTTCCTTGATTCTCGGTGCTTTGCATCTCTTCTGACATTATACTTTCTCACATCTTTCATTGCCTGATAATATCTTTTTAAACTTCAGAGCAAACATCAGCGCGGTAAACACCACGGCCAAGAAGTCTGAAATAGGCTCCGCTAAAAATACCGCGAAAACTTTTACTATATTCCCTCCGCTTTCCAAAAGAGGTGGAATATTATCCGGCGTAAATATACCGGCAAATCCGGGAGTTATAATATTCGGCAGTATAAAAATTAACGGTATAAGCAGAACGATTTTTCTGAGCAGCGCCAAAAATATTGAAACTCCGGCTTGGTTTAATGCTATAAACGTCTGCTGACACGCTATTTGTATACCAAAAATACAAACAGAAGCTATATAAATCCTGAGCGCCCATTCAGCAAACATAACAAGATTCGGGTCATTGCTGAACATTCCTACCAGGAATTGAGGGGCAAACATACACACCGACCAGAATAACAATGAAAAAATAAACGAGAACAAAAGCAATAATCCGAATGCTTTTTCAACCCTCTTTTTGTTGCCGGCTCCATAGTTATAGCTAATTATAGGCTGCGCGCCCTGCGTAAGTCCCTGAAGCGGCATCATAGCGAACTGCATTGCGGTTGCTAGAATAGTCATAGCCCCAACCGCTATATCTCCGCCGTACTGAGCCAGCGAGAAATTAAAACTGACCGTCAGAATACTCTCGGTAAACTGCATTATAAACGGCGACAGTCCCAGCGCCAGCACCGGGAGCATAATTTTTTTATCAAAGCCCAGGCAGGATTTCCTTATTTTCAAAACGCTCTTTTTACCCGACAAGAACTTTATTACCCACACCGCTGAAACGGCCTGGGAAATAACTGTAGCAATAGCTGCTCCGCTGACGCCCATATTGAACCCGAAAATGAAAATCGGATCCAGTATTATATTAATAACCGCTCCGATTACTATTGTCAGCATTGCCTTTGTAGAAAAGCCCTGTGTTGTGATAAACACATTCATTCCCATAACACATTGGACAAAGATAGTTCCAAGCGCATAAATCCTGATGTAACTCATTCCGTAGCTTAAAGTTGTGTCCCGGTTTCCGCCGAACATCAAAATAAAAGGCTCCGCAAAAATCAAGGTCAGAACTGTTAATATCACCGCTATTATTACCAGCGTTGTCAAACAGTTACCCATGATTTTTTCAGCTGTTTTATTATCTCCCTGACCCATGCTTATAGCGGCGCGAGGTGCTCCGCCCATTCCGACCAAAGCTGAAAATGCCGTTATGATAACTATTATAGGAAATGTTACGCCAACTCCGGTCAGCGCTATTCCGCCCACGTCGGGAATATGACCTATGTACATTCGGTCAACCACATTATACAGCATATTAATTATCTGCGCTATAATAGTCGGTATCGCCATTTTGAGCATAAGCTTTCCTATACTGCCGGTTCCCAAATCATGTCCGCCTTTTGCCGGCTCTGTATTTTCTGTATTCTCAGTGTTTTCAGTAGTTTCAACAGACTCAGTATATTCAGTGCTCTCAATATTCTCAGTGCTATTTTCTGTGTTTTCAATAGATTCGTTATTTTTATTTTCCATTATTTCAAGTCCTATCAATTAATTTATATTCGTCTTAAAACATCTTTTCTATGAAGCATTTCATCCAGGCGCTCAATATAGTCCTTCGCTTCTTTAACGTTAAATATCCGCTCTATACGGTTTGTCTCAAGGTCAACAGTTTTGGTCACACCGCCGCAGCCCAAAGAGATTATAGTCTGTATCTCCTCCATAATATAAAGATTATAGAGAGACTCGAACCCGGGTTTTGAATACCCGACGTTTTCCAGGTTTCCAAGCTGATTTTTCTGTCGGTACATATAATACGGAAACTTTCCTCTCTCCGCCAGATACTTTCTGGCATATGACACCATTTCCGCAACCAACTCGCCTTTTGCCAAATCGTACTCGTCCAAATACTCATTCAGCCTTGACGACCGCTTTATACTCATTGTATGTACCGTGGTATCCTCGGGTTCCAGCTTCTCAACCTCGCTTAAGGTATACTTAAACATTTCCATATCCTCACCCGGCAGACCTGCAATGACGTCCATGTTTATATTATCAAATCCGCAGTGCCTTGCCATTTTCATAGCTTCACGTATATCATCGGCGCTGTGTGCCCTGCCGATTATTTTAAGTGTGCTGTCATTCATAGACTGTGGGTTTATGCTTATCCTGTCCACATTATACTTCTTTAAAACCTTTAGTTTTTCTTCCGTTATGGTATCAGGACGACCTGCCTCAACAGTGAATTCCTTCATTTTTGAAAGGTCACAATTGTCATAGAGACAGTCTATCATCTCTTCAAGCAACCTGGGCGTAAGAGTTGTAGGAGTTCCGCCGCCGATATATACGGTTTCAACCGGGGTTCCGTTATGGCTTATTATATCAGCCGTATACTTTATCTCCTTTTTCAGCGCCTCTATATACTCAGGCATAAGAGCCGCCGCCTGCTTTGTGCCGTTGGTAACAAAAGAGCAGTAAAGACACCTGCTCGGGCAAAACGGTATACCTATATAAATGCTCACCCCGTCTCGATACATATCATCACGTATCGGACGCAATGCTCTCGCCGCCTCTAAGGCAAGAGACGCTTTTTCATATGTGGTACCGCACTCATTTATAAAATAACTTATTACCTCGTCATCGCTCATGCCCTCGTCAAGAAGCTTAGTGGCAATTTTAGCCGGACGTATACCCGTCAATATTCCCCAAGGGGATTTTGTTTCATCTGTAATTTCTGACATAATGTGCTCCTAATCCTATCTCAAGTATGGGTTTCCGCGGCGCTCGTCTCCAACTGTAGTAGGTTCCCCATGTCCCGGATACAGACGAACGCTGTCATCAAACGGCATTATCTTTGTCTTAATCGACTGAACCTCCTGGCTCATATCCCCCGTAGGGAAATCGGTTCTGCCAACGCTGAATCTAAATATGGTATCGCCGCAGAAAACTTTTCCGTCTATAACCAAACAGATTCCGTCTATTGTATGACCAGGTGTATAAATAACTTTAAACTCATCTTTTCCAAACGGAATAATATCTCCGTCTTTTAACGCAATATCCGCCTTAAAAGTTTCTTCTTTTCTGCCAAGCTCACCGGATAGGTTAACGCGCGGCTCGCCAAGAACCTCAGCGCTTTTTTCATGGGCGTAAACCTTAGCCTCAGGCTCCGCTTCTAATAACCCGGACAGTCCTCCTATATGGTCATAGTGACCATGGGTCAGGAATATTTTTTTAAGCTTATAGCCATTTTCTTTTATTAAATTCAAAATAGACTCATGGTCGGCTGACGGATCTATAACCGCCGCCTCTTTGCTGTCTTCATCCAAGAAAATATAACAGTTTGTTGCAACAGGTCCTAAAATCAATCTTTTTATTATCATAGCACCATATCCTTTATATTTATTTACTGTCTGCTCCTGCTGACCGATATAACTCCGCTGAGAGCTTTAAGTTTCCTCTTTATAGTGTCAAGCTGACTCGTATTTGAAATTTCGGTCGTTATTTCTATTATAGCCAAATCGTTTCTGCCGGTTCTGGCGTTAACATTAGTTACAGGCGCTTTTGCATCGTTTATAACAGTCAGTATATCAACCAGCAGATTAACCCTGTCTGAAGCGGTTATCGTAATCATCGACTGGAACGAAGACGGCGGAGTATCGCCTGCCCAATGAACAGAAATCAATCTGTTCCGCTCCTGCTCAGACGCAGCGGCATGTATCATATTCAGACAGTCCGCTCTATGAACGGCAACGCCTCTGCCGCGAGTAACATAACCGACTATTTTATCTCCCGGAACCGGGTTGCAGCAGTGTGAAAACCTAACCATGCAGTTATCTATACCCTCAACCACAACGCCGCTTGTATTGGGTTTGGCCGTGGTCTTCACCTTCAGCGGAACATTGAGCTCTGCAGGAGTAAGCTCCATTTCCTGAAGCTGTTTATTTTTGCATTCGGTCAGAAACCTGGTTACAAATCGATTAGCATTTGTGCTTCCGTATCCCACAGCCGCATACAAATCCATTATACCGTTAAATCCGTATTTCTTTAGTAACGGGCTAATAAAGGATTCATCATTTATATATTTGACAGGAATACTGTTTTTAGACAGTTCCTTTTCTATAGTCTCTTTTCCCTTTTCCATATTTTCCTCACGGTTTACCTTTTTAAACCATTGGTTTATCTTGTTTCTAGCCTGAGACGTCTTGCAGATTTTAAGCCAGTCAATTTTCGGTCCATGCGGAACCGAACTGGTTATGACATCAATAAAATCACCATTTTTAAGCTCGTGCGAAAGCGGCACAATCTTTCCGTTGACTTTTGCACCGGTCATTCTATTGCCGACTGCGCTGTGTATCCTATAGGCAAAGTCAATTGGGGTTGAGCCTGCAGGAAGACTGACAACGTCGCCCTTTGGTGTGAAGACAAACACTTCGTCGCTGAACATATCAATTTTTAAGGTGTGCATAAAATCTTCAGGACTAGTGCTGTCCTTTTGAATTTCCAGCAGATTTTTAATCCATTCCAGCTTATCATCCATATCACTGGAACCGCTTTTCCCCTCTTTATACTTCCAGTGAGCGGCGATACCGTTTTCAGCTATTTGGTGCATTTCCCATGTTCTGATTTGAATTTCAAACGGGGTGCCGTTAGGTCCAATAAGCGTTGAATGAAGCGACTGATACATATTCGGCTTAGGCATAGCTATATAATCTTTAAACCTGCCGGGCATCGGCTTGAACAGTTCATGAACCATACCCAGCACCGCGTAACAGTCTGAAACTGTATCAACTATAACACGAACCGCAAATAAGTCATAAAGCTCGTCAATAGTTTTATTCTGCATAAACATCTTGCGGTATATACTATAAAAATGCTTTGCCCTGCCTACAACATGAGCCTTTATATGAAGTTCATCCAGCTTCTTTTGAAGTATTTCGATAATCTCACCGATATACTTTTCTCTTTCTTCACGCTTCTGAGCTATATTGTCAACTATCTCATAATATCCTATAGGGTCTATATACCTGAGCGACAAGTCCTCTAGCTCCATTTTTATCTTTGACATACCAAGCCTGTGAGCCAGAGGGGCATAAACCTCCAAAGTCTCTCTTGATATTGCCCTTTGACGCTCCTCAGGCATATATTTCATCGTTCTCATATTATGAAGCCTGTCGGCCAGCTTTATAACTATCACCCTAACGTCTTCCGCCATAGCGAAAAACATTTTTCTCAAGGTCTCAATCTGCTGTTCCTCTTTAGAAGAGTATGGTATTTTATCAAGCTTTGTAACACCGTCAACCAGCAGAGCCACAGTCTCCCCAAATTCTCGGACTATATCCTCTCTGGTGGAGTCGGTATCCTCCACAACGTCATGAAGCAGCGCGGCAACTATAGACTCCACATCAAACTCCATTTCAGCAATTATTGAAGCGACTTGAATCGGGTGGTTAACAAAAGGCTCGCCGGATTTTCTTGTCTGCCCGTCATGCTTTTCGACAGCAAAATTATACGCCTTTTCCACCATGGACAAATCGCCTGTTTTATTATATTTTCTTATTAACTCTATAAGAGTAGAAAGCTCGTTACCTTTCATAATTCATCACTCGCCATATAGCAGTTTGAACCGGTCTCATCAAAAAAGTATGCTAAACGCGATACATCTAAGATACAGCCGGTTCATTCCATATTTATTTATATAATTAGTATTTCTTTTATCTTGCGTCTTTAAACTCCGTTTTTCTCATATCTTTCAAAATAAGCTGAACATTTTGGAATCCTTTATAGTCGTTAATGTCAAGAGCAAAAGCAACGTCAATATAGTCGCCTTCTCTAAACATACTATAATAATCTCCCATTCCAAAACCAACGGTATCCAAATACTTTCCGTCCTTATAAAGGGTCATGCGCAGATGCTTGCCCTCGCTCATCACACTGATTCTGTGAATCTTTATATTGCGGACAGAAAACGACGGCGTTGGGTTGTTTACTCCAAAAGGCTGAAGCTTATTTATATCATGAACAGTATCTATCGTTATATAAGGAACCTTGATTTGAGCGTCCAGAGATATAGTAGGAACAAGAGTCATATCCTCAATTCTTCCCTTTGCATATTCGTTAATCTTTTTTCTAAAAGCCTCAATATTCTCAGCCTTAATAGTAAGTCCTGCCGCCAACTCATGACCGCCGAACTTTTCTAAAAGACCGCTGCAGTTTTCCAAAGCGCCAAACAGATTAAATCCCGCAATACTTCTGCCGCTGCCCTTTGCTGAATCTCCATCAACCGCAAACAAAATAGACGGTTTATAATATTTTTCGGTAATCTTAGATGAAACTATACCGACAATACCATGGTGCCAGTTCTCATGAGGAATAACCAAAATATCATCATCCTTAATTTCAGGATGCTGTTCAATATATTCCAGCGCCTCTTTAAACATCTTCTGCTCGGTCTGCTGTCTCAGCGTGTTTTCATGACAGAGAGAATCAGCCAGCTTAGCCGCCTCCTCTTCATCTTCTGTAAGGAACAATTCCACACTTGTGGAAGCACAGCCCAAACGTCCGCTCGCATTGATTCTAGGAGCTATAGTATATCCGATAGTTGAGGTTGTGATTGCCTTGCCATTTGTAGACACGTCAATCAGCGCTTTTAAGCCTATATTTTTAGTGGTCTTAAATCTCTTTAATCCTTCGGTTACAATCACACGGTTCTCGTCTATAAGCGGTGAAATATCAGCAACCGTGCCGAGACACATTAAGTCCGCATATTCATCCATCAGATTTTCGATTGGTTCAGAACTGTCAAGCGCCTGTATAAGCTTAAACACAACGCCAACGCCGGCAAGACTTTTAAACGGATACTCACAGTCTTTCCTCTTAGGGTCGATAGCCGCATATACGTCAGGAATACTTTCCTTACACTCATGATGGTCGGTTATTATAAAGTCAATACCAATAGACTTAGCATAATCGGCTTCCTCAATGGCGGTTATACCGGTATCCACGGTTATAATAACAGCGGTGCCGTCAGCCTTTATCTTGTCAAGAGCGTCCCTGTTTACGCCGTATCCTTCAACCATTCTGTCCGGAACATAAAATCCCACTTCCAAACCCATGTTTTTAAGATACTTATAAAGAATCGCTATAGATGTGATTCCATCAACATCATAATCACCATAAATAGTGATTTTCTCATTATTCTTTTTAGCTAAAAGAATTCTTTCAACAGCCTTATCCATATCCTTCATCAGGAATGGGTCGTGCATACCGCTCAGGTCACGGGCAAGAAAATCTTTTATCTGCCCATCTTCACGGATACCACGGTTATAAAGGATAATCGCGGTTAAAGGTGAAATATTGAAATTCTTAGAAATTTCAACCACCCTTGCCTTATCAAATTCTTTAAGTATCCATTTCTTCTTTAACATACAAATTTATCTCCTAAATAAAATTAGTTTACTAATTTAAACAGTCATTTCAATATTTTATCATTACTTTCGAAAAAATACAACAATTTTTTTACAAAAAACAAAAATTTTAGGAATTTGGTCAATATAATACTTTTATATCACTGTTTTACAGATAATCGGCTATTTGAGTTCCACTATCGTAACGCCGATATCGCCCTCGCCGAACCTGCCTAAGCGGTATTTTCTGACATGCGGATGATGCCGCAGATATTCATGAATCCCTGCCCTCAGCGCGCCTGTGCCCTTTCCGTGAATAAGGCTGACTTCACTGAGGCCGCTCAATACAGACTCATCCAAAAACTTATCAACTTCAAGCTCCGCTTCGCCTATTGTCATACCTCTTAAATCAACTTCGGTCTTTCCGCTCATTGCAGTATTGATTCCTGTCGACCTCTTTGGAGCCACATAGCTTTCAGGCTTTGAACCCTTTTCATCTTCAAGCACCACTAGATTTGAAATCTTAGCAGTGATTTTCATTATGCCAACTTGAATTACTGCTGTCTGATTATCTTTATTTATCGAAAGAACAGTTCCCTTGTCATTTAGGTCTATAATCAGAACATTGGAGCCAAGTTTCAAAGTGTTTAAATTAACGTTCGACTTTACGCCGCCGCTCCTGCGATTTTTGGGGCGTACATTAGATTTTTCCTTGAGTTTCAGCTCTTTGCGAACCTCTTCCATTGCCCTGACAGCTTCCTTATTCCGCTTTTCCTTTTGAAGCTGTTTTATCTCTTCAAGCATTCTCTCCGTATCTTCCTGAGCCTGCTTTATTATTTTTTCTGCTTTCGCTCTCGCGTTATCATATATTTTATCCTTTTTCTTATCTATCTTTTCGCGCTCTCTTTGCAGTTCATCTTTGAGCTGCTCTATTTCACGGCGCATCCGCTCCTGCTCTTCTCTAGCTTTTTGAGCGGAAACCCTGTTTTCTTCAATACTGCCGAGAACATCTTCAAACTTTATATTCTCATCTGACAATTTCTCTTTTGAACGCTCAATTATACTATCCGGCAAACCCAATTTTTTAGATATGGCAAACGCGTTGCTCTTGCCGGGCACGCCAATCAACAATTTGTAAGTAGGGCTAAGGGTTTCAACGTCAAACTCGCAGGAGGCGTTTTCTATACCGTCGGTCGAAAGCGCGTATAGCTTCAGTTCACTGTAATGAGTGGTAGCCACAATCTTTGCGCCAATAAGCCTGATACTTTCAATAATAGCCGTGGCAAGAGCGGCTCCCTCAACCGGGTCGGTTCCCGCTCCCAGCTCGTCAAAAAGCACAAGCGAATTCGGGCCTGCATTCTCTACTATATGAACTATATTCTTCATATGTGATGAAAATGTTGAAAGGCTCTGCTCTATGCTCTGCTCGTCGCCGATATCAGCGAAAATATCATCAAACACAGGCATCTCGCTCTCATCGTTGGCCGGTATGTGAAGCCCCGCCTGAGTCATAATACAAAACAAGCCTATAGTTTTAAGCACAACAGTCTTACCGCCGGTATTGGGTCCTGTAACCACCAAAACGTCAAAATCATCGCCCAGCCGAACATCTATCGGAACTATTTTTGACTTGTCTATAAGCGGATGTCTTCCCTTAACAATTTTTATTTTGCCGTCAGTATTCAATTTCGGACAGACAGCTTTCATGTCAAGAGCCAGCTTTGCCTTGGCAAAAATAAAGTCTATTAAAATCAAAGTCTCATAGTTATACTTGACCTGCTCTGATATTTCAGCAACCTTGTTTGACAGCTCATATAATACCTTTTCTATCTCCGCCTTTTCTTTTATCTCCAGTTCGTGCAGTTCGTTATTGGCGTTTACAACGCTCGACGGCTCTATAAAAACCGTGCTGCCTGAGGCGGACATATCATGAACTATACCGGGCACCTCACTGCGGTGCTCGGCTTTAACCGGAACAACATAACGGTTATTACGCATAGTTACTATATTATCCATCAAAAACTTTTGATAGTGACCGGAACGAACCATGCTGTCAAGGCTGTCCTTTATTTTGGCACCTGTATTTTTCATCTTTCTTCTGACATTAGCTAAAGCGGGACTGGCCGCGTCCGCAATTTCATCCTCAGAAACAATCGCTCTGTTTATCTCGTCCTCTATAGGTTTAGCGGAGACAAGCTCAGAAAAATATTCCTCAAGCGCCCCTGTCTGTTCCTTAGTATATCTCTTTAAATTTCTGATACATTTTAAAAGCCTGGCCACATTAAGAAGTTCGGCCGCCGAAAGTGCGCCGCCCACATCAAGACGCTTTATCGCTCCGTCAACCGGCTCTACTCTTAATATTTCGGGCGAGCCAAATTTAAGCGACATAGTAACCGCAGCATCTGTCTCTGCAAGCGCCCTTTCCACCTCGCGGAAATCTGACGACGGCTTCAATTCTTCTGCCATTGTTTTTGCGTCGTCATTTTTAGCACACTCTGAAAGCGACTTTAAAATTTTTGTATATTCAAGAGTTGATAATGATTTCTCTTCCATCTCATATCTCCCAGATTTAAATTCAATTTTGAAAAGTTCCGTTACAGCTTATTATCCCGGAACCAACAACTTAATATTATACACAAATAACAGCGGATAGTCAACACGCACCCCGAATAGTATAAAATTAATATATTAAAAGTAATAAAAATTGTTGAAAATTAATAAAAATAGTATTATAATAGATTTACAGTGTGTCGAAAAAGATAAAAAACAAAAGGCGTTTAACTTTTAAATTAATTTTATAATTTAAATAAATCTATTTATTATAACATAAAAACAAAGTTAACTTCTATATATAATAGGAGCTACAATGCGTAAAAAAGTGGTTTTGAGAAAAAAACTGCATAAACATAATAAGCTCCTCAGATGAGTGAACTGTTATCTAAGCTGAGCCGAAGGATGAAAAACGGCTCGAAAACGCTGTTTACTCTCCTTGAGACCACTCCGCAGATGAAGAGGCTAAAACATTAACTTTTGTCTATCTGCAATATATACACAGATATTTGTGTTGTAAATATAATTAATTAAAGAAAAACAGGTCATATAAAACTAGTCATAATTAAATTAAAAAATAATAAGCAGTCTTGTCTATAAATTGAAATTGTATCATAAATATAATAAAAGGAGTGAATTTTATGGCAAAATACAAATGTCCCATATGCGGATTTATTTTTGATGAAGAGGCTGAGGGAAAAACAATTGATGAAATCGAATTTTGTCCGGTCTGTAAACATCCGGCCTCAGATTTTGAACTCATTGAAGAATCATCAGATGAGCCAACTGAAGCAAACGAACCTGACAAAATTGAATCGTTTAAAACTGAACAGGAAAACAAAATTGACCTTTCATACCCCAGAGAATATGAGCGACACGATAAAACAATAAGATATATGGACGAGATTCACCAAATGGCGGTGACCGGAAAATCCATTATATCAGCTATGGGTACAAGCCGTCCAATGCCGAATTGGGATGATATACTTATACTCGGGGCACAGTTCAATCCTCCGCCGCTTGACGAACACGCCCATGTCTATACCACAACAGTAATAGGTAAAAACGCTAAGCGCCCAATGGTCATAGAAAACCCGGTATACATATCGCATATGTCTTTTGGAGCAATGTCAAAAGAGACTAAAGTTGCGCTGGCAAAAGGGAGCGCGCTGGCAAAAACGGCAATGTGCAGCGGCGAGGGCGGAATTCTGCCTGAGGAAATGCAATCCGCCTATAAATACATATTTGAATACGTTCCTAACCTTTACAGCGTTACGGATGAAAACCTAAAAAATGCAGACGCAATAGAAATAAAAATCGGACAGGGAACAAAACCCGGAATGGGCGGACATCTTCCGGGAGAAAAAGTAACACCTGAAATTGCCGAAATCAGAAACAAACCGCTGGGTCAGGATGTTATAAGCCCGTCCAAATTTCCAAATATCAATACTAGAGAAGATTTAAAAAATTTGGTTTCAGAACTTCGGGAACGCAGTGACGGTCGTCCGATAGGGATAAAAATAGCGGCAGGTAAAATAGAAAAAGATTTGGAATACTGCGTTTTTGCCGAACCCGACTTTATAACGATTGATGGCAGGGGCGGCGCAACCGGAGCCAGTCCCGCAATAGTCAGGGATTCGACCAGTGTTCCGACCGTATTTGCTTTATATAGGGCAAGAAAATATCTTGATTCTGTCAAATCAGATATTTCATTGGTAATAACAGGCGGACTGAGAGTATCGTCCGATTTTGCGAAAGCGATAGCAATGGGCGCTGACGCGGTTGCTGTAGCGAGCGCAGGCTTGATTGCCGCCGCCTGTCAGCAGTATCGGATATGCGGAAGCGGTATGTGTCCTATGGGAATGGCAACCCAGGACGAGGAATTGAGAAGCCGGTTTAAAGAGGAACCGGCAGTATTAAGGGTTGCTAATTTCCTCAACTGTTCTTTAGAAGAGTTAAGAACGTTTGCGCGCATAACAGGTCATGAAAATCTTCACGATATGAATGTGTCAGATCTCTGCACCACCAGCAGGGAGATTTCAGAATTTACAAATATTCCGCACTGCTGATATGTATTATTATATTTAAATTTTATTAAAATTGAAAAGGGCACTGTTTTTCGAGTTACGAAAACTGTGCCCTTAAATTATTTTATTTATATAGTTACTAAACTGCTGCAGTTCGGTATGACGGCCTAGCCCGGTTGCGCTCGCCGGACCCGAGCGCGTAAACTATTTTTTTGACTTACTGTTTGTAAGTTGAATAACCAATATATATAATTATATTATTTTGTTTATAAACTGTCTCTTATACACATCTCCGAGCCCACGAGACAGGCAGAAATCTCGTATGCCGTCTTCTGCTTGAAAAAAAAAAAAAAAAAGAAAAGGTACAGGAGATGATGGAGAAAATAGATAGAAAA
>OJJT01000705.1_pt1 | contig 13329 bp, 10 predicted proteins | sample 1596281 | NCBI WGS metagenome assembly OJJT01 (sample SAMEA4350145, study PRJEB24818) | metagenome | biome: human; feature: gut; material: faeces | place: Denmark | collected 2013-09
GTATTCTGATCGACTGCGGAGAGGGCACCCAGATTGCCATGAGGGAAAAAGGCTGGAGCCCGAACCCCATCGACATTATCTGCTTTACCCATTTTCACGCGGATCATATCAGCGGCCTTCCGGGAATGCTTCTGACCATGGGAAATGCAGAGCGCACGGAACCGCTGCTCCTGATCGGGCCCAGGGGACTTGCCAAAGTGGTGGCTTCTCTGCGGGTGATCGCACCGGAGCTTCCTTTTGAAGTAAAATGCATGGAGATCACGGAGAATGCCCAGACATTTTCTTTTGAAGGATTCCGTCTGGAAGCCTTCAAAGTGAACCACAATGTGCTCTGTTATGGATACAGTATGGTGATTGACCGTGCGGGTCGATTTGATAAGGACAGAGCTTTGGATCAGGAAATCCCCATGAAATTCTGGAGCCGTCTGCAAAAGGGGGAGACTCTGGAGGAAAACGGAAGAGTCTTCACTCCGGATATGGTACTGGGAGCGGAACGAAAGGGCCTGAAGGTGACCTACAGTACAGACACCCGTCCTACTGAAAGCATCCGTCAGAATGCCCAGGGAGCGGATCTGCTGATTCTGGAAGGAATGTATGGCGAACCCGACAAGCTGGTCAAAGCCAGAGAACATAAGCACATGACAATGTACGAAGCGGCGAAGATCGCAAAAGAAGTGGGGGCACCGAAACTGTGGCTGACACATTACAGCCCTTCTATGACGAGACCTGAGGAATTCATGGATGATGTCCGGAAGATTTTCCCCGCAGCTTATGCGGCAAAGGACGGCTGGACCATGGAATTGAACTTTGATGAAGGGAAGTAGGAAAATATGAAAAAAAACAACACGTCGATGACGAAAATTACGGTTTTTCTGATCTTCCTCATTGTCCTGGTAGTGGGATATTATTCGTATCTGTCGGGAAAAAGCAGGACAGAACAGCAGGAGGCCATTATGTCAGAGGTGGATACGGCACTCTCCAGAGATCTGACCAATAATTATCCTGCGACACCTAAGGAAGTAATCAGATATTACAATGATCTGATCAAATGCTTCTACAATGAAGACTGTACCACGGAGGAGCTTCAGGAACTGGGCAGGAAATCCCTTCAGCTGTTCGATGAGGAACTCCGGGCAAATAACGAAGAAGATACCTATCTGACCCGATTACAGGGAGAGGTTAAGAACTATAAGGACAATAAGAGAAAAATAACAAGTGTTTCTCTTGCGTCCAGCACCAATGTGGACTATTATACAGCAGACGGATATTCTTTTGCCCGGATTGCCTGTGGCTATGGCATGACGGAAAACGGAAAAAAGAGTTCCACCATGCTGGTATATCTGCTTCGCAGGGATGAAAACCGCAAATGGAGGATCTACGGCTGGGAGACGGCGGATCAGTTGAATGACAGTCTGGAACAGCAGGAGAATAATTAAAAGCAAAGTAGGCAGAAAAATGGCAGAGACAGAAAAACAAAAAGATATTTATATTCTGGGAATTGAGAGCTCCTGTGATGAGACAGCGGCTTCTGTGGTGAAAAACGGCAGGGAAGTGCTTTCCAACGTCATTTCCTCACAGATTGCATTACATACCCTGTACGGTGGTGTGGTGCCGGAAATCGCATCCCGCAAACATATCGAGAAGATCAATCAGGTCATTGAGCAGGCGCTTGCCGATGCCCATGTGACGCTGGAAGACATTACCGCCATTGCGGTGACCTATGGTCCCGGATTGGTGGGAGCACTTCTGGTGGGTGTATCTGAGGCAAAAGCAATCAGTTTTGCTACCGGAATTCCCCTGGTTGGAGTACATCATATTGAGGGACACATCAGTGCCAACTTCATTGAGAATAAAGAACTGGAGCCTCCTTTTATCTGTCTGGTGGCGTCCGGCGGCCACTCACATCTGGTGGTGGTCAAGGATTACGGTGAATATGAGATCATCGGACGGACCAGAGATGATGCGGCGGGAGAAGCTTTTGACAAGGTGGCTCGTGCCATCGGACTGGGATATCCCGGCGGTCCCAAGATTGACAAGGTGTCGAAGGAGGGCAATCCGGATGCCATCCACTTCCCCAGAGCAGCAGTGGCGGAGAATGAATATGATTTCAGCTTCAGCGGTCTGAAATCCGCAGTGCTGAACTATCTGAACGGATGCCAGATGAAGGGAGAAGAGATTAATCAGGCGGATGTGGCTGCTTCCTTCCAGAAAGCAGTCGTAGATGTGCTGGTGAGCCATTCCCTCCATGCAGTGAAGGCTTATGGACTGAATAAATTTGCCATTGCCGGCGGCGTGGCTTCGAATTCTTCCCTGCGGGCAGCGTTTGAGGAAGAATGCGGAAAACGTAACATAGCATTTTATCATCCCTCCCCCATTTTCTGTACCGATAATGCGGCGATGATCGGTGTGGCCGGCTATTACGAGTACATTAAGGGTGTCCGCAGCGGTTATGATCTGAATGCGGTGCCGAATTTAAAGCTGGGCGAGCGATAAGAACCGAAAAAAGACTTCAAGGAAAGACAGACACAATATGGTAGACAGAGTAGCACAGGACAGAAATGAGACAGAAGATTACAGCATGAAAAATGAGATGGAAAACGGACAGGAGCCTCAGGAGAATGGGGAAAAGCCCAGATGTACCGCTATTATCCTTGCGGCGGGCAGCGGAAGCCGCATGCAGTCGGCGGTGGCGAAGCAGTTTTTACCGTTAAAAGAAAAGCCACTGATCTGGTATGCCTTGCATGCGGTGGAGGAATCCCGGATCATTGATGACTGCATTCTGGTGACGGCAGAGCAGGATATTCCCTATGTCCGGGAAGAAATCGTGCAAAAATATCATTTTACCAAAGTAAATATTATTACTTCCGGAGGAGCGGAACGGTATCTGTCCGTGGGGAGAGCCTTACAGCTGATCGCTGACGGACGGTTGAAAGTACCCAATGAGCACGGATATGTGTTCATTCACGATGGAGCCAGACCTTTTCTGACAGAGAAGATATTAGAAGATACCTATGCAGCGGCCGTGCAATATCAGGCCTGTGTGGCGGCGGTACAGAGCAAGGATACGGTAAAGATCAGTGACGGAGAAGGCTTTGCCCTGTCCACTCCGGATCGAAGAACCGTCTGGAATATCCAGACACCGCAGGTATTTGAGACCAGCCTGATCCTGCAGGCATACGAGAGACTGAAAAATCGTCTTCCCAGGATGCAGGAACAGGGCATTCAGGTAACGGATGATGCCAGCGTGGTGGAACTGTTTACTGAGACAAGAGTGAAGCTGGTAGAGGCTTCTTATCAGAATATTAAGATCACAACGCCGGAAGATATGAAAACAGCCGAGGCATTTCTGGAGGATTAAATCCTCCGAAGATGTCCCGGCTGTTCCTTTGTGCATTTCTATCAAGAGATTGTTCTATTTTTCCCGCATGGCACTGGGGGTCACTCCGTATACCTTTTTAAAAGCACGCCGGAAAGTATTGGAATTATTATATCCCACAGCAATATACAGCTCATTCAGACTGATATCGGTCTCCTTGATCAGTCTTGCGGCCTCCGTCATGCGGATATTCTCCAGATAAGTGGAGAAGTTGACTCCGGTCTTTTCCTTGAACATATGGGAGAAATAGCTCTCTGAGATCTGGAATTCATCGGAGATCTTGTTAAGCCCTAAGGAAGGGTCCTTGTAATTTTCCTTAATATATTTCTCAATGGTGGCGGATAACGTATTGTCATCCTCCTTATTGCCGAAGAGATTACACAGGGATAAGGCAAGATCTTCGCACAATTTGAAGGTAAGGTGCTCATTGAAACGTTCATCCAGTACCTTTATAGCTTCGGGATCCGCATCCTGGGGCAGTGCAAATCTTGCTTTTAATAAAGTGTTACGGATATCTGACAGTAGGTATTTTAACAGGTTGACCGGCAGGGTACGTTCCTCTATATTCTCCTGATGGATCAGGTTGAACAGCTCTAATACCTGCGGCGTATTGCCCGTGGAGATGAAGTGGATCAGCTTCGTGGAGATCTCCGGCGGGTAATAGAACACGTTGGAATCCTTTTTAATGAATTCATACGGGAAGAAAATGTAGTTCTTCGTGGTATAGCTGACAGCCTCGGAGGCCTGCTGGTAGCATTCCCATACGTTCATCAGGGAATCCGTATTGCGTCCGATACCGGCGAAGAGCCAGATGTCGTAAGTATCCAGCAGATAATCATGAAGTCGTAAAATACAATTGTTGATCTTCAGGATCAGATCCGTTCCCTCTTCTTCGGAACAGTGCAACAGAACGGAATAGGTCCGGTCCGAAGGGCTGAAGTAGAAGAGCGGTGTACCGAAGAAATTCTCCAGTGCGGACTCGATGATCTTTTCCAGTTCTTCCATGGATTCCACGCCGCCGGGGAGAGTGATTTCTGTATTGTCTCCGAAATTATTATAGTAGACGATGTACAACACATTATAATAAGAAGAATCCGCAATACCCAGATAGTTTTCCATGTAGGTAACTTCATCCTCGGAAGTAGCAGTACCGGATAACAGCTGTCTCACATAGGAGGTACAGATGATCGGACGCTGACTGTCTACCACTTCCTGCAGATTTTTCTGTACTTCCACAGCGGTCTGCAATTCCTGCCCAAGCTCAATGATCGGGCGGACATTGCGGCGGGAGAAATAATAGACCAGACAGCCGCCTGTAAGCAATGCCAGCAGGGCAAAAAAGATGAAAAGCAGCTGGGTGCCACCCAATCCGGCGGCCGCCTTGTAGGGCGGGAAGCTGAAATAGTAAGAATAACTGGTGTTATCCGAAACGTATTTCCCCAAAGTAAAGTTCTGTCCATCGATCCGGACCTCTGCATATCCCTTATTAAAGTCCAGAGAATCCAACATTTCTGCGGAAATGCTGTCCGGAGTATTTATCGTAAGCACGGTGGAGTCATCTTCCGCGGTCACCGCCAGGAAATTATCACCATCCATCTGAACACAGTCGAACAGATCCGCCATCTTATCCTGTTCGAAGATAAAGCAGACCTTCGCATTGGCATCCATATAATAGAGATCGTTCAGGTCGATGATATACATATAGTATTTTTCGCTGTAATTTGGCATGAACTGATCCATGGGAAGAAAGCGGTTCTCGTATTCCGGTTCCGTCATATAGGATCGCCACATTTCTTTTTCGGTAGAAGGATACTTCTGGATCCAGCTATAGAACCGCTTTGCGGATATAAAATAAGTAGGATTCAATACATAGTCTGTCTCCGGAAAATAGACAAAGGACTCTTTTAACGGAAGAAGAGCTTCTGCATATACATTGGTAGCCAGAGAGTTCTGCAATTCATTTCCCATTTCCGTAAAAGGATAATAGGTATTCTCATAATTCATGACTTTCCGGAAAGTGTCGTTCTGCAGAAGCTGTCTGCAATAGACTTCCATGATATTCAGATCGCTTTCAAACAGCTCTGCATTGCTGATCAGGGTTGTCTCGTTCTGCTGATCATAAGAATCACGCGCGTTATTTATCGTAGAACGGTATAAAAAGATGAACAAAACCAGAATGATCAGCAGGAAAATACTGTAAGAGGTTACCATTTTCAGCATTAATGTATTGTTGTGGCTTGTATAATTTGTATCATTAAGGGTGTCTTTTTTATTAAAAATCATTCATGATCACTCCCGTGTCTCAATTTTTTTAGATAATATACCGAATAAACCATGTCTATTGTATCAGTTACTTACAAAGGAAGCAAGATGTAACCCCTTTCAAATTTAAAAATATCAAATGTAAGTGCTTTCAAAGAATGCAGTAAAATCAAGGGTTTGCAGAATCGGTGGTCAAAATTTGCACCCGAACGCAAAAATTGTAACTTGTTTTTCCAGATGGCTGATGATAAGGTGAGGGCAAGTCAAGGGAATGACCCCATGACAAATCATGATTCCAAATTTTTAGGGAGGAAAGAAATGAAGAGAAAAGTATTATCCGTACTTTTAGCATCTGCTATGGTAGCTTCCTTAGCAGCATGCGGAAGCAGCAATGATGCTCCTGCAGCATCCACCGACAGCGCAGCAACTGGCAGCGCAGCAGCTTCTACCGAGGCAGCATCTACCGAAGCTTACAATCTGGAGGAGATTAACGTAGTAGTTAATGGTACTCTGACAGCAACCGTTGATAACGGCCAGGCTGAATTCGTTCAGCAGTGGGATGATGCAGTATCCGAAGCAATCGGTCATCCTATTAAGATGAACATTCAGCAGTTAGACCACTCCGGTTATACCGATGCAGTAGGTCGTCTGTTCGCAGGCGGTGACTATCCTGATGTAATGATCATGAGTGCAGATATGTTCAAGCAGTATGCACCTACCGGTCTGCTGTGGGATATGTCCGAAGCATATGCAAACGCTAAATTCCAGTCTCACCTGATCCTGCCTGAGATCAACGAGAACCTGAAGGATGAGGAAGGTCATCTGTATGGCTTCGCTCCTACCTATGGTAATGGATGTGTTACTTACGTTAAGCAGGCATGGTTAGATGCAGTTGGCCTGAAGGCTGAAGACATCAAGACTTATGATGATTACTACAACATGCTGTTAAAGTTCCACAACGAAGATCCCGATGGCGACGGCGTAACCGGTGATACCTATGGTGTTATCGCAGCTGGTTTCATTGGTAACGAGGCTCCTTATGTAAACTATCTGCCTGAGTTCTGGCAGGATGCTTATCCCGCAATCCTGCAGGATGAGAATGGTACCTGGTACGATGGATTCCAGACCGATGCTACCAAGGCAGCTCTGTTAAGATTACAGCAGGCTTACAAGGATGGCGCTATCGACCCTGAGACCCTGACCGCTTCCACCAAGATCGCTCGTGAGAAATGGTTCTCTAACGATCAGACCGGTTCTTCAGGTGTATTCACTTACTGGGCAGGTTCCTGGTATCAGACTCTGACCGACAACCTGATCAAGAACAACGTAGATGAGAAGCTGGTTGAGCTGGCTCCTATCGCTGAGGTTGGCGCTTACCTGAACAGAGAAGCTCCTGTATGGGTTATCATTGATGACGGTGACGGAGACAATTCCCGTGAGCAGGCTATCTTCGATGCATTCATCGAGACCATGATGGATGGTGACAAGGTGCAGACACTGTGGACCTACGGTGCAGAGGATGTTCACTGGTCTACCAAGGCTGAAAGCTTCACCATCAATGCAGGTACTGAAAAAGAGAAGTCTTACGAGTACGAAGATGGTCAGTTCCACTTAAAGCAGTCTCCTAACGATCCTAACTCCGTATGGAAGAAGAACGCTATGGATCCCGCTCTGGTTATCTGCTCTCTGGACAACGGCTTTAACGATATCTCCAGCCTGGCTGCAGAAGGCAACAAGTTCTTCACCGAGAACTGCAAGGATGCTCCTCAGTCTCCTACCTCTGAGACCTACACCAACGAGTCCGGTACCATCTATGATGCTAAGCTGGCAGCTATCACTTCTGTAGTAGTTGATGGCGGCGATGTAGATGCAGCTATGCAGACCTACGTTGACACTGTTGGCAGTATCATTGATCAGTGCTTAGCTGAACTGAATCAGTAATTGAGACCGTAATAGAGTAGCGGAAGCTGCAAAATATGATATAATTATCCTGTCCCATCGGGATACAAAGCCCATGGGACAGGATATTTTAGAGAGAAAAGAATGTGTGAGATGAAGTTGAAAGGAAGAGGGATGGTATGAGCAAGAAAAATAAAATCACCACATCCACCGGCGTAGAAGTACGTCACAAGCCTTTGGGTCTCCGGATCTGGAATAACAGAGGCTATTATGTAATGTTCCTGCCTGTATTTATATTTATTTTGATCATGTATTACTGGCCCATGCTTGGTATTCGTTATGCATTCTACGATTACAAGCCCGTAGGTGCTCCTACTTTTGTGGGACTCAAGCACTTTTACAGTATGTTTAAGACCGATGCGTTCTGGAGTGCATTCAGGAACACATTGGAACTGAGTATCATGAAGTTATTGATCACGACCTTCACTGCGGTTATCGTATCAATCTTCTTAAATGAAATGGGAAATCTCTTTGCAAAGAAAACTTTGCAGACTATTATATATCTGCCCCACTTTATGTCATGGGCAGTAGTTGCATCTATCTTCAGCCTGTTCCTGTCTCCTTCCTCTACCGGTCTGGTAAACGGATTGCTGCGTGACTGGGGCATCCTGGCACCGGATGCCAAGGGAATTTATTTCCTGGCAAGCACTGCATGGTGGAGACCGATCTTCTACATTATCAATATCTGGAAAGAGACCGGTTGGGGAACCATTATCTTCCTGGCTACTCTGGCAGGTATCAACCCGGAGCTGTATGAAGCAGCTGATATCGACGGTGCAACCCGTATGCAGAAGATGCGTTTCGTAACGCTGCCTGCACTGTCCAATACTATTATCACTGTATTGATCCTGAACCTTGCTAAGGTTATGAATATGTTCGAGTCCGTATTCGTATTGTACAACAATGCGGTATACAGCGTATCTGATGTTATTTCTACTTATATTTATCGTCAGACATTCGCAATCGCTCTGCCGAACTATGGTTACTCTACAGCAGTTGGCCTCTTCAAGTCCCTGGTTGGCTGTGTACTGGTACTGATATGTAACTGGGCTAGTAAGAAGACCCGTGGCCGTGGCATTGTATAGGAGGTGTTAAACGTGGCAAAGACAGCTTATCGTAAACCTAAGAAAAAGGTTCATGTATTCGATATTGTAAACTACATCGTATTTATTCTCATCGGCCTCCTGGTTCTGGTACCTATCTGGAAGGTAGTAGTAGACTCCTTCAATGCTGTGGGTGTATACCAGTTCAGACTGTGGCCGGAGGATTTTACCTTAGATGGCTATAAGACCATCATTCATACCCAGAGACTTTACAGACCTTTCATCAACTCCGTGATCACAACCGTGCTCGGTACGTTCCTTGGTCTGCTCCTGTCCACCCTGGGTGGCTATGTACTGATCCAGTTTGATATGCCCGGACGTAACTTCTTCGCATATTTCCTTCTGTTTACCATGATCTTCTCCGGTGGTATGATCCCCGAGTACCTGGTAATGAAGCAGTTACACCTGGTTAACAGCATGTGGATCCTTGTGGTAAAGCACGGTATGAACGTGTACAACCTGGTACTGATGCGTAACTTCTTCGAAGGAATACCTGCCAGCCTGTTCGAGGCGGCCGAGATCGACGGATGTTCCCCTATGGGAATCTTCTTCAAGATCGTGCTTCCTCTGTCCAAAGCAGCTCTGGCTTCCATTGGCCTGATGTTCGCAGTAACCGTATGGAATGACTATTCTACCGTTAAGATCTATATTACCAATCCTGACCAGGTTAACTTCCAGTATCAGTTACGTAATATGATCATGGATGGTGATACCCCTACCACGCAGTATTCGGTATCCCAGAACACTCTGTTCTATGCAGCGATCGTATGTGCAATCCTTCCTTTCATGGCACTGTATCCTTTCCTGCAGAAATACTTTGTAAAGGGTGTTAATATCGGCGCTGTTAAGGAGTGATTTTCTTCTCACACGTATTTAGACTTAGACAAGGGAAACTTCGGTTTCCCTTGTGCTGTATCTGTGAGTAAATTCCACAAGAAAAGGTGCGCAGGGGAAGCGCAGAAATGAGGCAGAAATGAATAAAATTTTTTGGGCTGCTGATTCCACAGTCCAGACCAATGATTTCACAACATATCCACAGACGGGCATTGGCCAGGTATTTCCTTTATTTGTTAAAAATGAGTATCAGATAGTAAACCATGCCAAGAACGGCAGAAGCACCAAAAGCTTTATGGACGAGGGGAGACTGAAAGCCATAGAGGAACAGATTGGTGCAGGAGATTTCCTGTTTATCCAGTTTGGACACAATGACGAGAAAAAAGAGGATCCCACCAGATATACAGAGCCTTTTTCCACTTACATGGAGAACCTGGAGACTTTTATCCGGGTAGCCAGAGATCACAGTGCGTATCCGGTGCTGATCACCCCGTTGGAGCGCAGATGCTTCATGGATGAAAAACATTTGGGAATCGGTGCGCATTCCGACTATGTGGCAGCCATGAAACAGACCGCAGAGAAAAACAATGTGCCGCTGGTAGATCTCTACAGCATGAGCCGCATGGAACTGAAAAGAGCCGGCGAGAAAAACAGCAGAAGATGGTACATGTTCTTCCCGGAGGGCGAGTACAAAAATCATCCGGAGAAATCCGAGGATAATACCCACCTTCGTTATGACGGTGCTGTGAATTTCGCTTCTCTGATTGCTAAAGGGTTGAAAGAGATCGGTGGAATCTATGCAGAGATGCTGCTGGATGATCTGAAACTGTAATCCGGCAGATAATTAAGAAAAAATACAGAAGTCCGTTTCACAGACAAATTTTGTCAGTGAAACGGGCTTTTTTGTATCTTGATACAAGAACCCCATTTTTTTATAATGTTGCTATCATTATGACAGACAGAGGGAGAAGAGCATGAACCCATTTCAGTTAAGTAGAAACACTACCTTACTTTCGGATGCCGTAACAGAAAAAGCCGTAGAACTTGCCTGTGAGCGACTCCGGAGAGACATGGAAAAGACTTTGACTGACATAGTCAATAATAGAAACAGGATCATTTTGTGCAAAAAAGATCTGAAACCGGAACAATATGAGCTGGAAGTGACAGAACAGGAGATTACGATCTACGGAGCGGATGCCCGTTCCTTTATCTATGCATTAAATTACCTTAGTGAAACCTACCTTGGAGTGCTGCCATTCTGGTTCTGGAATGATCAGAAGATGGAAGTGAAATCTTATGTAGAGATTCCTTGCGGTACATACCATTCAGAGGCGGACAGGATCCGGTACCGCGGTTGGTTCATTAATGATGAAGTACTGATCAGCCATTGGACAGCCGGCGTATCAAAAGACTATCCATGGGAAATGGTGTTTGAAGCGCTGCTTCGCTGCGGCGGTAATCTGGTGATTCCCGGAACAGATAAAAATTCCAGAATCTATGCGCCTATTGCGTCGGATATGGGGCTGATGATCACACATCACCATGCGGAGCCGCTGGGAGCGGAAATGTTCCTGCGGGCTTACCCGGATCTGGAACCTTCGTATTTGAAACATAAAGATTTGTTTGAAGGATTATGGAAAGACGCCATCGGACGGCAAAAGGACGAGGAAGTCATCTGGAATATTGGCTTCCGGGGACAGGGCGATGTACCGTTCTGGGAAAATGATTCCGCTTTTGACACACCTGAAAAACGTGGAGAGCTAATCAGCAATATTATGAAGAAGCAATATGCCATGGTCAGAGAGCAGATTCCGGACGCAGTGTTCTGCACAAATCTGTACGGTGAAATTCTGGAATTATATCGGGAGGGCTGTTTGCAGATTCCGGAGGATGTGATCCTGATCTGGGCAGACAACGGTTACGGCAAGATGGTATCCAGACGTCAAGGCAATCATAACCCCAGAGTGTCAGCGCTGCCGGAGGAAGGAGATAAGGGACGGCATGGCACCTATTATCATGTATCCTTCTATGATTTACAGGCGGCCAACCATATTACCATGCTGCCTAATTCCATGGAGTTCGTGGAAAAAGAGCTTACGGATGCTCTGAGGCATGGAATTACGGACCTGTGGCTTGTCAATGCATCCAATATCAAGCCGCATGTATATCCTCTTTCTTTTATTGCCAATCTGTGGAAACAGGATGCTCTGTCGGCAGAAGAGCATAGAAAGCGTTATGTCACCGAATACTATGGGGCGGAGAATGATACTGCGCAGCTTTCCATTATGGAAGACTGCATTCGCGATTATCCGAGGGCTATGTTACCCTTTGGAGAGAAAGAGGATGAGCATGCCGGAGAACAATTCTATAATTATGTTGTGAGGGATTTTATCTATAGCTGGATGAAGAACGGAGCTGCAGAACCGGTGGAAGAACTGTTCTGGTGTATTCATAAGGATACCTTTGCTGCACAGATGGAATGGTTTACAGGAAAATGTCTGCAGACGGGAAAACAGCTGGAGGGTCTGTATGAGCGCGGCCTTACCGTTGGGGAAAATGAATTATGGAAAGATTCCGTATTGCTGCAGGTGAAAATCCACAGGAATTGTCTACAGGGAGCTATCTTATTTACAGAAGCATTTGCAACATATGAACGGAAGGAATATAAGAAGGCCTTCTTCCTGTTGGGTAATGCTGCAGAAGCATTTGAAGCGGCGGACAGCGCCATGAGGGACCGGGAACACGGAAAATGGAAAGACTTTTATGCCAATGATTGCCTGACGGATGTGAAGGAGACAGCTTACTGCCTGAAACGCCTGATGGGCTATATGAGAAATCTGGGAGACGGACCGGATTTTTACAAGTGGCAGAGAGAAGTGACCTACTCTGAGAATGACTGCAAAGTGGTTCTGATCACTAATATGGAAAATCATATGACGGACTGGGAGTTGTATCTTGCAGGGAAAAGCAGACAGTGGTAAAAAAGCAAATAGTAGGAATATTTGTAACAATTACATGATAACAGACACAATTCATAGAAAAAACTGTATTCAGCAAAAAGAGGAAAAGCCCAAAAACGTGATAAAATGGGCTTTTTCTCATCTTAAAAAAATAAAATAAAAATTGTGTAAAAATGTGTTGACAATAGCAAACCTTTTTGTTAGAATAGCTTTTGTCGTCAGGTGAGCAACACAGATGACAAAGACTTAAGACACACATTCGGAGAGATATCGAAGTGGTCATAACGAGGCGGTCTTGAAAACCGTTTGTCCGAAAGGGCGCGTGGGTTCGAATCCCACTCTCTCCGCTAGGCATTCGTGCCGCTGATAATTATATAGATTAATTAGAATCAACTATCTGGAGAAGTACCCAAGAGGTTGAAGGGACACCCCTGGAAAGGGTGCAGGTCGTTAATAGCGGCGCGAGGGTTCAAATCCCTCCTTCTCCGTTAGCTGTTGCAGGATGTCAAAAATACTTGAAAAAAGTAGTTGACAAAGAAAGATAGCTATGATAAACTATCAAAGCTGTCGCTGAAAACAACAGCAAAGCAACACAGCTCTTGCGGAGCAAGAGGTTTTGATTTTTGACAAATAAACAGTAATGCAACCCTGAAAATTCCAAGATTTTCAGAGAAATTCAAGAACAAGCAAGTTGATCGAAAGATTGACAAGCTACCCGAATTAACAGTAAACAATGCCAGATAAAACTGGCAGGACACAAACACCATTTTAACATGAGAGTTTGATCCTGGCTCAGGATGAACGCTGGCGGCGTGCCTAACACATGCAAGTCGAA
>OJJT01000712.1_pt1 | contig 13144 bp, 20 predicted proteins | sample 1596281 | NCBI WGS metagenome assembly OJJT01 (sample SAMEA4350145, study PRJEB24818) | metagenome | biome: human; feature: gut; material: faeces | place: Denmark | collected 2013-09
CATGAATACGCTAATTTGCACTTTTTATTGTGCATTTTGTGTGTTTTTTTTTTTTTTTTTTTCAAGCAGAAGACGGCATACGAGATTTCTGCCTGTCTCGTGGGCTCGGAGATGTGTATAAGAGACAGAGAAGGGAGTCATCTGTTTTCTGCGGATTTAGAATATACGCCAGCGCCTTATTTACAGTTCCTCGGATTGGCTTGATTTTAGTAACTGCCATATTTCTTGCTGCCTCTCTTTCAGCTCCGCAACATCATCCTCATAGAAATGACCTGTTGAGTTGATGCGTCGGCAAATGTGATTGATATTCGCCGCGACGCGGCTGACTGCGGCAGCGATCTTTTTCTGTTGCGTGTAGTCCACCTTGATGATGTAACCGTCAATCGCCATCTTGCGGAGATACGCGCCCATGTTCTTTGTTCCGAGCTGCGCCATCTTTGCCTTGATGATTCTTTTCTCACTGTCTGAGACGCAGAAAAGAAGCTGATTTGGTCTTGTCCTGTTTGCCATTTTGTATTCGTCCTTTCGCGAAGATAGAGGGTTTGGGAGACATCCCAACAAGCAGTTTTCAGGATTAAGGGGAGGGTTTCCTTAATCGAAAATCGCCGTGTGTATATACACCGGCTGTGCTTGCTATTCTCCAAAATCGTATTCCCCGTGGGGAGTCCCCGCAGAATACCTCTTCACTTTACAACGGACAATTTCACACAAAAAGTTGGCATTGAGAATGAGAAAATCTTATAAAATCTTTATTCCTTTGGAGTGCTACTACTTTATCTCCCATGTAAAGGTAACCGTGTCGCTGACATCAATATCGTCCGGCTCGATTTCTGGCACAGCACAGCTTTTCGCTGCCATGAGCGGCTGAACACAATCATCCATCTCATATTGCGTTGATGAAATCAGATTCAGTTCGCCCCAGTTGTAGTCAATAGAGAGTAGCTGCCCCAGCTCAGAGCCGGATGCTTTGCACAGAATCTCAGCCTTCGCTCGTGCGTTCTGCGTCGCGCTTTTCAGCAATTCTTCGTTGACCTTTGCAGGATTTTTTACGGTGAATGCTATGCTTAATTCCGGTTTTGCCCCGCAACTCGCAATCAAAGACAGAACTCTGGCAAGCTGCTTGCTGTCGAAGTCAAAGGATAGTTTGAGCTGATAAACACAAGCATACCCGGAGAACTCTCGCTTGTAATTGCCCTGACAATCCTTGATGTTGTCATAACGGGTATCGACGCGGAAACTCGAAGTCTTTATGTCTGATTTCTGATAGCCTACCTTTGCTGTGGCGGTTTGCAGCTTCTCGATCCGTTCCGCTGCCTCAGCCAATGCTCGATCATAGTCCAGCGAAACAGCCTCTATGTGCATAGAGAGAGCAATATAGTCCGGCTTTGCAGAAGTAGTGCCAACTCCCTTAACTGTAATTGTCCGCATCACTTTCTTCCTCCGTTCTTTCGAGATTTGAAGTCCTCATCAATACGCTTCTTCCAGCCAACGCCAAGCGGGGCGCTTTGCCGGACAGCACAGATCGCTTCGCTTATGACCTCATAGTTGAGCTGCGTTCCTTTGCTGTCGCAGTGAAAATTGACTGCACGATCCTCGCTGATACCAAAGTGCCTCGCTGTCTCTACTGCGTCAATATTCGCGCCAAGGAACAGGAACTCCCATCCGTATTTTTCTTTCTGACGCTCAATCATCTGCTTGACTTTATCGCTACTGTAATGATGGCTTGCGTTTTCCATTCCGTCTGTTGTGATGACGAACATGGTATGCTCCGGAACATCCTCGACTCGTGCGTACTTATGGATGTTGCCAATGTGATGAATTGCTCCACCGATAGCGTCAAGAAGCGCTGTGCAGCCTCTTACGCTGTACTCCGCATCGGTCATCGCCTTGAGATTCTGGACATCAAGCCGGTCATGGATGACTTCGCTTGTATTGTCGAAGAGAACAGTGGAAACCAATGCTCCTCCTTTTGCCTTTTTCTGCTTTTCAATCATTGCATTAAAGCCGCCGATGGTGTCTGCCTCAAGCCCACTCATAGAGCCGCTGCGGTCGAGGATGAATACAATCTCTGTCAGGTTCTTCTTCATGTTCAGTTCCTCCAAAATAAAAATATGACTGCTCGGTTGTTCACCTTACAGTCATATTATAGAGAAATCCGTTTTCGGTTTGGTCGCATGGGAAGCGACATTATAGCAGCTCCGCAAATATCTCGCCTTCAATGTTCAGCACATCATCCATTGGAAGTTTTGTGCCATCCATCATAACGATTATCCGCTCAAAATCATCCACTTTTTTAACTGCACCAGCTATCTCGACATACGCTCCACCGGACTTCTTCGCATCCGGCTTGAAATAGGTGATTATAACTTCTGACCGCTCATCAAGCCTGTCAACGAGGATCTGATACTTTCTGTTCAGGAAGGTGAGAGCTTCTTCATCCAGCACAATCATTTTATCTGTCAGGCGAGCTGTTTCTTTCACTGCCGCATCGTAACCTGTGAGGGCGGCAAACGGAGAAAACTGCGCTGCGCGATCCTGCATGGGCATCTGTGGTCTGGTCAGAGAGACATGATGGGGAAGGTGAATAATATCGTCGTACTGTCCGCTCATGCCTTATGCCCTCCGATCTGGGCGTTCCTGTCCTTTGCTGTTGCCCCGTCTTCGAGATTCATACCCTTCAAGATCGCATTTTTCCCGAACTTCTTTTTTATAGTCAGCATGGCTTGCTGCATTTTTCGTTCCCGTTCAAGCTCGGCTTTTTCTTTCTCCCGCTTCGCTTGTAGGGCATCATAATCGGTGAAGAGATCAAGCTGCTCGCATTTCGTTTCCAGCTTTGCCGCCGCAGCTTCTTCAATCACATGGTTTGCTGTAATGTTCAAGCGGCGAATTAGAAGATTGCCGTCAACAATGCGGTCAAACAATTCTGCCGTCGCGCTCATGATCTGCTTTGTCGAAGAGCTATGCTTGCCCAGATTGATTGTACCATGAGCGCATTTCGGGATCTTTCTTCCGTAGTGGTCCGTGGTTATTTCGCCACGATAATTCTTCCGGCGCTCAGGGTCGGATAGGTTCTCTACATCATACCCCACAGTAATGACGAGTTGGTCTGTGACAAGTCCCTTATCAACCAAATCCAGTACAAGGAGATCAGCCATCTCTTGCAGAACAAGCTTTGCCTTTTTCGCCTCATAAGGGCAGTGCAAGACCTGACCTGATCCTAAGCTGTTTGTACTCGGCTTATATGCCTTGATTGCCTCAACGGTGCAAGGCTCCCAGCCCCACGCATGGTCGATCAGCAGCTCGGCATTTTTCCCGAAGAGCTTGTATAGCATGTCTTCATTTGAAATCGAACATCTTGCAATATCGCCCATCGTGAACATTCCGTTTTCTTCAAGCTTCTTTGCGTACCCTCTGCCTACACGCCAGAAATCTGTGAGTGGCTGATGTCCCCAAAGCTTATGACGAAAACTCATTTCATCCAGTTCTGCAATCCGTACTCCATTTTCATCAGCCGGGATATGCTTTGCTTCAATATCCATAGCCACTTTGCAGAGGAAAAGGTTTGTCCCTATTCCCGCTGTGGCAGTAATGCCGGTTGTCTCAAGTACATCGAGAATCATCTTCATGGCAAGGTCACGGGCAGACAATTTGTAGGTATTCAGATAATCCGTGACATCCATGAAAACCTCGTCAATGGAATAGACGATAATATCTTCCGGCGCAACATAGTTCATATAGATACTGTAAATACGGGTGCTGTACTCCATATAGAGCGCCATTCGCGGGGGTGCAATCAGAAAGTCAATCGCCAGTTCAGGGGAAGCTTTCAATTCGGAGAAGAAATGAGATGCACCATTGAGCTTTCTTCCCGGCGCATCGTGCCTTCGTCCTTCGTTTGCCTCCTTAACACGCTGCTTGACCTCAAACAACCGTCCGCGCCCGGATATTCCATAGGACTTGAGGGAAGGTGTGACCGCAAGACAAATCGTTTTATCTGTACGGCTCTCATCTGCGACCACGAGGTTTGTGTCCAGAGGATCTAAGCCGCGTTCTCGGCATTCCACCGAAGCATAAAACGATTTCAAATCGATTGCGATATAGGTTTTGTTTTTCATGCCTCGGCTCCTTTCCTTGCAGTCGAATTTACCAGACGGTTAGGCTCGTTTCTATGTTAGCCAAAAACTGATTGCGGCTTCGTACTCCAAAGCGGGAAGGCTTACATTTTCAATCCACGCAATTTCAAAATAAATATAATCCAAAGAAGCATCTAAAACCTTGAAGGTGTACCCGGTACTGTCAGATGACTGCTCAATATAGTAGCCTCTCATTTTAGTTTCATCATACGATGGAGGGGCAACGATCACCTTCGCCAAATTGTGTTTCATGGTTTTTAAATAGATTATAGCCTGTCTTAGCTCTTCCTCTTCGTTGGGATTATGCATCCCTATCCCGACAGACCAACCGTTTAATGTTGCCGTCATAGCCTCTGTGCATTCATCAGAATCAAAGCGTTCCAATTTAACCGAAGAACAGCTTATTTTATAACTCTGTCCAATTTTAAGGTCTTTCATATCAATAACTAAAGTGTAGTTCGTGTCCGTTGTCAGTGTAGCGACTATTGACTTGTTATTGCTATCATATATTTCGTATGGCTGATTGAAACCATTCTTTTTTATAGAGAACGGGATGTATCTTATACCATCAGATACGACAAATGCACCAACTGGGGATGATAGCTCTGATATATTTTGGAAAAGGAACTCCTTCATATTAGTTATCCTCCAAGTCCAGATTGGTTTTTGCGCATCATCTATGCTCCTATCAAGCTCTGGTCGAAGGCGAACAGTGCTTCGTTTATCTCAAAGACATTGTAGTTGCCGCTCTGGATGAAATACTCGATGATGATGTCGAACTTGTTTGAGTGTGACAGCGCGAAGCCAGCCTTCATGAGCATATCCTTCGTCTCTTCCAGAGGCAGCTCAAGAGCCAGCGCAAGGGCAAGCGCCGTTGTCTTGCTCGGCTTATACAGCTTATCGCTGCGAATCTTTGAGAAGAGTTTGCGGTCAACATTTGCTTTCTTATAGCACTGCGCGTCAGTCATGCCGGACTCATCAATTTTCCGCAGAAGCATCTCGGAAAAACTCTCGTCAATTTGCGTGAGTGCATCGTCCAAAGACATTGCCTTCTGCGCAGCCAGCGGCATTGAAAGGATTTGCTCAACTGCCTCATCCGCTTCTTCATAGGATGCTGATTCAGGGACAATCGCGTCTCTGAGTGCATTCATTCGGCTCAGACGCGCAGCATAATCATCCGTATGCTCGTCCACATAGTTATCATCTATGTACTCGGTAATATCGGCAAACAGCTTCCCGCTGATGCGATATGCCTTCTTGTCAAAGATAACAATGTAGACGGTCATATCATTTGAAAGCAGGAAGTCACTGATCGTGTCTATGGCAACGCGGAGCGCCTGGTCTTTCGGATAACCGAAGATGCCGGATGCGATCAGGGGAATGGCAACTGTTTCACAGCCCTTTTCCTTTGCCAGTTCAAGAGAAGTCCGATAGCATGAAATGAGCTGGTCTTGTTCTCCATGCTTGCCGTCAAGCCAGCGCGGACCGACCGCGTGGATTACATACTTGCAAGTCAGTTTGCCCGCACCGGTGATCTTCGCACTCCCGGTCACACAGCCACCCAGAGTTCTGCATTCAGCCAGTAGCTCCGGTCCTGCAGCACGATGGATGCACCCATCCACACCACCACCGCCGAGCAACGACGAATTAGCAGCGTTGACGATAGCGTCCACCTTCATTTTTGTAATGTCATTTCTGACAATTTGAAGAGGCATATCGTTATCCTTCTTTCTTCATACAAACAGAAATTGTCGCTCCGCTCTTCATCTTACCAGCCGATATACGGTCAGTGGGAGATACCACACCGCCACTGCAAGCTTCCATATCAATATTACCCCGCCAATCAGCCCACCAAGCACAAAGTTGAGTGCGACCACACCGACCGTGCCGGAAATGCCAAAGCCAATCGGGATAAGGGTGAACATTTTGCCAATTCCAAACGGCACTCCACAAGCCAGCCATATCAGGAAATAGTCCTTAGTTCCGTTGTCAACAAAAATGCGGCTGAAAATTGAGTAGAGGAAGAGCGCAGCAATAACCGGCAGTACAGCTTTTTTGAGGAAGTCCTTCATAATGTCCGTTTTGACCATAGTAGCCTCCTTTACAGATGCAGTCCGTCAACCCAGTCTGCTAACTCGTGTTTGCTTGCGTTGCTCTTGAAAACTCTTCCGGCTAAAAGCTTTGCACCTTGACAGCTTGGTTGTAGCTTTTCGTTGGTCTTTCCCATGTCGCTGCCGCCAGAGGTAGCAAATGGAACAATCGTCTTTCCGTTCATATCATAGCTCTCAAGGAATGAGTTGATAATGGTGGGAGCGACATACCACCAAACAGGGAATCCGATAAATACCGTATCATAATCAGCCATGTTATCTCGCTTGCCAGAGATAGCGGGACGGGAGGCAGGATCGTTCATCTCAATAGTGCTACGAGCTTGCTTGTCCATCCAGTTCAGGTCTGCTTTTGTGTACGGCACTTCCGGCTCAATCTCATAGATGTCTGCGCCGATTGCCTCTGCTAAGGACTCCGCAACCTTTGCGGTCGTTCCGCTGGCAGAGAAGTATGCTACTAATTTTCTGCTCATTCTTCTTCCTCCATATTATCCGTTTGTTCATTTAAGACAGCTTCAAAAAGCTGTTCCGCAAGAGCAAGCATTTTGTCAAATGTCTGGTTTTCTTCATCAAACTTTGCGACGCGCTCAAGAAGCGCTTTGAAGATCGTGGTTCTATCATACTGTGTCTCGTTTTCAAAGCGGTCAAGTATATCATTCATCTGCTGCGCCACTTCGTCCATTTCAGGAGAAAGCTCAGGCATATGGAGCATGGCGGCAAGCGTTTCATCGTTCATGATCGCATTATACTGAACAAAAGACCTGTGTTCCTCAGACATCAGTTCTTCAAAATAGTTGATCATGATATAGAGGCGGATTCCTTCTTCAACTGGCTCAAAAAGCACGGAGGAAGACTTTTCAGCAATTTCTTTCAGAAGAGCAAGCTCTTCTGAACAGCCGAACTCGGCAAAGGGCAGTAGAACTTCGATATGCGAATCCCACTTGTGGTAATCGACGATGCTTCTGAAATATCCATGATGCCGTTGTGCCAGTTCATCGCAGCGAGCCGACAGATATTCAAAGTTCTCCTTATCCTTTGGAACAATCACCTTCGGAATCGCATCCATCGCCGCTGTGTATTCTTCAAAAAAGCTTCCGTTGATAGCCTGATTGAGAATATCAATCTCCGGGCTGCCCTCACAGATGTCCTCTGGCTTCCTGCGATAGTCCTTCTCAACAATTACATCGTCCACTACTCGTCAGCCTCCACAATTCCAAAATCAATGAGGATATTCTTGTCTGCCTTCGGGGGATATACAATACCCACCATTTCATATTGATAGCGCTTGACACGCCTGAACTCTTTGATTGGCTCAGGGGCATATGCCGCCGTTTCGCAATGTTGATATTCTGGCAGTGCTGCCAGATCGTCAGCCGCCGCCTTTATCAGAGCGTTTTCCACTTCGTCAATGCTCTGACCAATTTCAACCCCGACAAGCTCATGCTTTTTTACAGCCTTGTCTATGTCACCTTGAGACCGATACAAAATGTATTTCATCGCTTTCACCACCCATCAATTCTGTTCGCCCAACGATTTGAGATAGTTGGCGATTTCCTTTTTCAGCAGCGTAATATATTCCTCGTAAAACACAGCAACGGCTACCGAGTATGTCTCGCTCAAAACATCCGTCAGTTCGACAATCTCTTCCGCGGTCAATCGGCATAGAGCTTTCATCGGCGCAAGATAATAAGGGTAAACATCATGAATCTCTTGCTCGTTAAGATGTTTCTGCAAGACTATTGCACCGGCATTAGCCATCAGGTCAAATCCTTGACGCTTGTGTGCGAGAAGTCGTTTAGACAGTATATCAGCAAGCTCTTCATCAGAATAGCTATAAGTGGAAACTGCCATATCAGATAACCAGAAAGCTTCTGTAAAATCGAAACCTATGATATGTCCGTCTGAGGTTTTCATTAGCTGTACTCGATCAGCCTGATCGAACATAGCTGCAAGAGCATAGTGCGCTGCATATTCTGCTTTATTTTCATCAGAGGAACGCATTTCTTCCAAAGTGAAGGATTGTAGCCCTTCAAGGAACTCTATGCCTACGACATATGGCGAGCCGAACAGGTGCTTATCATGCTTCGCAACATCCATGATGTATGCTTTTGACGCGGGTATGTGTAATAGCTCTGCGAGCCGAGAATACATGAACTCATTGCAAGCGGAGCTGGGATTGTCAGACTTGATAATCAGTTTAGGCAAGTCTGGATTCTTTGCAGTCGCAAGCAACAGCTTTCCGCTGAAACCGCCGTCAGCATAGGGGGTGAATGTATAATCTTCCGTGTTCAAGGTGTATGTCTTCATCCGTGTTCCGTCCCTAATTCATCATTTTAGGAAATTGCTTCGATGCTCAAGCGGTCTGAGGTCATATCCAAGCTCGTTCAGGTGCGCAATTTTCAGGGCAACCAGATTGATGTCGGTGTGCATCGCCCGTGCAATCTGCTCGGCAGAATATCGGTAATGATAGATGTACTCAAGCAGCTCGTCATTATCCAGCAGGATTTCAGACGCAACAATGTTTGCCTCGTACTCCGGCTTTGATCGCATATCGTACAGCATAAACTCCCGAATAGGATTTTCCTGTGCGAGACTTCGGTGAAGTTGATCATGTCCCAGCTCATGCGCACACACAATCCGCTGCAACCAAAATGGAAGGTCTTCATTGATAAAAATAAAGCGATTGCGCTTGATGACACGATACATCCCTTTTAGGGGACCGAAGTTGTCGCACATCATGACCTCAATGCCTATATCCGCAGCAATTTGCAGCGGGTCTCTTGTTCCACAGCGTTTAACAAGTCTACTGCCCACAAGCGAAAGCTGTTCTGCGCTCATCATCCCACCTCCATTCATGGAATATTTTATCAGAGAAGCAGTACCAAAAACAGGACTCATTCGCCTCGGTACTTCTTAGGAGTATATTTTTTGTTTTTCTCTTTGGCAATCCAGTAGGCATCATTCAAAGCTCTCATAGCACCCTCTAAGGACTCTTCGCTCAGCTCGCCACCGGCAAACAAACCGGTTACTTCACCAACAAGTTCCTCAATATCACGCGCCGCTTTTGCACCGCCCTTTTCATGCGCATCAATTACATATGCACCACTGCTACCAAGAAGATATTCCGTAGTGGTATGCAGCGCATCAGCTATCCTTTGAATGATTTCCATATTGGAGGGCTTTCGATTTCCAAGTTCATAGTTCTGAATTGTCCGCGCAGTGACACCCGCTTTTTCTGCAAGTTCGACCTGAGTTAGCTTAGCCTCCGTCCGCTTCTCTTTCAGTCTGTCTTTGAATACCATAAGGCACCTCTTTCTAAAATTTTCTATGAACACGAACACTTTTTCCTCACGATGGATTGACAGGAAATATCGTTCGTGCTATCATATTGCCACAGACACGAAATTATGTTCGTGCTGTAATCTTAACACACGAAATAAAGTGTGTCAACAGGAACATGAAAAATTGTTCGTGTGAAAGTTTAACTTTTTTGTGAACGGAGGGACGGTAATGCCTAATACGCAGTGCCGAAAGGCATATGTCGCAGTTAATTTAGATGTAGACGAAGAAGGCAATCTGCATCCGCGCTCTATACGATGGCGGAATGGTCGTGTCTTTGCGATAGACCGCCTCAAGTACAAGTGCCGCGCATCCTCTTCTAAGGTGGGTGGCGGCGGTATCAGATATACAGTCATTGTCTGCGGAAAGGAAACTTTTTTGTTTCAAGAGGGCAGCAAATGGTTTGTTGAGGAAAAGGGGGCAAGTCAATGATTCTATCCCATGCGCAACTTGAGGAAATTGCAGCAGCAACGACAAGAGATTTTAACAAGTTCTTTTTTAGAGAAATGTCTGGTAAAGAGCGTTTTGTTCAAGCAACTCCGATTGATCAGCTTGCAACGAACTATCTTGGGCTGGATGTTTCCTTTGCTCATCTATCAGATGACGGAAGTCTTTGCGGATTGACCGCATATGCTGATACGGAATACACCATCCAAGAGGCAGGTAGAATGCGAACAATTCCCCTCAGACAGAATCAGGTTTTGCTTGATGACAGTTTTATCAGACCGGGACAAGTCAAGCAGCAGTGTGGAAAGCGCCGGTTTACTCTTGCCCATGAATGCGCCCACCAGATTTTGTTCCAGTTGGAATCAGATGAAGTCAAGGTCTCGTGTAAAAGAAAATACGCTGCCCGGACAGCCTATTCCCTGCGTGATCTCAAAACGCGGGAGGACTGGAACGAATGGCAAGCCAATGTTTTAGGCGCTGCGCTCCTTATGCCTCAAGAGGAAATCGACCGTGCAATGTGGTATTTTACGCAGAGCAAAAAGCTCAACTGCTATGAGGGTAGATTTGTATATCACGAACGCCTGTCTCTGACCATGCTATGTCAGGCACTCGGCGTATCAAAAACTGCTGCTGTCATCCGGCTGAGGCAGCTTGGCTATATCGAGGATCATCCTCTGACTGAATATGTCGATCCGTTGGAGGTGTGGTGATGAGCAAGGCAGTTCGCATCTCAGAGCCTTCATCGGAGATGCTTGTGAAGATACAAAGGGCGCGTCACGCTATCTTAAATCAGAAGAAGCGAATGGTGCAATGCCCATATTGCAAGCATAATTCCATCGCTGTTTTTGAGGACACTCGTGGTCATGTCCAAGCAAAGTGCAAACAATGCGGGCGTGAAACCGTGTTTGATGTCCTCAGTATGAGACGGTTACGACTCTATCTTCACAGAAGGTAGAGATAATAACAAATAAATATCTTATAGCTGTGCTGTGGAGCCGCTGACTGGTGAGTCTTCCTAATGCCGCATGAGAGCAGAACTTCTTTTTGAAGTCTCTGTTCCTTCGGTATGGAAATTGAACTCACCGTCATGCGGCTTCTTTTTGTCTCATCCTTCCGCTACTCCGCACCAGCGGAAAGGACGAGCAATGAAAACACCCAAAACCCCTATTGAGTTCGACTATGATCTCTGGACAACGGAGGACGGCAAGTGCATGGTGCGAGTGAAACACACCGGCGAACAGTGTGAAGTCAACAGGGACACTTTCCGTTCCTTGAGATTGGAGGAAAAGAGAGTCCGGCGATCCTATGGCAAACCGGCACTGTCCGATGAAAATGAGCGTGGCTCTTCCGTTTTGTCTCTGGATGTTTTGCCGGATGAATGTGAAACTCCATCGTGGCTGATTGATCCATATGACTGCATCAGTGAGGTCGAATTAAAAATGCTTGAGGAAGATTTTCAGAAAACACTCACAAGCAGAGAAAAGGATGTCTATATGCTCTGCATCCGTAAAGGGTGCAGCCAGAAGGAATGTGCAGACCGCACCGGTCTTTCGTTTACCCGCGTTTGCAAGATTGTAACTGGCATCCGAAAAAAAGCAAAAATATTTTTCTAAGGGGTGCCAAGTTTTTGCTTGAAATTGTCCGTTGTAAAGTGAAGAGGGAATCATCCCACTTCACCGCTCCTTGAAAACTGAATAGTCAGTGCTGCGGATCTTTCCGCTTTTGCGAAGCAACACAGCTTCCGACGCCAAGACCTCCATTTGGAGCGAGCGATCACCGGAGAGCTATAACAGCCATGTGGTGTGGCTGCTTGCGACGATGCAGGAGTTGGTCATAATGATACTTCCGTCCGTCTTTTTTGATGGGCGGCTCGGAGCGATCCTCGGAGGGGTGAGAGTCCCATGATACCGGCTAACCGGCTGGTAGTCCGCAGCATTCCCTATTCAGCAGGGGGCGAGCCGCAAATATGCTGAAAGGTTTATCATCAAAAACTACGCGCAGCAGTCCAACAACGACTGCTGCGCGTCCTTTTGCTGACAAGTAAAAAAATCAAGAAGGAGGTGAGACGGGTGAATACAACTACAATCTCACAGCGAGAGGCTTACAAACTGATGCTCAGGGAATACCCCGATGTTATGAACATTGAGCAGATGTGTGAAATCCTCGGCATTAGCACAAAAACAGGCTATCGCATTCTCAGAGAAGGAAAAGTCTGCTGTCTCAAGGTCGGCAGAGCCTATCGTATTCCGAAGGCTCACCTTTTCACTTACCTGTCCATTGGTTGCGTCGAGTTGCAAGAAGCGGCAAACGCATAAGTTTTGGACTCAGAAAGTTTACAAAAAAGAATTGCGCAGAGGTCCTCCAATTCGAACCCGGTTCTGGTATAATAGGTTCCCAGTTGACGGTAGGTGTCTCTGCTGCGAAGAAGGAGGTTATTTTAATGGTAGCAGGACATCTTCGTGAGAAGAATGGTTATTTTTACGCTGTACTAAACTATAATGATTCTCTTGGGAATCGAAAGACAAAGTGGATGTCAACCGGCTTGACGGTGAAGGGCAACAAAAAGCGAGCTGAGGCAATTCTTGCAGAAAAGCGGCGTACCTTTCAGCCGGATGAGGCGGTGACAAGCGAAATCCTTTTCGCAGACTTTATGGAGCAATGGCTTCGTGTCGTGAAAAGCTCCATTGCAGTTCCGACATACGCTTCTTATACCAACATGGTGAAGCGTGTTATCTCCCCATACTTCCGTGAAAAGAAGACCACGCTTCAAGGCTTGACCGCGAAGGACATTCAGGATTTCTACCTGAAAGAGCTTGAGCGTGTCAGCGCTTGTTCTGTCATCCACTACCACGCAAACATTCATAAGGCTTTGAAATATGCGGTGAAGATGGATTTGATCCCTGTCAATCCGGCAGACAAGGTGGAGAGACCTAAGAAAGAACACTTTGTCGGAAGCTTCTACGATGCAGATGAAATGAACGCATTGTTTGCAGCTGTCTCTTATACACATCTGAAGCTGCCGACGAATAGAGAGGTGGTGATATATGTGGACGTCTAGGAATTTCAAAATAAGGCAGTACTGCGTAGTAAGCTCAGCTAGTAGAATGATCGTACACC
>OJJT01000713.1_pt1 | contig 13133 bp, 12 predicted proteins | sample 1596281 | NCBI WGS metagenome assembly OJJT01 (sample SAMEA4350145, study PRJEB24818) | metagenome | biome: human; feature: gut; material: faeces | place: Denmark | collected 2013-09
CCCCCGCCTTGAAGGCCTCATCGTAACGCGGCGGCGCTGGGTGCTTTCGTTCTTTGGTTGACATTTTTCATTACCCCTTTCCATTATACAGATTGTTTTTCTGTCCGGCAAATCGGGTATGGGGGCAAAGGCTTCTCCTTCTCTGTTATGAATAACTCGTTTCAGGTGTTGATGTGCTTGGATGGATATGGACAGGTCGAAACGATGGATGCCGAACAGAAACCAATGAGATTCAGCAAGGGAGAAACGTTTTTTTTGCCTGCTGGGATTGGGCGGTGTCTTGTTTTAGGAGATGCATCATTACTAAAAATACGCTGTTGAATGGCAGATGTATAGATAAAATAATAGCAAAAAAGGAGTATAACATTATGAAAAAGGCTTTGATTACTGGTATTACCGGGCAGGATGGTTCTTATTTGGCTGAGTTCCTTCTGGAGAAGGGATATGAAGTACATGGAATCATCCGCCGTGCCTCTGTTTCAACAACAGCTCGAATTGATCATATCATGGATAAACTCATTATTCATGAAGGAGATCTTTCTGATTCTTCCAGCATCATTCGCATTATTCTTCAGGTAAAGCCTGATGAGATTTATAACTTGGCAGCTCAGTCCCATGTTCAGGTATCCTTTGATGCTGCTGAATACACGGGGGATGTGGACGCGCTTGGTGTGCTTCGTATTCTGGAGGCTGTACATACTGCCGGTTTGGATAAGACCTGCCGTGTTTATCAGGCATCCACATCTGAACTGTATGGAAAGGTTGAGGAAGTTCCTCAGAATGAGAATACTCCGTTCCATCCTTATAGCCCATATGCTGTGGCAAAACAGTATGGCTATTGGATGATTAAGGAATACCGGGAAGCATACGGAATCTTTGCTTGCAACGGCATCCTGTTCAACCATGAATCCGAACGTCGTGGTGATAATTTCGTTACCCGGAAGATTACGCTTGCCGCTGGACGTATCGCCTGTGGTCTGCAGGATCATCTTGAGTTGGGAAACCTGGATTCCCTTCGTGACTGGGGTTATGCCAAGGATTATGTGGAGTGCATGTGGCTGATCCTACAGCAGGATGAGCCGGACGATTATGTTATTGCAACGGGCGTACAGCATACCGTCCGGGAGTTCACCACTCTCGCTTTTGCAAACGACGGCATTGAGCTTGAGTGGAAGGGCGAGGGCATGGATGAAAAAGGCTATGACAAGAAGACTGGCAGGATGTTGGTATGCGTAAATCCCAAGTGGTACCGCCCGACGGATGTTGTAAACCTCTGGGGTGATCCGACTAAGGCAAAAACCAAGCTGGGCTGGAATCCGCAGAAGACGAGCTATGAGCAGCTTTGTGCAATTATGGCGGAGCATGATCTACAGCTGGCGAAGAAAGAAGCTGGAATTCAATAAATCGATGGGGCAGGCAGGCATAGCAGGGTGTGCAGTAGGTCTGTCTGCCCATTAACATATTATATTCGGAGTGAGATGGAATGGAAAAAGTACTGATATTTGGAGTGGGTGGTTTTGTTGGAAGTTATCTTTCAAGAGAATTTATTGAACATGGATATGCAGTAATTGGGACAGACAAGACTAGAAGTTCTATTCTTCCTTCAGAAGTGGGATTCTATGAATCTGATTTGTTGGAAACGGAAGCGGTAGAAGGACTGGTTAATAAAATCCAGCCGGATATTATTGTCAATCTTGCGGCTATCAGCAGTGTAGGTGCTTCCTGGAGTATTCCTCAAACCACAATGCAAGTAAATGTTGTTGGTGCATTGAACATTATGGAAGCTGCTAGAAAAAGCGAAAAGAAGCCGAAGATTTTATTTGTTGGATCAAGTGAAGAATATGTAATCTCCGATTTCCCGATGAATGAGGACAGGCAGCTGAATGCAAGTAACCCATATGGTATTTCTAAAGTGACTCAGGAACAGTTTGCGAAACTGTACAGAGAACAGTATGGTTTGAAAATATATTGTGTTCGGCCGTTTAATCATACTGGAGTTGGCCAGAGAGACTCCTTTGTATTACCAAGTTTCTGTAAACAGGTTGCCGAAATTGAAAAGTCTGGGAAGCCTGGTGTTATGAAAGTAGGAAATCTTAAGGTAAAGAGAGATTTTAGCCATGTAAAGGATATTGTTCGGGCTTACCGTTTGATAGTCGAAAGTGATAATTGTGAGTTAACTTACAATGTTGGATCAGGTATCGCTCATAGTCTTGAGGATATGCTGCAGTATATCGTTAGTCTCAGTAGTCAGATAATAAAGATAGAAGTTGATCAGAGTAGATTTCGACCAACAGATCAGCCTGTTGTTTGCTGTGATTATAATCTGATAAAAACAGAGCTGGGATGGGAGCCACAATACACAGTGTTTGATGCGCTTAAAGAAATGTTTGAGAATTATCAGAGGCAATAGGTGGAATGGAATATGGCCAGAATTAATTTTTTGAATACATATGTTGATAATTTGACCATGCAGGAAGCAGTCGATAAGGCGGAGCAGTTGATTGCTCAAGACGGATGTTCCTATGTGGTCACCCCTAATTTGGATCATATTGTCATTCTAGAGGATGATCAGGAATTTGCAGAAGTGTATTCGAATGCGGATTTGGTACTGGCAGATGGAAAACCGTTAATTTGGATTTCAAAATTGCTGAAAAACCCAATTAAGGAAAAAATATCAGGATCGGATTTCTTTCCCCACATGTGCGAGATGTGTGCAAATAAGGGCTTCAGTATTTTCATTCTCGGTGCAGCGGAAGGAGTCGCTGAAAAAGCGGCAGAGAATCTGTGTAAAAAATATCAAGGACTAAAGATTGTTGGAACATATTCTCCGCCATTTGGGTTTGAAAAGAACGAGAATGAATTAAAGGTGATTGAAAGCCTTATTCGTAATGCTAGGCCGGATGTTCTTGCTGTGTCGCTAGGGTCGCCCAAGGGAGAAAAGTTTATATATAAACATCTTAAGGAGTATGGTGTATCTCTTGGAATATCCATAGGAGCAACAATAGATTTCGAAGCAGGGAATGTAAAGCGAGCGCCAAAGTGGATGGCGGATAGTGGATTAGAATGGCTTTTTAGAATAACTCAAGATCCAAACAGATTAGTAAAGAGATATTGGAATGATGCGACAAAAATTATTCCAATTATCAGGAAGTACTGGAAAGCAGGGAGATAAGCCTTATGAATATTTTGTACGTTGCAAATTTGATTCCTTATCCGTTGGATAGTGGAGGAAAGATATTTACTTTCTCCACAATACAAGCTCTCAGTAAAGATAACGAGATTGATTTAATCTGCTTCTATGAGCATGAAGATATAAATGCGGGAACAGAAAAACTCAGAGAGTTCTGTTACTCAGTGGATGCACTACCCATCAAGGTTACAACCAGAGAGAATATGCCGCTAATGATGGTAAAAGCGGTGAAGAGCTTGTTCTCTAGCAAACCTCTGGGCATTTCAAAATATATTGTTCCGGAAATGCAGGCATTAATAAGTAAGAAAATGCAAACAAAAAAATATGATTGCGTGTTTTTTAATTTGCTGGCAATGTATAGCTATTGTGATTATATAAAGGGGATTGATCCGCAAATTAAGGCAGTTCTTTATGAGCAGAACTGCGAAGCGCTGATCTACCGACGGTTGCTGGAGCAAACAAAAAACCCTTTGAAGAAATTATTCATCTCAATAGAAACAAAAAAGCTAACAAGATTTGAAGATAAAGCGGTTCACTGCGCGGATGAGCTGTTTTTGCTTAGCAAAGAGGATCAGTGTGCTCTTGGGTTGGAAAACAGGAATTGCAATATTATTCCTATTGGCGTAAATCCTCCTGCAAGCCAAAAAACCTATACAAATACAAAAAAAGATAAAATTAATTTATTGTTTGTTGGAACAATGACCTGGGCGCCGAACAACGAAGGAATTATTTGGTTCCTTCAAAATGTTATGCCTTTGTGCAAAGATGATAATAAATATGAATTATCTATCATAGGAAAAAATCCCAGTGAAACAGTGACGCGCTTGTGTAGAAACTTTAAGAATGTGCATCTGCTGGGATACGTAGAATCGCTTGACGAGTATTACGATAAGTGCGATGTATTAATCGTACCACTGTTCGTTGGCGGTGGTCAGCGTGTAAAAATCATTGAGGCGTTTGGCAGAGGATTTGCTGTGATTTCTACGTCAATCGGCGTAGAAGGCTTGAAATACGAAGACGAAAAGACGATTATGATTGCGGATGATGCCTCCACCTTTAAAGAAAAGATTGACAGTTGTATTTCAGGTGAAAAGCTTAAAAAAATCGGAAGCGGAGGAAAAGAAGTTTTTGATATGGAGTATTCCACGTTTACCGTGGAAAAAAGAATTAATACTGTACTAAATAAAATGTTTTTGGTTAATTGAGGGACTGCGAATGAGAACGGTTTGTATAAATTGCCGGCCGCTAGTTGATAATTTGACCGGAATTGAAAGATGCATTTATGAGTATATCAGAAGGTTTAATCAACTTGCGCCATTGAGAGGCATCGATATTGAGTTATTGTATCCGGAAGGAATGGAAATTCATCTGCCGGAGGAAACTTCTAACTTAAAAAAAGTCCCAATTAAGAGAAAACGCAATAATATGGATTATTTTGCGCTTCGAAAATATGTCAAATCAAAGGACGCGCTTTATGTCAGCATGCATGGGGGAGCTTGCGTCATGTCGCCTGCCCTTGTATGCATCAATGATTTGCGCCCGATTTTGTTTAAGAATTTCGACCCTTTTATGACTCGTTTGAAATATCGAGTTAATTTTTGCTTAGCAAAAAAAATCAGCTCAAAGATTGTGACAATATCACAAACATCTCGAAATGAGATCAACGATACCCTCAAGATTAAGAAAGAGGACATTGAGGTAATTTACCCCGGCTGGGAACATATTCGTAATATTCCCTCGGATGATTCGATATGGTCGCGACTGCCTGAAGTGGAAAAAGGAAACTATTTTTACTCCTTAAGCAGTAGGGCACCGCATAAGAATTTCAAATGGGTTGAAGAAGTTGCACGGAGAAATCCCACCGTTCAGTTCCTGATTGGAGGAAAACGTTGGAATAATGGCGATGACAACGAAAAGAAACTCTCAAATGTCCATTACCTAGGCTACGTGACCGATTCGGAGAATGTTGAACTGATGAAAAACTGTAGAGCGTTTCTTCATCCGTCCAAATACGAGGGATTTGGTATGACACCGCTGGAGGCCTATGCCTGCGGAGCAGAAATATGTGTTTCGAATGCATCATGTCTGCCGGAAGTCTTTGGAGATTGCGCCCATTATTTTGACCCTGAAAACTATGAAATCGATCTCCAGGAATTGTTGTCTCAATCATGCAAAAAGACAGCGGATATTCTGAAAAAATATAGCTGGGATAAGTCGGCAGATCAGTGGATGAAACTTTTTGAAGAATACGCAAAGTGTCGATAAAATAAGAATCGCAGGAGATTAGTTGTTCCCATGAGAATTATGGTTATAAACACCTATTACTATCCCGAAATCGTTGGAGGGGCAGAGTATAGTGTAAAAAAGCTTTCAGAAAAGCTGGTGCAGGAAGGGCATACCGTTCGGGTATTATGTACGGGGAAAGAAAATAGCAAAGAAATAATTGATGGTGTGGAAGTCGTTCGAATCAAGGACGGCGTTGTGGTCAAGACTGCTGATGCTCCAAATGCGAATGCATTTGTCAAGCTACATAGATGGCTTCAGGAGTTGTGGTGTGTTGCGAATAAAGGAATTCTTGAAAGAGAAATTGACGATTTTAACCCTGAAGTGATTCATACAAATGGTCTGTATGACATTTCCCCAATCGTATGGAAAATAGCAAAGCGGCGGGGAATTCGTGTTGTACATACCTTGAGAGACTATTTTCTGATGTGCCCCCGAGTATCATTGACTTGTTCCCATTCATCCGGTACTTGCCAGAAACCCACATTTGTCTGCAAACTATACAGAAGTGTTAATCGCAATAGTTCAAAGTATGTTGATGTGGTGACGGCGCCTTCTGCTATTGTCTTAAATACCCTGAAAAGTGACGGTTATTTTAAAGAGTCATTGGGGAAAGTTGTACCAAACGCTACAGAATTTGATGAAGAGAGCGTTTTGAAAATCTGTCAAAAACGTCAGGAAATATCCTATTCTGCCCCTCAGTTCGTATTTTTGGGCTCTCTGATTCAGGTAAAAGGTATACAGTGGCTGATCGAATCCTTCCGTAGTCTGGAAAATCCGGATGTTAAATTGTATATCGCCGGAAAAGGTAAACTTGAGGAATATGTAAAAAGCGCCGCAAAGCAAGACAGCAGAATCCAATTTGTTGGATTTTTGGGTGAAAAGGAAGTATCTGAACTTCTTGAAAAAACGGATGTTTTAATTGCACCTTCTATTTGGGAAGAACCATTTGGCAGAATTGTGTTGGATGCATATAAGCATGCTATGCCGGTTATTGTGAGCGATTGCGGCGCTCTGCCGACCTTGGTTGAAGAAGGAAGAACTGGCCTTGTGGTTAACAGCAAAGAATCCGACAGTCTGGAAAATGCAATGCGCTATTTCATTCGGAATCCGGAAAAAATAGCTGAGTTTTCAAAAAATTCAGCAAAAAAAATAAAAAGTTTCAGCTTGGACGCTCAATATCAAATGTTCTGGGATGTTTATCAGCGATAGGGGAGGAGGGTATAATTATGATAGGATTGTTGACGCCTTTTCGTGTGGCGAATTATGGCACTAAATTACAAGCTTACGCGGTGCAGGAGTGTATTCGCAGCCTTGGACAGGATACGCAGATTATTGATTTTGGATATGCTTCTGTTAAGAAAACCCCCTTCAATATCCTTGAGAGGGTAATCTTTAAGGCCGTATCGGGAAAATATATGGACAGCAAGCGGTACGCAGCTGCACCGATGGACATTGAGAACCTGAGAAAAAAACGAATCGACTGCATTAACAGTTTTGATTCTCATTATGATATATCAAAAAAAGTCATGGGACAGCAAAACATGAGAGAATTAGGCACCTCATATTCGGCTGTCTTATGCGGAAGCGATCAGATTTGGAATCCGGTAAACGTTGGAAGTGAGATTTTTTTGCTTGAATGGGTACCAGCGGGCACAAAGAAGATCTCGTTTGCAGCAAGCTTCGGCATCAGTGAATTGCCGATGTTGCTCAAACCAAAATATAAACGTGAGCTGGAAAAATTCGATGCAATCTCTGTTAGGGAGGATTCCGCTCAAAAAATGATTGCGGATTTAGGGCTGAATGCAGAGTGGATACTTGACCCCACTTTGATTGTGGATAAGGAAGTTTGGGAAAATCTGGCCGCCGAAAGCAGTTATCCAATCCTAGATGATTATATTTTCTGCTATTTCCTAGGGGATGGAGCAGGCTCCCGTGAAACCGTAAAGGAGATGAAGGAGCAAAATCCCAATTTGAAGATTATTTCGCTCAGCCATTTTAAGGGGTATAATGAATGCGATAATCATTTTGCTGATCTGGATTTGTACGATGTGAGAGTGACGGATTTCGTAAGACTGATAAAGAATGCAAAATATGTCTGTACGGATTCCTTCCATGCAACTGCTTTTTCTGTTATTTTTGAAAAGGAGTTTGTTGTTTGCAACCGGCATGGCAATGGAGTTGCATCTACTAATTCAAGGATTCATTCCTTCCTTCATTCCATCGGGGCCGAAAAGAGAATTTGTTCATCCCCTGATGAAGTTGAAAACATCTTGAAAGAAAAAGTGGAATATGAAGGGGTAAACCGGAGATTGAATGAAAAGCGGAAAGAATCAATCACATTCATAAAAAAGTCATTGTCATAGGAGTCGATGTATGTCCAGAGTATTATCATCACAGCGTAGCTTAACGGTAAGCAAAATAGAAATTTATATGACAATTTTATTTGTCGTATTAATTAGACCAGCATACATCAACACGATTTCTGTCCTGTCCAGAGCCTGGTCATATGCTCAGCTTTTGGTTCTTATTTACGCATTATTCGTTTTTTTATTTAAGAGATTATCGCTGCCTGTCAGAATTCTTGGCGGAATATATGGGCTGTTCATATTAAGCGCAGCCATCAATCATGTTGAACTGATGGACACGATTCAGAAGTTTACTCCTTACTTATGCCTTGCAATCCTGTGCGATTATTGGATGAAAAGGTATGGGATGCATACCTTGAACGCCCTTCATTTTGTTCTCCTGGTATACACGTTCATTAATTTTGCAACAATAATCGTATTTCCTCAGGGATTATATCTCGCCCAAACCTCAGGCAAAACAGTTGTTGCCTGCTGGTTCCTAGGATATAAAAACCCGCAAATCAGAACGCTGTTGCTTGCGTTGGTCTTGGAGTATATGTTTAATTATAGGCCCAGGAAGAGACTGAAAATCAGAACCATCGTAGTAACGTTTGTGATTGCAGCCACTTTGGCGTATATTAAGTCGGCAACGGCACTGTTTGCTTTTGTAGTATACCTGCTTCTGGTGTTCTTGCTCCAGAAGAAGAACAGTTTCCTCATGAAAGTCATATCCCCTTCGGGTATCATTATCATGTTTGTGGTCGTGACACTGCTGGTTGTTGTTGTTGACGTTCTTCCCTACATTTCTGGGATTACAGCTGCCATGTTTAGCGGAAAAGACGTCGCAACGGGCTCGGACCGAATTTATGTCTGGAAGGCCGCCATCGAAATCATAAAGAATCATTTCTTGTTTGGTATTGGTGAGACGAACTTTAAAACCGTTATTTCAGTATTCTCCGTCACGCATCCCCATAACTACTTGCTGTTCCAGTGGCTGAGCGGAGGCGTGGGCGCCGTTATTCTGTCCGTCCTGTTTTTCCACAGTACCCTAAAGGAAATGTTCAAAAGAAAAGCAAGATTTGAATACAGGCTTTTCATCGCTGCAACCATTGTTGTTTTTATCATGGGTGTGGTAGAATCTCTGACGGAGTTCCCGCTCCTGTATGCAATTTTTGTGATAGGCTACAATCTGAACCGGATTTATCCCGATGAGATTAAAGGGGAACCTTTGCCGCAATGAACCGTTGGCGGAAGGATAAAGCTGTATTTTGGTAATTCAAAATGGTTCAATCAATGAGAACTTCGCTATCATATGAGGTAGGATATGCTGAAAGATATTAAAGAAAAATGTTGTGGTTGCGGAGCATGTGCAGATATTTGCCCGGCTCATATTATTTCCATGCAAAGAGATGGGCTAGGCTTCCTTTATCCCCATGTTGACGGGGAAAAATGCTTGAACTGCAATCGCTGCAATTCTGTTTGCCCTAATCAAAAGGAAAAAAAACGTGTTTGGAACGTTGGAGAGGTTGAGTGCGCATACAGTCGGGATGATGACATAAAAGAAAAATGCTCCAGTGGCGGCGTCTTTGGAGAAATTGCCCGAGCGTTTTTGAAGCAGGGTGGAGTATGCTTTGGAGCTGCTTTCGATGAGAGTTTTAGTGTTCGGCATATTTGCGTTGAATGCGAGGATGACCTCCCCAAAATCTTGGGCTCAAAGTATATTCAAAGTGATACAACAGGAATTTTTATTTCTGTAAAAAAGGAGCTTAAGGACAATAAGCCGGTGCTGTTTGCCGGAACACCTTGTCAGGTGGCGGCATTAAAATCTTTCTTGAACAAACAGTATGATAATCTTTTTTTAGTGGACCTATTTTGCAGCAATGTCCCTTCTCCGGCGGTTTGGCAAGCCTGGCTTCAGCATGTCAGCAACGGCAGAAGAGTTGCCGCTATCAATTTCAGAGACAAAACTGAGGGATGGAATAATTACTCGCTGAAAATAGAGTTTGACACTGGCGAGCTGTATCGAAAGAATAAAAGAGAGGATGGTTTTTTATCCACTTTTTCAAAGGGATGTTACGCTAGACCCTCTTGCCTTTCATGTGTACATAAAGGATTCGATAAGGTGAGCGACCTTACGCTCGGCGATTTTCAGGAGCTCGGAATCATGTTCCCTGAGATTGACGGTTTTCGCGGGGTTTCCATGGTGAGAATTAATTCTCAAAAGGGCAAAGTACTTTATGAGACGTGTAAAGGAAAAATCAGCTACGTAACCGTTAAAGCAGAGGAAATGGATAAGTGCCATCCCAATATTGGCCAGCCAATCTTGGGCCACCCCAACAGAGAAATTTTCCGAGAAAAATTTGCGGAAGGGTATCCAATCGAAAAGCTTCTAAAAAGATACGCAGGAATCCCTGTCCGTGATAAGGTAAAAAACATACTCAGAAATATGACAAAAAAACTGGGCGTATATGATTTGATCAAAAAAGTGAAAGCATGAAACAGGAAAAGAAGGATATGAGCAATCCTGCTGTTGCTTTAAAATGACTCTGCTGAAGTGCGTTGATGCAGCACAAGCACGTAAAAGTTTCTGTAGAAATTCGGAGCAAATAAGTATGGACAGAAATAAGGAATTGATTCGTAATACAGTTATATTGGGGGCAGGTACCCTGATTCCAAAGGTTTTCTCCTTGGTTATCCTGCCGATATTAACAACATATCTGACCACTGTTGAATATGGCAATTTCGATTTGGTAAATTCAATCGTCAGCTTTGTTGTACCAATAATCACGTTACAGATTCAGCAGGCTGCATTTAGATATTTGGTTGCGGCGAAAAACGATTTGGAAAAGGATAGATTGGTTACAACATCCATCGTATACATCCTGGGAATTTCGGTTCTTTGTGCCCCGCTTGTGTTTCTCATTTTCCGTATCTGTAATCTGGATTGGAAGGTTTCGCTAATAATTTGCTTCCTGGTTCTTGGAGAATCTTTATACATGCTTACCGGGCAGATGCTGAGAGGATTGGGACAGAATATCGCATATTCCGTGGGAATCGTTTCGTATTCCGTTGTGAATCTGGTAACAGTTGTATTGTTTGTCTATGTTCTGCGTCTAGGACTGCTGGGAGTTATCCTTTCAAACACATTGTCGTATGTGGCATCCGCGGTGATTATGCTGGTCAGGACGCTTCAGAAGGCACATTTCCAAATAAATGCGGTGTCAGCACCAGAATTAAAAAGAATGCTGAAGTTCTCTGCCCCCATCGTTCCCAGCTCCATTTCTCTTTGGATTGTGAACCTTTCGGACAGACTGCTGGTCGTGCATTATTTGGGAGCGGGAATCAACGGAATCTATTCTGTTGCTACAAAAGTTCCAAACCTCTATTCGATGGCATACAGCATTTTCAACTTGGCTTGGACGGAAACGGCGGCCAGAGTTGCAGATGATGAAGATGACCCCGGGAAGTACTACAGTGAGCTGTTTGGGAAAATGTACAGCTTTTTGGTTGGCATCATGCTGATTGTTATTGCATGTACGCCTGCGTTTTATCGGATTTTGGTAAATGCGCAATTCTACCAAGCTTATCCGCAGACGGCTGTATTGTATTATGGCGTGTTCTTCAACAGCTTTGTTGCATTTTATGCAGGTATCTATATTGCAATGAACAGAACAAAGCAGGTTGGCATTTCTTCTGCAGTCGGCGCGCTGCTGAATCTAATTATTAACTTCCTGCTCATCCAAAAGATTGGTCTGTTTGCAGCGTCAATCTCAACAGCGGTTTCCTATTTCGTCATCATGCTTTATCGGGCTGTTGACCTGAAGAAAGTAGTTAATATTCAGTATGACTTTCGGCAGATTGTAATTGGTTTTTTGACAATAGTCTTGTCAACAATTTTATATTATTTCAATAATACTGTGCTAACGGTAATTTGCTTTCTGATTGCAATCATTTATAACCTGCTGTTCAACAGAACGATTTTTGCTATTTTGTTAAAGAAGCTGCATCATTAAATTGTCAAGTGGAGGGGAGTCTAGTTAGTATATGCGGTTGATCTCCTGTACACAATGATCTCCCGTAAGTGCGTTCGGTGTTACCAGCGCGTTAAGGTCTGTCCGATAAAGGCGGCAAAAGGATTGCAGTGATAGGACTTTGGGGCGTATTGCATCTTGATTGCTGCCAGTTCACGCTATATACTAAATACACATAAAAATTCAAATAGGAGTGTGTACATCTATGCCGCGTCCCAAGGGTTCAAAGAATAAAGCCAAACCCACCACCGCTCAACTCGACTTCACCTCGCTCATCGCAGAGAAGTCCTCCACCAAAGAAGCTCTCGTTGCCGACATCGCAACCATAGAAGAAAACATCACTGCTCTCAAAGCCGATTTGAAAGCGAAGAAGGCAGAGCTGAAGAAGCTGGAGACTGAGCTGGGAAAATTGGAAGTGTGCCCTTCCCGGTTTCGTGGACAGTAAAAATGAAGAAAAAACAGAAAGAAACGCAGGATATCTTGTCGTATCACAGTCAGGCGGCGGGATGCTCAGACAAGGCACGCGCAAAGGCATCCGGAGGACGCCAGCCAATAGAGGAATGCGGGCGCACCGGATTGTAAAAAGTCTCGATATAAGCGAAGACGTCTGCCATGGCATGTGCCCTTGAGGCGAAATGGCGCAGATGGACGCACTCGCACTTGAGGCAGCTGAAGAAGTTTTCGGCCACGGCGTTGTCATAGGGATCGCCCTTGCGGGACATGCTTTGCCGGATGCCGAGGCTGGCGAGACGCTGACGGTAAGCGTAGGCGGCGTATTGGACGCCGCGGTCGGAGTGGAAGATGAGGCCGGGCAGAGGCTTGCGGCGCCGGACGGCCATGCCGAGGGCGGCGAGAGTGAGATTTGTGTCGATGCGGTCGGAGAAGGCGTAGCCGACGATCTGCTTTGTGCAAAGGTCTTTCACAACAGCGCAGTAGAGCCAGCCCTCGCCGGTGGGGATATAGGTAATATCGCCGACCCATGCGGTGTCTGGCTTGTCAAAGGAGAAGCGGCGCGCAAGGAGATTGGGCGCGATGGGGTGCGCGTGTCTTGAGTTGGTCGTGGCTTTGTAGGCACGCCTGCGTGTGGAGGAGATGTTCATCTCGTTCATCAGGCGGTGGATGCGCTTGCGCGAGCAGGAAAGCTGCGGGCGGATCAGGTGATACAGGCTGTCCAGCCCAAGGGCGGGATAACGCTGGTGCAGGCTCAGCAGCCGGCGTTTCAGTTCCTGATCCTTCTGCCGGCGCAAAGAGGGTTTGCGGCCCAGCCATTCGTAGTACCCG
>OJJT01000723.1_pt1 | contig 12917 bp, 10 predicted proteins | sample 1596281 | NCBI WGS metagenome assembly OJJT01 (sample SAMEA4350145, study PRJEB24818) | metagenome | biome: human; feature: gut; material: faeces | place: Denmark | collected 2013-09
TATACATGTTGTTGTCTATATGTTATATTCTATGTATTAATATGTGTATTAGATAAATGACTCCTACTTATGGTTGTTGCTTTATTTTTTTTTTATGAGGCGGCCACCACCGAGGTCTACACCTCTCTATTCGTCGGCAGCGTCAGATGTGTATAAGAGACAGGTTTTTGACGATATTTTAACCTGGATAGAAAGAAAGGTCGGCGGAATGACAGGCAATTACGAATTTTAAGCCTTAAGCCGAAAAGAACAATATGAAAGACGGATTTATAAAAGTAGCGGCGGCAACACCTGAGATTAAAGTTGCCGACTGCAAGCACAACGCAAAGCAGATAATCTCTCTGGCAAAGGAGCTTGCTAAAAAAGATGTAAAGCTCGCAGTTTTCCCGGAACTATGCATCACGGGTTACACCTGTCAGGATCTGTTCTACCAGACAACGCTCCTTGACGGTGCAAAAAATGCGCTCGTAACGATTCTGGAAGAACTGTCGGAGCTTGATATGATAACTGTAGTCGGCATGCCGATGCAGTATGACAGCAAGCTGTATAACTGTGCGGCTGTGACATATCACGGAAAAGTGCTGGGCTATGTGCCTAAGCAGTACCTGCCGAACTACAACGAATTTTACGAGATGCGTCACTTTACCGCCTGGGACGGCAGTAAATGCGAATATTTTTTAAACCGGTTTGACACGGACGCTGACGGCGAATGCGACGATTCGCTGAGTGCATATTTCGGTGCGGGACTTATATTCTGCTGTAACACTATGCATGATTTTTCTTTCGGAATCGAGCTGTGCGAAGATCTGTGGTCGCCCTGCCCTCCCTCGACATATCTTGCACAGGAAGGCGCAAATATCATTCTTAATCTTTCCGCAAGCAACGAGATGATAGGAAAGTCAGAATACCGCCGTTCGCTTGTTTTAAATCAATCTGCAAGGCTTATTTCGGGTTATATCTACTGCTCCGCAGGAGAAGGCGAAAGCACGCAGGACCTTGTATTCTCAGGACATAACATAATTGCCGAAAACGGTGCGACGCTTGCCGAAAGCGAGCTTTTCTCAAACGATTATGTTATCAGCGAGATAGACGTAAACAAGCTGGCATTTGAACGCAGAAAAAACACATCGTTCAGGAATGACAAATGCGATAAGGAAACTATATGGTTTGATATACCGCTCACCGATACAAAGATAACACGTTTTGTATCACGCACGCCGTTTATCCCCTACTCTGCCGATGAGACCGACAAGAGATGCGAGCTTATTCTTTCGATGCAGGCACACGGACTCAAAAAGCGTCTTGCCCATACTTACGCAAAAACCGCCGTTATAGGAATTTCGGGTGGACTTGACAGCACGCTCGCACTTCTTGTATGCGCCAATGCAATGAAGCTGCTCGGCAGACCTATGACTGATATTGTAGCGGTGACAATGCCGTGCTTCGGCACAACAAAACGCACAAAATCAAACGCTGTGAAGATATGCGAGGCAATCGGAGTCACACTGCGTGAGATTGACATAACCGACAGCGTAAAACAGCATTTTCTGGACATCGGACACGATATAAACGATCTATCGGTAGTATTTGAAAACGGTCAGGCAAGAGAACGCACAAAGGTGCTTATGAACATCGCCAATCAGACGGGCGGACTTGTAATAGGCACGGGCGATCTGTCCGAGCTTGCTCTCGGCTGGGCGACCTACAACGGCGATCATATGTCTATGTACGGTGTGAACTGCTCGATACCTAAGACGCTTATCAAGCATCTTGTCAGCTACTACAGCAAGACGACAGATAACAAGCTGCTCAAAGAATCGCTTGAGGATATACTTGATACGCCTGTAAGCCCTGAGCTTCTGCCTGCACATAACGGAGAAATATCGCAGAAAACCGAAGACCTTGTAGGTCCTTACGAGCTTCACGATTTCTTCCTGTACAACGGCATAAGATGGGGATTTACCCCCGAAAAAGTATTCAGGCTTGCGCTGTACGCTTTTGACGGTGCGTATGACCGTGAAACAATACTGAAATGGCTGAAAACCTTCTACCGCCGTTTCTTCTCACAGCAGTTCAAGCGTTCATGCCTGCCCGACGGTCCTAAGGTCGGATCGGTAACGCTGTCACCCAGAGGCGACTGGAGAATGCCGAGCGATGCCTGTGCAACGCTGTGGTTAAGTCAGATAGAAAATCTCAAATAAAAGCATTAGTGAATAACCAAAATAAACCTGTCAATAATTACCTCACAAAGCAAAACGCTACGGAGGTAATTATGGCAGGTTTTTTTAAACGTAATATTCTTGACAAGGCTATGATACTGGGTGCGGTAATATGTATTGTAATAACAGCCTTTACCGCATTTGCGGAGGATTGTGAGGAAAAGCCGCAGGAAGTGCTGAGGCTTCATATACTGGCAAACTCGGACAGTAAGGACGACCAGACGCTGAAATACGATCTGCGTGACTATATGCTGACAACGTTTTCGGATGTATTCGGAAACTGTGACAGCTTCAGTCAATCGGTAGCCGTTGCAAACGAACGCAGAGCCGAAATCGAAGAAAAGGCTAACGAATTTGTACATTCCAAAGGCTACAGCTACAATGTAAAATGCGAGGTCGCAAAAACATATTTCACCACCAGAAAGTACGAGAATGTAACCTTACCGGCAGGAGAATACACAGCCGTCCGCCTGCTTATCGGAAATGCAGAGGGCAGGAACTGGTGGTGCGTAATGTTCCCACCGCTGTGCCTGCCTGCCGCATCGGGTGAATTTTTTACCGAAGAACAGAGCAAACGGGTTGAAGAAAGCCGTGATTATGAAATAAAGTTTGCGATATTTGAAGCGTTGCAGGAGCTTTTCGGCGGCGGTGATACCGGTAGCGAAAGCTCAGAAGAAACCGCCTGCGACAGTATGGATAATGATTTTGCTAAAATATCCGTTTTCGGCATTTTGAACTGTGATGTTCTGTGATTATTAAGGCAGACGGTTTTCCGCCTGCTCAGACTGTCGATAAACCTATATAATTTTTGAAAATGGGGTTTGGGGCGTAGCCCCAAGGCGGGTCGCAGGGACGCCAGTCCCCGTATTCACCCCCCTTTCCTGGGGAAAGGGGGCAGGGGGATAGGGATAATAAATCAGAAGTTAATTTCAAAAACAGACTTTTTCTACAATTTGTGCAGGCGGTTTTCCGCCTGCTATTTTTTAACCGCTATTGACATTTCCGGTATTCTGTGCTATATTAAAACCGTACTAATTCCGATAGTACAGTTAGTTTGTCACTTGCTGACAATCTTAACGGAAATATATTATGAAAAGGAGAAGAATAATTGAAATATCAAAAGCTTTATTTCAGTATGCTGAAAACATTTCTCAAAAGTGATATCAAGCTGAATATACTTATTTTTCTTATCTCTGTTTCAGCTGTCTTTACATTTATTTCTTTGTTCTGTGCATTGAACAGCGGTAATGCGGCATATCACAATATGATGGATCGTTCAGGCTACATCTTTGACGGTATTATGCCCGAAGATTCACCCGAATTTTTCAGAGAAAACCTGCCCGAAGTCTACACTGCCTATGCCGACAATGCGGTTGTCAGCTATCGCTCAACCGAAAACTACATCTGTACAGAATCAGCCAAAGTTGCTTTTAACAAAAGCATGAAAGAACTGTACCGCTTCATACAATCCGACTATAACATAACCGACGGCAGATTTTTCACTGAAGATGAGTTGAAGGGTGACAGCAAGGTTATTATTGCCGAAAACGACTGCGGTATAAATGTCGGTGACAGGCTTATCATTCCAGATGATAAAGGCGACATCGTACTTAATGTAATAGGTCTTTCCGATGATTTTATTGTTCCGTACACTTTTTTCTTATATCACAACGACAGCGGAATTTATGTAAAGGATGAAGATTTTGAAAATGAGATGAAGAATACCGCTCCGACAAAATACAACGGCGCACGCTTTTTCTTTACTTCCGATCTGTCTGACGATGAACTGCAGGCACTTGAGCAATATCTCGGCAAGGAGGTTTATATTCAGCCGCCGAACAGAGAGGATACCGAATCTGTTATCATAATCTACACTATCATCACGGGAGGAATCGTGGTAACAGGTATATTCACCGCTCTGCTCCTGCTGACGCTTATGCTTCACCTGACGGATAATTGCAGCGAACAGATAAATGTGCTGAAGGTCACAGGCTGCAAGTCAATGCCGATAACACTGCTTTTATCGGCAGTCACTCTTACATACACGGCTGTTTCATTCATCTGCGCTATTGCTTTGAGTCCGATTTTTACCGCACTTATGGTAAAGCTCAGAATGGAATATGTACCTACCGCTTTTGACTATCTGCTGTCATTTGTAATATACAGCATTATAATTATAATATCGTTACTGCCCGGCTTTAAACGCATATCCTCAGCCACATACACAAACGGAGGTGCAATATGAAGCTGTTATCTCTTGCATTATCCTTGCTTCGATCAAAAAAACGAAGTTTTATCCTTATGATGATATGTATCATTTTTTCAACTCTGCTGTTCAATTTTGCAATCACTGTATCCTCGGATTATCTCGCCGAAAAAGCATACATAACAAGTAACCGCTATGATAAGAAGATACTGCACGGTACACTCTCGTCAAAAGCGCCTATAACCGATGAAAAGATAGCCTCGCAGTTTGCAAAGTACGGCATAAACTGCCGTGTCGAGCGTTACTATGAAACCGCATTGGAGCTTTTCTCTGTAAACAGCCGAATAACCGACAACGAGATAAATAATATGGACGATAACACTTTCTATCGGTTTTATAATGATATAAACGGAACTCTGCTCGGATATTCGACCGAATACAGCGAATATCTCGATATAGGACTTTCGGGAGAACGACCGGACAAGTCAAAGGACTACGGCGGAAAGATCCCTGTAATCGCAAGCTATACATCGAGGTACAATATCGGCGACACAATAAAATACAAGTGCGGGAAAGGGATTACCGAGCTTCTTGTTGTCGGCAGATACACCGATAACTATCTCAGCAGTGTGATACTTTATAATCATGACACCGAAAGCTTGGGCGCGCCTTTCTACACCGATGCGGATATTCTCTACAATTCCGGACTTGCCACCGCTCCCGAAAATCAAGAGGACTATTCCGGCGAAAGCGTGGATAAGCGTTACTATCAATATGTGATAATTCTGAAAAACGGCAACGCTTCACTCGGCGAAATTGCGGCTCGTATAATTGACGGACTGGACGCAAACAGTGATGATTCAAAAGGCGATCTGTACATGAATATACGCTATGATGTGGCAAATCTCGATTTGCTGTACCGTGACAATATGCTGCTGATACAATTAATGCCTGTATTCATAATGATAGCCGTAGTCGGCACTCTCGGAGTGATTGCCAATATTCTGCTGAATGCCGAAAAACGCACAAAAGCAATGGCGGTATTCCGTCTGTGCGGCGGTAAGACCCGCTCTGTGATAATACTCGAGCTTGTCTGTGACACGGCTGTAACGGTTATTTCTGTGCTTGCCGCTACGCTTATCCTGCTCGCAATAAATCACATCTTTGCTATAGAAATCATCAATGCGCAAAGCGGATTGTTCACTGCAGTATATCTGATTGCAATTTCCGTAATTGTCAGCATTGCAGGCTCTGTAACGCTGGTACGCAGTAATATGCTTGAAACAATAAGGAGATATGAGAACGTATGATGAAACTTGAAAATGTCGATAAATATTACAACAAAGGCACAAGCAGCGAGGTGCATGCACTGAAAAATATAAATCTTAGCATAGAAAAGGGCGAAATGGTCGCTGTAATGGGTGTATCCGGCTCTGGCAAGTCAACGCTTATACATATCCTCGGCTGTCTTGACAAGCAGACATACGGAAAGTACTTTCTCGGTGAATATGAGGTTTCCAAGTACAGCAACAATGAAATTGCGGTAATAAGGAACGAGGAGATCGGCTTCGTGCTCCAGAATTTCGGACTTCTCGCCGACAAGACGGTATATGAAAATATTTCATATCCGCTTATATTCAACCCCGCCGTTAAATACAAGATGATGAAAAAGCTTATCACCAAAACCGCCGACGCAATGCTGATAGGTGATCTGCTCAAAAAGCCCGTAAAAGAGCTGTCGGGCGGTCAGAAGCAGCGTGTTGCTCTTGCCCGTGCACTTGTAAACCGTCCGAATATAATCATTGCGGACGAACCGACAGCGGCACTTGACAAAGCAACGGCAGACGAAATAATGGAGGTTATGAAGTCGCTCAATTCTATCGGGAAAACCATAGTTATAGTAACGCATGACAGAACAGTGGCAGAAAAGTGCAGGCGGATAGTTGAGCTTTCGGACGGGAAGATAATCTCGGATAAGACAATTGCGTAAATTATAAATACAATAAAACAGCCTATCATTTCTGCTTGACTTTTTCGACAGTCTGCATTGAACGTGAACAAAAACTCACGCTCCATTAGTCTGATTTTGGAAAGTTCTCAATTTTATTATGGATTTTCAACTGTCAATAGAATATCACTCGATCATTCTACAAGGCGGTTATTGAACTTTACAATTTACGATGATATAATAAGGGCAAAGGAGGGCAGGCATATGAATATTGGCAATGTAATATCAGAAAAAAGGAAAGCACTTGGTCTGACACAGCAGGCTTTAGCCGAAAAGCTGCACGTTTCTTTTCAAGCTATATCCAAATGGGAAAACGGAACTTCATGTCCCGATATTGAACTTCTGCCGCAGATCGCAGCTATTCTGAAAACAACTATTGATTCGCTGTTGGGGTATCCATCGCAATCCGTCACCGATTATGACAAAAGGTACGGCAATGAGGAGTATTATTGGGGCTTAAAGCCTAACAATCTGTGTTATGAGATAATGAGAATTAAGCCGCCTGTTAAGCCGTATAAGGTTATTGATATTGGTTGCGGAGAAGGCAAGGACGCAGTATTTCTTGCAAGAAACGGCTATGATGTTACAGCGTTTGATGCATCTGAACAGGGGCTGTCAAAGGCACGAGAGCTTGCCGATACTTATGGTGTAAAGGTTGATTTTTTCAAGGCAGATGTGAGAGATTTCAGGCTTGAAGCTAACTATGACATCATCTTTTCAAGTGGGGTTTTTCATTATATTCCGCTTGAATTACGAGAAAATGTTGTCAATAATCTTAAAGCTCATACGACTACGAATGGTATCAATGTTGTAAATGTTTTTGTAGAGAAGCCATTTATTCCTCTTCCGCCCGATACAGAAAAAGGCGAATTTGTTGTGGATAGCTGGAAGTCAGGTGAGTTGTTTATGTATTACCACGATTGGCTGTTTCATAAAAACGAGGAGTGGATCTTTGACTGCGACAGCAGCGGTACTCCTCATAAGCATTGTATGGGACGTATTGATTGCGGAAAAGGTTTGATAGCTGAGTTTTTATATGATTATCTCCTATGCGATGTTAATAGGCAATCTTCTCAAAAAGCCCGTAAAAGAGCTATCGGGCGGTCAGAAGCAGCGTGTCGCACTTGCCCGTGCACTTGTAAACCGTCCGAATATAATCATTGCGTACGAACCGACAGCGGCACTTGACACAGCAACGGCAGACGAAATAATGGAGGTTATGAAGTCGCTTAATTCTATTGGGAAAACCATAGTTATAGTAACGCACGACCGTACGGTAGCCGAAAAGTGCAGGCGGATAGTTGAACTTTCGGACGGGGAGATAATCTCGGATAGGACAATTGCGTAAATCATAGATACAACACAACGGACAGCAAGATTTTCCTGCTGTCAATTGTTTTTATATTTATCAATACCTCTTTTATCTGAGCGTCGCTATAATCCTTGCAATTTCCACCGTAAGAATCTTAAGCGTTATTCCGCCCGACATAACATAAAACCATACCTCACGGGCTGCCTGCGTTTTAGCTATCGGCGTTGCGATTATTCCGACAATTGCCGCCTCTTTTCTCTGCCTTTTTCACCATATGCGGCGAATATGTACGATAAAAGCTCCTGACGTGCGCTTCAAGCCGTTTCAGGCACTCTGCTTCCCTTTCGGGCTGTCTGTCGCAAATTTCAACCATAAGCACAACAGGCGCAACATACTCAAGTGCCAGCGTATCGGGATCTTCTCCGATTATCGTTCCCGACTGGATAAGCGCTCTGAAAAGTCCTGCGTGATAACGCACCAATCTTTCCAGATACCGTTCGGAATACATAGCCGCAAACTCAGCGTTTCTGAACTGCTCTATTGTCATCATTCGTCTGAATCGGCTGACATACTCATCGTGCAGTGAATATTCTATCAGCTGTCTTACCTTTTTTGCAAGCATTTCCTCGGAAATACCGTCAAACACCTTTTCATCTGCTTCGCTTTCGGAAACGTGCACATCAATGCCGTCCGTGAATGTATCATAACGGCGGTACGTTTCCGCAACGATAGCGTCAAATATCTCCTGCTTGCTTTTGAAATGCTTGTACAGCGAAGGCGCTTTTATCCCCACCGCCGAAGCTATTCTCTCAACACTTACAGCATCATAACCGCTCTGTGAAAAGAGCCGCAACGCTTCGTCAAGTATGCGTTGTTTTGTGTCTTCCTTTTTGGAGGCTTGTTTCATATATTCACCTCGATATAAAAAGCTAACGATCGTTAGCTATATTGCAAGCTAATAATCGTTAGCTGTCAAGATGGTAGGGAAAATTTTTTTTGAATCTTTACATCTTCAGCGCGTCCACCGGCTTCATCCTTGCCGCCATATAAACTTGGCTCCCTTGCCAAAGGGAGCTGGATTGCGACAAGGCACGCACCGATTTTATCCGATAATTTGCTTTTACGATACCCGCAACATCAGAATTCATTGAACCTTTTCTGTCGCAAGACTGAGGGATCGTTACTGCTACTTAAGATATCGAACAGACACTGCCTATCTGCTCTGCCGCTCTCCTACAGATTGTTCGTACTTGGCACAATAGCTTTTTACATCTTCAGCGCGTCCACCGGCTTCATCCTTGCCGCTTTATATGCAGGATAGCTCCCCGAAATCATACCTATCACCGCCGACACCGCAACTGCAATAAGCATTATATCCGTCTGCATAACAAAGCTCTCACCGACCGCAAGACCTATGACAAACGCCGCCGCACAGCCTGCCGCAATGCCTACGATACTGCCGATAATACATATCATCGTGCTTTCGGCTAAAAACTCGCCGACTATTCTTATATTCCTTGCTCCGAGCGACTTTTTTATGCCTATCTCACGTTTTCGTTCGCCGACGCTCACAAGCATTGCGGTCATAACCGATACGGACGCTACCGCAAGCGAAATTCCTGCCGTGAACGACAGTGCCGAGGTTGCGACAGCCAGTATTCCGTCAAGCTGTTTCTTCTGGCTCTGAAGCTCGCTTATTTTAATACTCCCCTCACCCTTGACATTTGCCATACAGGTTTTAATTCTGTCTATCGCAGTTTCGCCGTCACCGTTTTTGTCAAGAAGAACGGCTATCTTGTCATATTCACTTTTGCCGCTTATATTCTGTGCTGTGGTGTAGGGAATGTATACAAAATACGGCACAGCATCGTTCATCATATTCTGTATGGGGCTGAGTCCCGACTCGGCAACACCGATCACCGTAAAATCAGTGTATTTACCGCCGAAATTCACGCTCACCGTCTTTCCGACTATGTTCGTCCTTCCGTATGTTTCGAGTGCTATCTCATCATCAATAACACAGATATTTTCGGCTTTTTTAAGATCCGATCTGTCAATAAGTCTGCCGTGTATCGCCTTCATCGAAATAATCTCGTCCGCTTTCTCGTTTACTCCCCACACCATACACGAAACATTGCTTTCGATAAGCTCACACTTGGTGACCTGCGCCATAAGCGGCATTGCACCTTTGACACCGCTCAATCCGCCCAAAGCATCTATATCGCTGTCGCCTAGAGCAACTCCCGCCTCCTGTGCCTCCACAAGTACAGAGTTTACTCCCATATCGTCAAGGCTGTCGTTTATCTTGGCTGTGCCTATCTGCCCTGCTGCCGATATTACCGTCACCGAAAAAATACCTATCGCAACTGCACTCATCGTCAGCGCACTTCTGCTCCTGCTTCTCCATATATCAGCCATAACCGACATCAGTCCCATAACCTACCTCCGCTTTATGTTTCATATCCAACCATTATATAATTACCGTTTTGTGCCTGTGTATTCCTTTATTCCGTCTTATTTCTGATAATAATCGAGTTTGCCGCTACTCCCTGCGTGCTTTTTACAACTTCCTCCTCAACGCTTACCCCGAAAACCTGCGTCCTTTTTGCAAGCTCCAGCCCTGTTATAACGTCACGTCTTGTTGTTCTGCCGTCCTCGATAACGTAGATATATTCGCTTTTTTCATCCTGCATAACCGCACTGTAAGGCAAGGTAACTATATCACGCTTAAGACCTGTCTGTATTTCCGCATATCCGCTGTCACCGCTTTTGAGCTTATCCGACGGGCTTTCTATACTTATCATAACATCGGCTACGGTTTCCTCTACGGCACCGAGATATTGCTTTCTCGTACTTTTGCCGATGCTTTTCACCTGTCCTGCAAATTTTCCGTCAACAGACGACAGAGTAAGCAATGCGGTCTGCCCTTTTCTGATTTTCGACAGATTGCGTTCAGGCACAGCAACATTCAGCACAAGTGCGCCCTTGCCTCCTACCCTTGCAATATCCGCTCCGGCATCTATAAGCTCTCCGCTTTTTGCAAGATAGCATACCGTTCCGGATACCAAAGCCGGTATTTCCTCAGGTATCCTGTCGGAAAGTTCTGCCGCCGTCAGCACATCGGATACCGAACCGCTGTATATATTACTCAGCTTATCACACACTGCCTGCTTATCAACAACGGCTATCGTCTGTCCCTGGTCTACCCTGTCGCCGACATTCACAAGATATTCCTTTATAATAAGCGGTATTTCTTCTTTTATGCTCCTGACCTGTGAATAACCTACCGTACCGCTGCAGGTTACGGACGGGATATATTCTGTTCTTTCGGGGAAGATTACGTCCACACAAGGAACGTTATCCCTTACAATACCGGGAAGCATCATATTGAAATAAAGCCCTGCAATAACCGAAATTGCGATAATCGTAATATGAAACGCCTTTCTTTTTTTGTATGTTTTGCGGTAATTCATACTCATTCTCCTTTTCTTTTTTACCTACTTAGTTTATCTGCCGTTACGGAAAATATTACTGAAATGCTGTGAATATTACAGTCGTTGCGGCTAAAAATAGCTTTATAATCTCACAAAAAGAGGGTGGAAAAATGAATATGATAATATGCGGCGAGCCTTGCATACATCAGCATGACGGCTGTTGCGGGCTTCACGGCGCAGGCGTAATAACCAACACGACTGCCTCGCCTTGCCGTTATTTCTCACCGAAGGAGGTCGGCTCTTATGAAAGAAAGCAGGAATGTCAATCAAGCAAACGGGAATGCTCTGATAAACGCCGCTGACATATCAAGGCATTACACAATGGCTGACGGTACGGTACAGGCACTGGACAACGTCAGCCTTACGGTAAACGTAGGAGAGTTCATAGCAATTACAGGTCCGAGCGGCTCGGGAAAATCCACGCTGATGAATATTCTCGGACTGCTCGACACCTGCGACAGCGGAACATATATGTTTTCCGGACTTGACACCAAAACGCTTGCCGATAACGAGATGAGCCGTATAAGAAACGAAAGGATAGGTTTTATTTTTCAGTCGTTCAATCTTATACCGACGCTGTCGGTGGTTGAAAATGTAGCATTGCCTCTTACTTACAGAGGTATCCCGACAGCGAAACGCCTTGAACGCTCACTTTCGGCGCTTGAAGCTGTAGGACTTTCGGGAAGGCTGTCGCACAAGCCGTACGAGCTTTCGGGAGGACAGCAGCAACGTGTCGCTATCGCAAGAGCAATTGCCGCAGACCCTGACCTTATCCTTGCGGACGAGCCGTGCGGAAATCTTGACAGCCGCTCCGGAAAGGAAGTAATGGAATTGCTTCTCTCCCGCCACAAATGCGGTAAAACCGTCATTCTTATCACACACAGCCTTTCCGATGCCAAATATGCCGACAGGATACTGACCGTCTGTGACGGAAAACTGTATAAATAATTTTCGCAAAGTGCTTGCAAATCCTAAGCAGATAGTGTATAATATTATCTGTCAATTTAATATGCAAGCACGCCTCCTTAGTTAAATGGATATAATAAACCCCTCCTAAGGGTTAGTTGTGAGTTCGATTCTCGCAGGGGGTGCCAAATGCACAGCTGAAAAGCCTGGTAAAATCAAGGCTTTTCGGCTTTTTTTATTTTTGCTCAAATACAACAAAAGTAAAAAAGCGAGAAATCTCATTAACAAATTGTAGCATAAACGAAGCAACAAATCGAAATTTACCTCTATTAAGGCATACAAACTCTTGACAATAAAGCTCCTATATAGTATAATTTAATAAACTACTATATAGGAGCATTTGTATGAAAACAAACGGCGGATTTCTTGTTACCAAAATAAAACAACTTGGAGACCGGATTTTTGAGAAGATTCTCAGTGAAAAGAATATTGATGCGTTTAATGGAGCCCAGGGGCGCATTCTTTATGTGCTGTGGCAGGAGGATGGTATCTCAATCAGGTCACTCTCGACTAAATGCGGATTAGCGATAACATCCCTTACTACGATGCTGGAAAGAATGGAAAATCAAGGGCTGATAAGCCGTATTCAGTCTGAAACGGACAAAAGGAAAACACTCCTGTTTCTGACTGAGAAAGCACATGCCTTAAAGGGCGAGTACGATTCTGTATCTGATGAGATGGGCAGTATTTACTACAAAGGTTTTTCAGAGGA
>OJJT01000731.1_pt1 | contig 12730 bp, 12 predicted proteins | sample 1596281 | NCBI WGS metagenome assembly OJJT01 (sample SAMEA4350145, study PRJEB24818) | metagenome | biome: human; feature: gut; material: faeces | place: Denmark | collected 2013-09
CTGGTGGCATAGTATCAGCTTTTGTTTAATTAGTTTGTCTTGGTAATCTTTTTTCTTCTTTCTTTTTGTTTTTTTTTTCAAGCAGAAGACGGCATACGAGATTTCTGCCTGTCTCGTGGGCTCGGAGATGTGTATAAGAGACAGGAATCATCCCGATACCCAGGCAATGGCTGAACTCTTTGCCCGGCATCACCTGGACGCCGTCGGCATTCAGGAAGTCGACGTGCTCAACGACCGCAATCCGGTGGATATGGTCCAGAGCTTTGTGAATGAGGATTATCCCTATGCCCATTTTGCCAAAGGCCGCGATTTCGCTAACGGCGCATTCGGGGTTGGCATTCTTTCCCGCTATGAACCGCTGGCCGTCAGCTCGATCCCATTGGAAAGCACCGGCAGCCGGGCGACCAAGACGCTGGAGCGCGTCGTCATTGAAAAGGACGGCGTTCAGATCGCGTTATACAATACCCATTTAAGCTGGGAAAACCTGGATCTGCGCCGCCGTCAGATCGCGCAGGTGATCGAGCGGGTGAATGCGGATCCGATAGAATATAAAATCATCACCGCGGATTTTAATACTGATCAGCACGCTTACGAATATTCGATGTTTCGGGATAATTTCAATCTTGCCAACGGGTATAACGGAATGTGGTACGATACCTACCGCGAAGGCGACGATCCGTCGATGCAGGTGCTGACGATTGACAATGTGCTGTGCACGAAGAATATGCGGATTACAGATATCCAGCGGGTGGAGAGTGAATTGTCCGATCATGATCTGTTTTATGCTGAATATGAATTGTTAGGTGAAGTGGAAGGCACAGCCAATACGGACAACCGGGCTTTAGGTCAGAGCGTCGTGGTTTCTTCCACCAATGAAGAATGTTCACCGTATCTTTTAGTCGATTATGACAGAAAGACGCCGTGGGTTTCTGACGTTGCGGAGGCGCAGACGATTACGATTGAGCTGAACGAGGTGATCGCCGTGGAACAGATCAACGTTCTGTGGGGCGCGGTCCGCGCGGGAAGCTACAAAGTGTCCGGATCGCTCGATGGAGAAACCTTCGAGCCGATCGCTGCTGTGGAAAAAGTGACGGACAGCGATGCGATTTCCGCTGAAAAGCAGGAAGTGAAGTTTGTGCGCCTGGATTTGTCAGGCAAGCAGGCTGCGGATCAAGGTTATGAAATCGCGGAGATTGAGATCTTTGGCGATCCGGTTCGGAAGCCGGCGGATCCCGCTGATTTATTGGCGAACGGCAGCTTTGAGGAAGACGGCGATGCGTTGCCGGCAGGATGGCGTCTGAAGGAAGATCAGCCGGGTTCTGCGGCGCTGACAGCTGCGGTTGATACGCAAACTCAGACGGAAGGCAGCCGGTCGCTGGCGCTGACGGCAGCGGGAACCGACGGTTCTGCCGCCGGGGTGCTCAGCACAGAGCTGGAATTAAAGCCGAATACCCCCTATCAACTGGTTTTCCATCATAAGTCGGCCGGCTTGAGCAGCGACAGCTTCGGTCTGGAAATGACGCAGAAAACGGCGGCGGGCGAGGTCATCCCGACACATCAGGTCCAGCTGAACGATAATCTGTGCATGAGCGAAGACTGGGCGGTTTACCGCTATGATTTTGTCACGGCGTATTCTGCCTCGACGCTGGAGCTGAGCTTTAAGCTGGGCGGCGCTGAGGGCACGCTGTGGCTGGATGACGTGCAGATCCGGGAAGTGACGCCGGTTCAGAACTTGTTTCTGAGCGCGGAAAAGAGCGGACTGAAGCCGGGAGAAACGACCCTTGTCACCTGCGAAGTTGTGCCGGAATCCGCGGATGATGTTCCGCTGCATTGGTTTTCCAGCGATGAGAGCGTGGCGGTCGTGAATGAGCAGGGTGCCGTGACGGCAATTCAGCCGGGTAAAGCTTATATCGGCGTGCGCGGCGACAGCGAGCTGAAGGTGGAGTCTTCCTTGCTGCTGAGCGTGGAGGAATAGAAAACAGACACAAAAAGAGCTGAATTGAATGATTTAAAATCATTTGATCCAAGCTCTTTTTTGCAGATCATATTTATGATTTGGGATATATACCTGCGAAAATTTGTTTTTAACATAAAGATGGGAATCTGATTTACATTCATTAAATCGAGGATGACGAGGAACTCGAAGTATTCAATTGTTTTCGCACCAGCTCAATGAAATCCCGGGCATAATCCGGCAGGTACGCGCCCTTGCGGTAAGCCGCGGCATACTGGGTCAGCGTGCGCTGGCGGCCAACGGAGAAACACTGCGGCGCCGGCTGATACGCCTGCAGCTCGACCGCATGGATATCGCGGGTGAAAGAACAACCATAACCGGCCGCTGTCAGCGCCCTCGACACATCGATGTTCTGAATCTCCAGAATCACGTTGGGCGTGAAGGCGTAATCATGAAACAACCGGTCTGTGATCTGCCGTGTGCGCTGATCCTTTTTCTGCAGGATAAACGGCCGCTCTTTGACCCAGCCAAGATCCAGCCAGGGGTAACGAGACCCCGGCCGCCGCTGAGCCTGACTGGCCAGCGGATCCTGCGGCGGCAGAAGCAGCACCAGCTCTTCAGTCCGGATCGTTTCCGTCACGATTTCCTTGCGGCGCGTCGGCAGCGAGAAAAACGCCAGATCCAGCTCGCCCCGGCACAAAGCCTCCTCCAGAAACGCCGGGTCGTTTTCTTCAACGAGGAGCTTCACATGCGGATATTTGCGGGTGAATTCCGGCAGCACGTTGGGCAGCAGGGAAAAACTGCGGAAGATCGACAAGCCGATCCGCAGCTGTCCCCGGTGCACCTGAACGATATCCTGCATTTCCGCGTCCAGCTGTTTTTTCAAAAGCAGTATTTCCTGTGCCCGTTCAATATACTTTTCACCGGCATACGTCGGAATCAGCCGGTTGCCGGAGCGGGTGAACAACGGCTGGCCCACGCTCGTTTCCAGGCGCTGCAGAAACCGCGTCAGCGCCGGCTGGGTCAGATATAACTCCTGGGCCGCCTTGGTAACACTCTGATGCCGTGCCAGCGCCAGCACATACGTTAATTCTTTGAAATCCATGAGGCACTCCTTTCTTCTTCAATTATTACATGAAGTAATGAAAATCATAAAATCAATGAATTTGTGGAATCCTGATTTCCATTATACAATAAGAAGGTCGAAAAAAGGTTGAAAGAGGAGAAAATATGGGGAAACCAGAAACAAAAGAGGAAAAATACAAAACGATGACGGAGAAGCCCGTGTCCAGTCTGATCTGCCGGTTAGCCGTGCCGACGATTATCAGCATGCTGGTAACGTCGTTTTACAACATGGCGGATACGTTCTTCGTCGCCCGGATCGGAACCAGCGCCACCGCGGCAGTCGGCGTTTCGTTCGCGCTGATGGCGATCATCCAGGCCTTCGGCTTTTTCTGCGGTCATGGCTCGGGCAATTATATTTCACGCAAAATGGGACAGCACCGCTTTGACGAAGCGCAGCAGATGGCGGCGACCGGCTTCTTCACGGCGCTGGCGCTGGGCACGGTGATCTTTTTGCTGGGGGAAATCTTGATCGATCCTTTGTGCCGGATTCTGGGCGCGACCGAAACCATTCTGCCCTACGCCCGTCAGTATCTGCGTTTAATCCTGATCGGCGCGCCGTATATGACGGCTTCGCTGGTGCTCAACAATCAGCTGCGCTTCCAGGGCAGCGCATTCTACGCGATGATCGGCATCGCCTCAGGGGCAGTGCTCAACATCGCTCTGGATCCGCTGTTCATCTTTGTCTTTGACATGGGGGTCAGCGGGGCTGCGCTGGCGACGATCATCAGCCAGTTCGTCGGCTTCGTGCTGCTGCTCAAGGGTACGACCCAGGGCGGCAACCTGCGCATCCGCCTGCGCAACGTTACGTTCTCCAAATACTACTATTCCCAGATCATCAACGGCGGCATGCCTTCGCTGTGCCGGCAGGGATTAGGCAGCGTGGCGACGATCTGTCTGAATTTGATGGCGGGGCCGTACGGCGACGCGGCGATTGCGGCGATGTCGGTCGTCGGGCGGGTGATGAATCTGGCGGCTTCGGTGGTGACCGGCTTCGGTCAGGGCTTCCAGCCGGTGTGCGGCTTCAATTACGGCGCCTTTCTGTATGACCGGGTCAAGGAAGGCTTCTGGTTCTGCGTGAAGGTCGCCACGGTGATCCTGATCGTGTTGTCGGCGGCCGGCTACCTGCTGGCCCCGCAGGTGATTCAGCTGTTCTCTAAAAATGATCCGCAGGTGATCGCGATCGGCACCCAGGCGCTGCGCTGGCAATGCCTGACCTTCCCGCTGTGCGGCTGGATTACGATCTGCAACATGATGCTGCAGACAATCGGAAAATCCTTCCGCGCTTCGCTGCTGGCGATGTCGCGGCAGGGGCTGTTCTTCATCCCGGCGGTGCTGCTCTTGCCGGCGCTGATCGGGATTCAGGGCGTGGAAATCGCCCAGCCGATTGCCGATGTGTGCAGCTTTGTGCTGGCGATTCCGCTGCAGCTCAGCGTGCTGCATGAAATGACGGTCAAACAGCGGGAAGCAGCCTGCGCTCCGCAGACGTTGGAAGGCTGAGCGGCGGCGCGTTTTGAAACGAAAGGGGAATCAATTTTATGGCGGTGGTGAAGAACCGGCTGTTATTAATGCTTTATCTGCTGGATAACAGCGATCAGCCGCTGCAGGCCAGGCAGCTGGCGGCGATGGCCGGCGTCAGCGAACGCACGGTGAAAAATGATATGACGGAGCTGCGCGAGCTGGCGCAGGCTAGCGGCGTTGAAATTCTGACCCGTAAAGGCAAGGGCTATTTGCTTCAGGTTCTGGATCCTGCGGTGTACGATCCGGTCCGTGAACAGCTTCAGATCCGTTTCAGCACGATGAACTACACCAAAAGTGAAATTGTCGGCCGCACCAATGACATCGTCCGCCGGCTGATCGTCGCGCCCCGCTATCTGACCTTCGACGCGATTTCCGACCAGCTGTTCTTGTCGCGGCGCACGCTGCAGGCACAGCTGCGGGAAGTCCGCCAATGTCTGGAAGCGTTCGGGCTGACGCTGCAGTCCCGGCCGAAGTACGGCGTCAAGGTCACCGGCGAGGAATTTCAACGCCGGCTGTGCATGCTTGAACTGTATGAGATCCATTATTATAAAGCGGTTTCGTTTTTGAATTACGATGAATACGTGCAGTATTTTGACGTGGATGAGGAGGAACGCAACGAGATCCGGCATATTTTCCTGCGCGTGCTGCGGGAGAGCGGGATCGCGATCAGCGACACCTACACCAACCGCATTGCCTGGTATCTGGTGCTGGCGCGCAACCGCATCAAGGCTGGATTTGCCGTAACGAGGAACGAAGCGAAGATGACCTATGTGCGCACCTTCGATGAGGCACGGATCGCGGCGGACATCATCGCCGCGCTGCAGGATGTTTACCCGGGCTTTGAGCTGCCTGAGGAGGAGGTGCTGGCGATCGCGGAGATCCTGCTCTGCTGGAACGATCCGATCGATCATCCGCAGCTGCCCCAGCGGTATCCCGGCTGTTATCAGCTGGCCTGCGAGCTGGCGGGGAAGATCGCGCAAGGCTTGAAAACAAGCTGGGGCGTGGATCTCGCGGCGCTGCCGGATTACGGCCGCGTGATGATCCCGGGCCTGATCCCGCTGTTGTTCTGCGATTCGCTCAACTTCCGCTATTCCATCCTCGGCTCGCATGTCGACAACAACGGCATCCGCTACTCTCCCGTTTGCGAAGCACTGGCGGTCAGCGCCGCGCAGATTCTGGAAAGTCATCTGTCCGTGCCGATCACCGATATGGAGGTCAACATGCTTGCGGTGCGCTTTTTCACGCTGATCGACACCGTGCCTTATCCGTATAAGAAACGCCGCGTTCTGATCTGCAGCCGCAACGGCCGGATGGCCTCGGAGATTATCCGCAGCCGCCTGCTGCGCCGGTTCCGGAAGCGCTGGTTTGAAACGGTCGACATTTATGAATTCTATGAGGTGCGAGGGCTCGATCAAAGTCAATATGACTGCCTGCTGCTGAACTTTCCATCTTATAGTTACCGCTATACCATTCCCTACATGGTGATCAACCAGATCCCGGAAGCGCGTGAATTCAATCAGTTTTTCAATACGGTAATCATGGACGGCTATCAGCTGCAGCCGCTGCTCGATCAGTTCGGCTGGGATGCCGCCAGCTTTTATCCGGAATTTGAATATGACGGCAAGGAAGCCTTCATCCATCTGATCAGCTACAAAAACGGCCGCGATTACTACGCCGTGCAGAAAATGGAGGAAGAACTGACGCGGGTGCGCGATTTCCGCGTGGTGCACCAGACCGTGATCATCGTCCAGAGCCGCCAGTACACCCGCCGCAACAGCTTTGAGATCTATCGGTTAAGCAAACCGGGCGTGTGGGAAAAGAAAGAGATCCGGTATCTGATTTACATCACCGCCGATTTCGCCGCGGGTTTGCAAAGCTTACGGTTTCTCGATCAGGCCGCGCACCAGCTGGCGGTCGATCAGGAAAACATCGAAGCTTTGTTGGAAAAACAGGATTTAAGTCTGTTGATCGACGCGGTGAAGCGCTGTCTGCAGGCCGGCGGCGGGATGTTTGAAGTGTAAAAAATAAAAACGGCGCAAAAAATTACCTCTGACTAAGGGCAAATGATGAACATTGCCCTTTTTTTGTCCTGTTTTTCCATGAGGTAATTCATTCTGAAAGCGCTTATAATCCAATTGTAAAGATAAACGCGCGCTTATCTTCGCAGCGGAATGTCAGGCTTGGCTCGCTTGGAATCCGCTGCTCTGCAGTTCATACGTCCGGGGACAGGCCAACCGTTCTTTCCCGGAAAAGAGGAGGAGTTCCATGATCAAAATGTTCCGGATCGACGAGCGGCTGATTCACGGCCAGATCGCGATCAAATGGTCGCGGCACACCGGCGTCGATCACATCGTCGTCGGCAACGATGCCGCCGCCAACAGTCCGATTATTCAGAAAAGCTTGAAAATGGCCGCGCCGGCCGGCATCAAAACCGCGATCCGCGGCGTGGACGACGCGATCGCTCTGTTGAACGACCCGCGCTGCGAGAGTATGAAAATCCTGATGCTGGTCAACAGTCCCGAGGATGCCGAGCGCGTTGTCGCGGCTGTCAGCGGCATCCCGTACATCAACATCGGCAACTACGGCCGGATCGCTCCGGAAAAACCGGGCATGCCGCGCAAGCGTTATGGCAACAACATCTATTGCGACGAGGTGGAAGTGGAGAGCTTCAAGCATCTGATCGCGACCGGCTTGAAATGTATCTATCAGACGACTCCGGAGGAGCCGGCCGAGGATATTACCAACCTGTTTAAATAAGAGGAGGAAAAAAGGATGATTCAAAGTGCGTTATTAGTCATGCTTGCATGGCTGATCGTCAACGGCGTCGACCGCGTGATGTCGTGGCAGACCTTCGCCCGTCCGATCGTGACGGCGGCGATTACCGGCTTGGTTTTAGGCGATCTGACGACCGGCGTAGTCATGGGGGCTTCGCTGGAAGCGATTTTCATGGGGATTTCCGCAATCGGCGGTTCGGTGCCGGCGGATGCGTGTTCGGCTTCGATCATTGCCGTAGCGATGACGATTCTGACCGGCGTTGATACGGAAACCGGCCTGGCGCTGGCGATGCCGATCGGCACGCTGATGGCAACCGTCGGGGAAATGTATAAACCGGTGCTGGCTTCCTTAGCACCGTATTGGGAACATCTGGCGGGAACCGGCAACATGAAGAGCTTCCGCATTCAGACCATTTTGTGCGGTTTGTTCGTCGACCGTCTGCCGCAGACGATCATTCTGTTTCTGGCCGTCGCCTTTGGGGTCGAGGGCTTGCAGAGCGTGATCGGCAACCTGCCGGCGTGGGTCATGAGCGGCCTGTCGGCGGCATCGGGCATGATGACGGGCGTCGGCTTCGCCATTCTGACGTCGATGATCTGGGACAAGGAAATCGGCGGGTTCTTCTTCGTCGGCTTCGTTCTGTCAAAATATCTGGGCTTAGGCCAGCTGCCGATCGCGATCATCATGGCGGTCGTCGCGATTATGTACTTCTACAACGATAAAAAGCTGCTGGACGCCAAGACGGCCAACGCCGCTGCGGCCAGCGCGAACGGGAATAACGAGGAGGATTTCTTCTAATGGCGAAAATGGAATTGTCCACACAGGAAAAGAAAACGCTGAAATCCATGTTCTGGAATTCCGGACTGGTGTTCTGCGGCTTCAATATGGTTAAGATGGAAGGCAACGCCTTCACCTGCACGATGGCTCCGGCGATCGAGGAGCTTTACAGCGATCCGGAAGAGCGCAAGCAGGCGCTGGTCCGGCATAATAACTTCTTCAACACTCACGCCGTTCTGTTCAGCTTCATCGCCGGTCTGGCCTATGCGCTGGAACGGGAAAAGGTGACCAAGGGCAGCGTTGACGACGATACGATTGAAAACATCAAGGTCGCGCTGATGGGGCCGACCGCCGGGATCGGCGACGCGTTCTTCTTCAACTGCGTGCGCGTCATCGCCGCGGGTATCGGCATCGGCTTATGCGCCGAAGGCAATCTGCTGGGTGTGCTGATCTTCGTGCTGCTTTACGGCGGTTCGCAGGGCGTCGCGCGTTGGGATCTGTTGAAAATCGGCTATACGATGGGCCCAGCTTCAGACCTTCCTCGGCCGGTCTCTGGGAACCTGCCGGTTCGTGGAGTAAGGCGAACGAACAGAGATTCAGCGCCGTTGGATTTGCCGCGCTGAAAAAAGGCGAAGGACTCTCATTTGACAGCCGGAATGACAGAAATGATCACAAAAATAAGAAACGAAGGGGGGAATTTCTATGAAAATCAGAACGACGGAAGAACGCGATCTGCCTGCGGTAATGGAAATCCTGCATCAGGCACAGGCGTATTTCAAAGCGCAGGGCATCGATCAATGGCAGGACGGCTATCCCGACGAGGCAACGATCCGTCAGGATATCCAGAACGGCACAGCCTATCTTGTCGAACTGGATGGCATCGTGGCCGCCTGCGCGACAATTGCTTTTACGCCGGATGAAAACTATACGACGATGGTCAGCGGCCAATGGCTGACCGACAGACCCTACGCCGTGATCCATCGGATCGCCGTCGATGACAAACTCAAAGGCCGGGGGATCGCCGGCTGGATTCTGGAACAGGCGGAACACTTGTGCAGACAGCGCGGGGTTGAAAGCCTGAAAATCGACACGCATCAGGATAACACCTCGATGCGGCGGCTGTTGGAAAAACAGAATTATCACTATTGCGGCGTGATCCAGCTGCATCGCGACCTGAGTCTAAGGGTTGCTTATGAAAAGAGGTTAGATAAAAAATGAGCACAAATCAATGGGAATTACTTCAAAAAATCGGGTTTGTAAGAGTCAGCGGCAGCGCGGAGGAGAAACAGGCGGCGGAGATTCTGCGTGAGGAAGTGGAAGCCCGCGGGGAAAAAGCCCGGCTGGAAATGTTTGAGGTCGCCGGCCAGGTCATCAAGAAGGTCAGCTGCGCTACCGAGAAAACCAGCTATCCGGTCACGGCTTACGGCAATTGCGGAGAAACCGATGAAACCGGCCTGACCGCGCCGTTCTATTATATGGAAGTTCCGGGGCCGGTCAGTCTCCAGCAGGCCAGCGGCAAGATCGTACTGGTCAACGGCTATCTGAATTATAAGCTGTATCAATCGCTGATCGACAGCGGTGCGGTGGGGTTCATCACCTATAACGGCGAAGCGCGCGACAGCGAGGAAACGACCGATATCGCTCATCGTGAGCTGCGGGAAAAGCTGGCGGAACTGGGAAAACTGCCGGGGGTCAACATGACGATTCACGACGCGATGCGGCTGGTTCAGGAAAACCCGAAGATGATCACGCTTGTCGTTCAGCAGGAAGCGGCCAACGCCGTTTCACAGAATGTCATCGCGGAAATCCAGGGCTTAACCCGGCCGGAGGATGTGATCGTGCTGACGGCGCATTATGATTCGGTCGAATACAGCACGGGCGTGTACGACAACGGGGCGGGCAGCGTGATTCTGATGGAACTGCTTCAGCACTACCATGACCATCATCCCAACCGCACGCTGCGCTTTATCTGGTGCGGCAGTGAGGAACGCGGGCTGTTAGGCTCGCATGCTTATGTCGACACCCATGAGGAAGATTTAAAAGCGATCCGCTTCAATCTGAACGTCGACGTGGCCGGCGCAATTCTGGGTCATGACAGCGCCTGGTGCTTAGGCCCGCAGACGCTGGAAGCGATGGTGCAAACCTATGCCGCCCACAACGGCATCCAGCTGGAAGTCAAAAGCGACGTGTATTCCAGCGACGAAGTGCCGTTTTCCGATCAGGGCATCCCGTCGGTCAGCTTCATGCGTTTCGGCGAGCGGGGCGCGAATTATATCCACAACCGTCACGACGTCCTGCGCTATCTCAGCCCTGAAAGTCTGGAAAAAACGACAAAGCTGGTGCTGAACTTTCTGGATCAGCTCGATCAAAGCGCCGTCTTCCCGATTGAACGGATGATTCCGGAGGATCAGAAAAAGAAGATCGACGCTTATCTGAACAAGACGCAGGAAAAGAAATAAACAGAAAGAGCGGCTGCCGCAGAGCGCCGCTTTTTTAGAGCTGAAATTGCCGCGCAGTCGTCTGGTTCATCAGACAAAAAGCCGTTCAAGTTTACGCAATTCCTGCCGTGCGGCTGTCGGTTTATGGTAAAATATAAAAAATGAAGGGGACGGGAAGCGCGATGAAGTTCAGCATCCGGCATAAAATCATTTTCTTTTTTTCGCTGGCCAGCCTGCTGGTCTTTTCCGCGTTGGGCGCGTATATCGGCTTTGCGGTCCGGCCCCGGACGATGACGCAGACCCGCTTCGCAATCAGTCAGATGGTCGAATCGAAGGCCAACGAGGTCAGCATGTGGGTGAAGCGCATGGCTGTGGAATACCGCACGATCGCCGCGATTCCGGCGTTCAGCTCGATGGACGTGCGGGAGATCACGCCGCTGATCGACCGTTTCACCGAGCTTTACAAAAAGAACGGCGAAACGATGGAAACGTTCTCTTATATCGGAAAAAACGGTTTCTGCTGGATCAATTCCAGCGCGGTGGAAAATCTGATGGATCACACCGACTACCAACAAGCCTATCAGAATGACCGTGAATTTATTCTGTCGCTGCCGGTGACCAATCCTGAACACCGGCAGGTGATGTTGTTTTACTATCCGATCTTAGGCAGCACGGGGATCAAGGAAGCGCTGATCTGCGCGGCGATCCCGACGGTGCGCTTAAAGGAAATCGTCAATCCGGTCCAGATTTACGAAGGCCGCAGCTGGGTCATGACGCGTAATAAAGACCTGATCACGACCGACGAGGAATACTTTGTTGAAAATGTTCTCTCCCGCCCTACGCTGGATGAGCTCGATATGCGCTCGATCACCAGCTCCGACCAGTTCCGCGTCCGCGACGCGCAGGGAAAGCAGGCGACGCTGTTTGTTTCACCTGTGACGGAATACGATGACTGGGTGTTCTGTACGTTGGTGCAGGATTCAGTGATCGGCCGTTCCACGCATCAGATTTTAATCGGCGTGCTGATTCTGTTCTGCGTGCTGTTGTTGATCAATATCGTGATGGGGGCTTCGCTGGTGCAGTGGGTACTCAAGCCGATCCGCGCTTTGCAGGGACGGATGAAAAAGGTCGAGGAAGGCACGCTGGACGCCTACTACACACTGCCCGGTACCCATGATGAAATCGACTCGCTGGGCCAATCCTACAACGCGATGCTCGACGAGATCATTTCGCTGATCGACAAGATCTATCAGGAACAGGCGGAAAAACGCCAGGCTGAGCTGAAGGTGCTGCAGGCCCAGATCAAGCCGCATTTCCTCTACAACACGCTGGATAATCTCAAATGGATGGCGAAGGCTCAGGGTGCTGACGAGGTGGCCAAAGCGATCACCTCGCTGTCAACCTATTTCCGGATCTTTTTAAGCAACGGTCAGGAAAAGATTACGCTGGCTCAGGAATTTAAACATACCGAGGCCTATTTGACGATGCAGAAAATTCGCTACGGTCAGAAGCTGAATTCCACGCTGGAGCTGGCGGAGGACGCACGCGATTTGCCAATGCTGAAAATCCTGATTCAGCCGCTGGTGGAAAATGCGATTAATCATGGCTTAAAACCCAAGGAGAACGGCGGAACGATTCAGGTCAGCGCCCGCTTGATCGAAGATCGGCTGGAAATTCAGGTGCGGGATGACGGCGTGGGGATGGATGAGGCCACGCTGGCGGCGCTGCGCGAAGCGCTGCAGAAAGAACAGATGGAAGGTCATTACGGGCTGCAGAATGTCTTGCGCCGCTGCCGGATTGAATATGGCGAAAAAGCTTGCCTGAGCATCGACAGCACGCTGGGCGCCGGCACCTGCGTGACGCTGACGCTGCCTGTTGGCGGAAAGGAGGAATCGGTATGATCCGCGCTTTGGTCGGGGACGACGAAGAAAATATCCGCAACGGTTTAATCCGTCAGATCGAATCGCTGGATCTGGGGATCCAGGTGGTCGCCGCCTGTCTCTTATACACATCTCCGAGCCCACGAGACAGGCAGAAATCTCGTATGCCGTCTTCTGCTTGAAAAAAAAAACGGCGATGCTTTCCAAACTTGCACGGATTTCGGGCGCATTTGCCGCAAAAAAATCAACGTGTTTTTTACTTGTAA
>OJJT01000737.1_pt1 | contig 12701 bp, 7 predicted proteins | sample 1596281 | NCBI WGS metagenome assembly OJJT01 (sample SAMEA4350145, study PRJEB24818) | metagenome | biome: human; feature: gut; material: faeces | place: Denmark | collected 2013-09
CTCTTAGTATGTTTTTCTTAGATTTATTGTGCACATTTTTTTTTTTTTTTTTTGGTTTTTTTGTTTTTTTTTTTCAAGCAGAAGACGGCATACGAGATTTCTGCCTGTCTCGTGGGCTCGGAGATGTGTATAAGAGACAGGCGTTGCGGTTGCCGTAATATCCCTGCGATTCGCCCTTCGTGCACTGCACGCGCGCCGCTTCGTGAAATTCCTTATTCATCGTTTCCTGCGCGCCGTCGATCAGCTTCTTTAGAACCTCCTTGCGCCACCCATCATCATGCGGCATTTCCGGATTGCGCGTCAGCAGCAGCGGAGCGGAATGACTGTGGTCCGCGCTGAGGATGATGTGATCATAAGGAATGTGCAAAGTTTCGACGATGTGATACTTAAACAGATGGACAAAATCGCAGTCAAAATTAGAAATGTCGGCTTCAATCCATAAAAACGGCTTCCCGTCGATCTGCAGTCCCAGCATAATCGCTTCGATTTCATCATGAACGCCCTTGAACTTCTCCGTCCGCATGGCGTGTCCGGCAATGTATGTCGGATGATCGGGCGTGAGGTTCACGCTTGTCGTAGTCGTAACTTTTACCATAAAATCCTCCTATTCGTCGCCGTCCTGAAATTCGACGGTCACTTCCCGCATGAATGCGATCGAATCGCGGCAGCTTTTTACTTTTTCGGATATGAGTTCCGGGGTGACCGACTGGGGCTCCATCGTGATCATCTCCAGAAGCAAGGGCAGGTTCAGTCCCGTGACAATATGCACGTTCGTTCGGTTCTGCAGCTTCAGCATGATCTTCTGGTTGACGCTTCCCCATAAAATGTCCGTGAGCATCACGACGACATCTTCCTCGTGAATATCCTGAATCCAGGCGTCCAGCTGCGCTTCCGCGTCCGATTCCGGATTTTCCTCATAAAAAGGAAAGATCTGAATGAAGCTGACGTCCTGGGTAAACAGCCTTGCGGTTTCCCGCATACCCCGGCATAAGCTGCCATGACTGGCCAACGCTATTTTAAACATGACTTTCTCCTTTAATTAACAGTTGTTCCAATACGGCATTGACGTGATCCGCGCAGAAGGCCGCCGCTGAGCGCAGCGGATCGTCATTTCTGCCGATATAATAGCTGTGATCAAACAGCTGCAGCATCTCCATATCATTTTCATCATCCCCGGCGCAGGCAATCTGATCTGCGCTGATGCCTAGACTGTGCGCCAGCCTGAGAATTTCGGAAGCCTTAGAGCGTCCCTGAGCCAGGACCTCCGCCTGTTTATCTCCGGTTTTGACCAAACGATAGCCGGGAAAACGAATTTGAAATTTTGACTTGATTCCAGGATACAGCTCCCAGCGGTCCAGGTGCAGGCAGATCCGGCTGACCTGCATCGTTGTAACTTTCCGAATGTCACCGATCAGGAAATCGGCAACTCCATTCAAATCACAGATCCGGTCGGTGCGCCGCCACTTTTTCAGCAGCGCCTCCTTGCTTTCCGAGCTGCTTCCGCAGGCTATGCCCTGATCTGAGTACAGCGTCATTTCCAGACCGGGGTGATTCTGCGCAAAGGTGTAGACCGCTTGGATCATATCCAAGCTGAACGCCGCGGCTTCTTCCTGGCGGCCGTGGCTGACAACATTGCCGGAATAGCCGATGACCGCATCGAATTGAAATTTCCGGATTCGTTTTTGAATAAAGGACGGATGCCGCCCGGTCGCGACGATCAGCCGCAGGCCCCGGCAGCGCAGCTGTTCCAGCAAAGCCGCGGTCCGATCGTTTAAATCTACATTCGGCTTATCCTTGGGAACCAGCGTGCCGTCAAAATCCAACGCTGCCAGACGAATTCCGGACAGACCGCCAGTTTCGCCGATCCGCCGGGTAGCCGGCTTAGGCAATGACACCAAAGTAGGAAAGCAGAATCGTCACAACGATCAGAATCCAGACCATCTTAACCGTATTCATGCCCTTGATTTTTGTTAAGCCGAAATAGGTAATCGCGGTGACCAGACACGGCAGCAGCGACGGCAGAATGCCGTCCAGAATTGACTGAATCGTCTGCGTCGCATCGCCGACAGTGATCGCCAGCGGCGTCGTGACCTTGACCAGCGAAGGAATCAGAGCGCCGATGACGATGACGCCCAGCACAGAAACCGCGTCGCGGATGTTGTTGAGCTGATCCTTGCGTGAGGTAATCAATTCCGCGCCGCCGTAATAGCCGACTTCGATCATCTTCTGACGAACCCAGGTAATCAGCGGGGTAAAGATCGCGATCATGATGATGCTGGTAATCCAGTTGCCCTCAATCGCTGCATAGGCAGTCATCGCGCCCATAACGACCTTCGGTATCGTGTTGAACAGCGCGTCGCCGATGCCGGAGAACGGACCCATCAGCGATGTCTTTAACGAAGCCGCCAGCTGCAGGGACGAAGGATCGCGGTCCTGCTCGATCGCCAGCGCCGCTGCGGTGATCGCGGCACCGAAATAAGTTTGGCAGTTGAAGAATTTCAAATTGTTCTGGAACTTTTTCTGCATCAGCTCCGGATCGTCAGCGAACCATTTTTCAAAGAACGGCCCCATCGAATAGACGCAGGCAATTCCCTGCATCGCTTCGTAGCTCTGACTGGCCTGGGCAGTAATGGCATAGCGCAGCGAGAATTTCCGCAGTTCTTTTTTAGTCAGTTTTTCATTCTTTTCACTCATCTCCGATACCTCCTGCATCCACGTTCAGATAAGCGTTGGCTGCCGCTTTGGACTCTTTTTCCATGCGTTTAAACAAGACGATTGCAATGACCGCGCCGACCAGAGTAATCGCCAGGATCGACTGGCCGAAAAAGACATACAGCACAAAGCCGAGAAGCAGATAATGGAAGTTTTCCTTCACCGGCATGTACAGCATCAGTAAAGCCATGCCCAGCGCCGGAAGCACGCCGGAAACCGTGCCCAGCGCACTGGTCAGCCAGACCGGCATATAATTGATAATCAGCTGAACAATCGGCTCGCCGAACAGTAAGAAGATGATGACCGGCAGCGTCTGGCCTAAAGCGGCGCGGCCGAAGCCGTATTCGCCGATGAGAATATCGCGGTATAATTTCTTGTATTCGCGTTTCTCGACATGTTTTTCAGCGCGGTGATACCAATAGGAATTGACCGTCTTGGCAATGACGTCCAGCTGAATGCCCAGCGTGGCGACCGGAACGCCGACCGCCATCGCCAGCTCCAGCGGAGCGTCGGTGCCGGAAGCGATCGCAAACGGAACGGAGATCCACAGGGCAGTGTTGAAATTAGGAATTGACGCGCCGCCATAGGCCGCCAAGCCCATGGACATCAGCTGGAAGGTACCGCCGATCAGCAGCCCGGTTTTGACATCCCCCATAATGAAGCCGGCGATCAGGCCGCGGAATACCTGCTGGCCGCCGAATTTCGCGACTAACTGGACATTCTGCCCCAGCGTTCCGATGACATGGCAGGCAAGAATCAGCAGTATGATCTGTATCGGATTAAACATTCGTTCTCTCTCCTCTCCTCATGATTTACGTTTGTCTTTCATCACCTGATAGAAATCAGCAATCGCGTCGTCCGCCGGCTGCAGCTTGGCTTCCAGCCTGACCCCTTTTTCATGCAGCTGTTCCAGGACGGCGGCTTCCTCATCATTCACGGTGATGTAGCGGCTGATTACGACCGAATCCGCGGTCTTGTCGATGTTGCCGAGATTCCCCAGCGTCAGCGATGGAACGGGTATCCCGTTATCCACCAGGGTTAAGAAGGTTTTAGGACTTTTGGCGACGATCATGACGGCTTGATTTTGATAGCGGTCAGCTTTGAGATTTTCAACGGCTTTTTCGTGAGTTAATACGGACAGGAATACGCCATTGGGTGTGGCCATGCGCAGTGCATTTTTCAGCATCGGATTGTCTGCGCTTTCATCGTCGATGCACAGGACACGCTCCACATGGAGCTTCGGAACCCACATCGTTGCGACGCAGCCATGCACTAAGCGGTCGTCAACACGGCAGTTTAGAATATTCATTGAAATTCTCCTTTCTGCGCCTATTCTAGCATCCAGGTTGTCAAAGAAATCATTCCCTGATTCCGCTCAAAGCGGAAATGCTTTACATCCTTTTTGTCGAAAACAACAAGAACACATGGCTTATCTAAACTGAATGTCAAATCAATTCGAGTGTTTTTATCCTGTCTTGAACGAAATCGCGAACCCAATGAATATAAAGCATCCGCTTTCTTATGTCAGTTAATGGTTCAATCAGAAAGTGATCTAATCATTGAAAGGAAAAAAGCAGACATCCGGGTTTGTTAACCTGAACATCTGCTTTCATTTTATGAGTGACTCAATGCTGAATCGATTTCCTTCATTCTTCGCCGGTATGCTTTCCGCCTTTTTTGATCAGCCAGAACGCAGCTCCGCCGACCAAGACCAACACGGCTCCGCCAATCATCATCCACGGTGCTGCAGAAGATTTTTCTTCTCTTCTATAATCCGGAGTTAACTCCGAATTCGGCGTCGGTGTCGGCGTTTCAGTTTTTGGCTCATCCTGAGCTTCAGAATTCGGTTCTTCCACTGGTGTTGTTTCTTCTTCGGTTTCTTTATTACTATGTTTACCAAATAGAGAATTCCAGAAGTTTCCCGTTGATTTTTGTGTTTCCTGAGGCGCTGGGACCGCAGGATTGGCAGAGTTCACTTCATCAGAAGGCTCTGACGGCATATCCGGTTTCGGATCGGCAATTCTGCGGGTAATCGCATAAACACCTTCGGCAACAGAAGTCTTGAAGACCAGTTCATCGCCTTCAATCTTGAAGTCGGAAATCGCCTGATAGGAAACGTTATAGCGATATAAACCGATCCCTTCTTTCTTGCCTGTGAACGGAATTCGGATTTCATATTCAGGCAAGCCTCGCATCCGCGAGCTGACCACTTTCAACTGCCAGACCTGAACGATTTCCTGCTGATCGAAATTCGAATGATTCGCAGTAACATCGCTGACAGTCAGGGTTTCTCCGCTGGTAAACAAGCCTGTGATCTTAATGCCCTGATCACTGGTTAACGTTGTTTCCGTTGGTGTTTCCACCACCGTAACCTGAATCGTTTTTTCCGCGATGTTGCCTGCGGAATCTGCGACACGATAGGTCACATGATAAACTCCAGCTATGGATGGATCGACGTCGTTGGCAACAACATGTTCCTCAGTCAGGACGAGATCCTGATCTTCAACGTCGCTGACCGTTGCGTAATCGAGCGGATTGAAACGGTTTCCCTGTTCAATCGTCACATCGCTGGCTGTAATGACCGGCGGATTATCGGTTAACGCGGTTACTGTCACGTTGACCGTCGCGGAATATCCGCCATCGCGGGAAGTTACAGTAATGACTGCCGTTCCTTTCCGCAACGCGGTAAGCAAGCCATTCTGATCAACCTGAACGACCGAATCGTTGCTTGTGGTGTAAATCAGCTGTTTATCAATCGCATTTTCCGGAGTTACCGTTGCCTGAATTTCTGCCGTCGTCTTGATTTCAAGCGTGATTTCGTGCTGTGCGACCTGGACGCTTTCGACCGCGATGATCTCCACTTGATAAGCTTCGATTCCCGCAGACAGTGCGCTGACCGCCTGCTGGATTTCAGCGCTGGTAAATTCGCCCTGAATTAAAGCTTCTGCCTGACTGATTGCGGCTTTCAGCTGTTGATAGCCTGCATAGTTTCCGACTAATTCTTCGTCATAACGGCTTGCCAGTAATTTTGCTTCAGTGAGCGTATCCACAATCCGCGGATTGTAGTAGGCTTCAAATTCAACGATACCATAACCACCGTTAGTCGCTGTTCGTTTAATTCCCTGGAATTTAACGTATTTTACTGTCATTTCGCTGCAGTTAATAATATATTGTTTATTCTGTCCGTCGGTGACGTTAGCCATCACTTCAAAGTTTTCGCCATCGTTGGATCCTAAAATCTGATATTCTTTGCCATACACCGTTTCTGAGAACCAGGTAATCCGGACTTCATTGATTGTCCGGGCTTCCGGTAATTCCATCAATAACCATTGATCCTCGGCTTCCGCTTCAGAGATATCTTTATAATTGGATGCCCAGCGAGTCGTATAGTCCTGATCGACTGCTCCCTGCGGCGTTACTCCGTTAGCTGAAACGGTGGACGAAGCGGTTGCAACAGCGCCGATCATCAAGTTCTCGGTCCCCTTGATATCCGCATCGACCTTAATTGTACAATCAGCCTGATAACCACCTTCTTCTGTTGTCGCAGTTATCGTCGCAATCCCGATGCCATGCGTGGTCACAACGCCGCTTTGATCGACGGTCGCCACACTCTCATCGGAAGAAGACCAGAGAACATTTTTATTGTTGGCATCCGCAGGTTCAACGTAGGCTTGAAGCGTCACCGTTTCACCGCGCATGACTGCTGCTTCGCTCTGATTTAACGCGATGCCGGAGACCTTCGATTCAACAGTAATCGTGATTTCAGCACTGACCTCATTGTCCAGAGCGATCGCTCTGATCGTTGTCGTTCCGCCGTTAATCGCCTGGACATAACCAGATTCATCCACGGTGGCAATCTGCGGATCGCTGCTTTCCCAACGAATTGCTTTGTTGTAAGCATTGGATGGCATTACCGAAGCATGCAGCTGCAGGCCTTCCGTTTTTCCCAGCAGAAGATCATCGCCTTCAGTAATCACAACTTGTTCAACATGCAGCACCGCGGCGTTAAAGCGGCTGCAGGCGCTTTCGACTTCATTGACAATCCGCGCCAGTTCCGTATCGTCGTAAGCTGCGCCCTGCTGAATCAGCGAATTTCCAGCCGCGATTGCTTTTTCCACTTCGCTCTTGACCTGGCTGTACATCGTTTCGGAAACAAAGGCGGATGCATCGTTATATTTTGTTAATAACGCCTGCGCTTTTTCCAGCGAAGCGGTCAAAGACAGATTTTCATAGGCTTCCAATTCAACAATGGAATAGCCGCCTTGATAATGTGAACGTTCAATTCCCTTCATCCGCAAATACTGAACCTCAGTCCGTTCAAACGTTAACGTATCCGTTCTTCCCGCTTTTCCGGCATTCTCAATCACTGCGTGATAAAGATCAAAGTATTCTTCGCCATTCAAGGAGCCTTGAATCTTGTATTCGCGGGCATTGGCCGCTTCCCAGGTAATGACCACCTGGGAGATCGTCCGCTTTTGACCAAGGTCGATATCCAGCCACTGATCATTTTCAGCGGCCTTGGTTTCCGCACTCAGGTTGCTTCCGATCAGGTCATTGGACTGTGTATAAGCGGAAGCCCAGCGTGAGGTGCTGGCTGTATAATCGCCGTCGTTGGCATACTTCGCAGCCCGGGAATCATTGACCTGACTGCTCGCCGTCGCCGGATGCGCACCCTGAGCTTGGGAAGCGTAGTTGATCGACTGGCTGTCATAGGTCGTTCCCAGTTCAATTTCACGCGGCTGGCCATCTTTCAGGTTGAAATTTACCTTCAGGGAAACTGAATTGCCTTCGGCCCGGATGATCTGCGCCTCTCCGCGCAATACATCCAGGTGCTGCAAATTCACATTATCGAGGGTAACTGTCGCTTCACTTAACGAGCGGGTAGGATCACTGACAGCCAGACGGATATTTTCAGCGTTGTCTGTCTTTTCGATAATGATCGACAACGGCTTATCCACCGTCACCTCTCCAGCCGATCCCGCAGTGAAGAAGTTCATCGCGATCTGTCCGCTGGCCAGATCCTTGACCGCATGAACGCCGCCTTCCTGTTTGATAATCTGAATGTGTTCATCAGCCGCATAACCTGCCGTTTCTTCCTGACTGGCATTCGGCAGCACGATGTAAGCATACTGACTGTCCGTTGGTTTCTGCCCATGCTGGACAGCGAGCGATAGGAAGTTGTTAGTTCTTTCCGTATAATCCGTAAACTTGGCCAGCTTGTTAACCTCGTTCCAGGTTCCTGTACGAGTTTCCTTTTTAATCATAATTTCGGCGGGATCCAGGAAGACATAGCCGATGGCATCGCCAGCATTGCCTTCCAGCCAGGCATAAGTCGGATGACTCAGAACTTCTTCGCCATTCTCGCTTAATTTAACAACGCCGTCAACAATCAAGCGATTGGATCCGTCAGCCTTAATCTTACGGTTATCCACAATCGTTTCTACCGTGGCAACCTCGGAATCGCTGCCATCGTTGGTAATCCCGGTACCTAAGAAAATCAGCTGATCCCCGAAAACGAAATAGGATTTGTATCCGCTGATTCCTGAACGACTTCCACTGATATTGGAGTCATTGCCGGTTCCGCTGGCGCTCGGCTTGCTGAAAGGTTTATTTCCAGTCAGGATCAAACCAGTAACACCGTTCACGCCATCCAGTGTCGTTCCGCCTGCCCAGGCAGACTGCCCGCTGGTATTAAAGCTAATATCCTGATGCGCCGTCGTTACCCCACTAACCCGGTAATTATCGACAGTCGCGAAATAGTGATCGTTATACTGACTGATGTCTGATGTATAGATCTGGGTGTGGCCCATGCCTTGATAACGGCCCTTATTGTTTTCATTGTTGCCTTGTTCCGTGTTATACATCCGATTGGACGAATTAGAAACCGTGAATGTGAAATTTTCACGATGAACTACCGTTCTATCCATATAAGAATAGACGTTATAACTGTTCTGACGGGTTGCGGTCTCCACATCCTCAGTATTCAGTAAAACCTGAATCCGGATGTAATCGCTGTAAGGAACTAACGAGAAATCCTGAGTTTGCGGCTGGCTGAATTTCTCCGCCGCAATCGTTTTAATCTGCGAACGAAGCTCTGCCGCTGATTCTGTATCCGCGGTTTCCGCATACTGCAGAATGGTTCCCATCATCTTCATGCCCATCGTATCGCCTTGCTGCGCCATTCGGGATACCGCACGGCCGCGGACTAAGTCGAGCACGTTGCCGCCGTAGGAAAGGAACGGAATGAAGGAATCTTTTAAGAACGTTTCATACAAAGCCACATTCTCCGGACTGACCGCATGCTCCGTAAAGTTCAGCATGATCAGACAGTTGGTCAATTCGTCCAGCAGTACAAAGCCGTAAGATCCATTATACGGAATGGACGTATGCTGGATAAAGCTGCCGTCTTTATAGAAACCATCGCCGGAGGTCACATAAGTGAACAACGGAGCCATGCAGGACTGCGCATGTTTCAGGCGTTCGCTGTTGCCCTCAAAGGCTGCACGTTTAATTACAATTGAAACTTTATCGATCAGGTTGGCGCCCGTTTCTTTTAAGCTGCTGTTCAAGCGATAATCCGCCTTGGGAACAAACCGGTCGATCGTTTTAATAATTTGCTGCTTCATGGCTGCCGGTAATTCCTCAGCCATCAGAAAAGCCACATCCATCATGGAGCGCGGACTGCCGATTTCCCAATCCCACCAGTTTGACGAGCCCTTCTTTGTATCTGGTCCGTATTTATTCGCAAGGACAAATTCCATAGCTTCTAAAATCTGAACCCGGACTGTTTCATCCTGATATAAATCAGACAACGGCGTGCGGTACTGCGTCGCGATCATTTTCAGCCGATCCAGAACTTCAGTGACCTTCGCGCCCATTTCTGCGTCGTTCATCGCCTTATCCGTCCACAGTTCCTGCGTGTTCGGCGAAAGCGGATCTTTCATTGTATTTAAGTAATTCAGGGATTTTTCATCGAGATTCCGGACATTTTCAAGATAGATTTCATCCTGGAAGGTACCGGAAGTATCGCCAACCAACTCGCTGGCCCAGTAATTCATAATTTTCTGATAAGCGGCGTCCTTTTCACTGCTTTCAACCAGGTATTTAACCGCCTGCTGAAGCGATGCCAACACGGCATCCACGGCATCCTGATCCATTTCTGCCGAGCTTAATACAGCATGGGCTTCGATCAAAGCTTTTTCTACCCGCGCCCAGCTGGCCTGCGTGTATGCCTCAGGAAGTAAGGTTTCCGCTTCGGCGATCGCAGTTTCTAAAGCTTGAATTTCGATTTTATCACTGTAAACCGTCAGCGGAACAGAAGACCGCATCAACGGTTGGGATTTGAGCATTGCCGTAATGACCGTATTTCCCCGGCCCAGAGCGGTAATTTTACCTTCTTCATTCACGGTCGCCGCTTTCGGATTGGAAGAAGACCAAATCACATCCTGATCCTCGGCGTTGGCTGGATAAACTGCCGCTACCGCTTGCGCCGTTTCGTTGACCGCTAACCGCTGCGCTTCAAGCTGGACATCCAGCGATGATGCGGAAACAGGCAGCGATTCCGAGGTGCTCACAGGAATGATCTGAAAATCATCGACCCAGAAAGTACCGGTGCTCGTTTTTCCCAACAAATACAGATTCACTAAGGAAGTCGCGGCATTCGCTGTATAAACTTCTTCAAAATGAGTCCAATCTTTAGATTGTTTTACTTTATTGTCTTTACCAAAGATTTTCAATGTCAGACAATCTGAGCTAAGATTTTCTGTCTTATACCAAAATGAAATTTTATAAGCCTGTCCTTTAATAAATGGATAATCTTGTAGTTTAAAATATCCTTCACGATCCGCGCCCGTCCGTTTTTCTATCCGTACAGAATACTGACCTTCATGTTTGTCTTCGGCATCTTGATAAGCCATATAATAAACAGCTCTATTCTCGTTACCTTCATGCACTTGATAAATCCACGGTTTGGTCTTCATGTCGTTTTCCCAAACCGCTTTATCCCACCACACCGTAGTATTCGGCTGATCCGGATGCGGAACGACAATCGGTTCCCAGACCTCAAATCCACTGTTTTCAAGGATATTCTCATTCGTGGTATCCAAAGCATCGTTAAACTTCCCCAGCACCTCAATTTCCCGCAAATCATAAATATCTGCCGTCTTTTCCAGTAGTTCCAGCTTGATATACCGGGCATTCCCTACCGTTAGAGAATCAATCGCTTTAGCATCGCTCACATCTGCGGTCTTTGTCCAGTTCTTCCCTGTAAAAGACGTGCTGATCGTGTAATGGGTTGGTTTCTGATCACCCCAGATCAATTTAACCTGAGCATTTTCAACGACGTGATCAAGCCGCAATGTAATCTCAGCCTTCGCTTCGCTGCTGGTCCAGCCTTTTCCATATTGATAATCTACCAGTGCAAAAGCCGAAGTTCCTTCATCGCTTGAACTGACATTCACTTCCGCACCTAAAGCACGATTCTGACGCAGTTCTGGCGCTTTTTCATCAGAAAGCGTAAGATCCGCCGTCAGCATATAATGATCGGAAAGTTTGTTATTCACTACTTTGATATTATCAATTTCAATATTTTTCGTAGCCAGAATATTATCAACCGCAAAGACCTTCATCGCAGGATCATCATCCGGCCAGTAGGTTCTCAGCCATTGATCATCACGGCCGTTAGCCATATTGAAATAATCCAGCAAGCGGGAAAACTCATAAGTATCCTGATCGGTATTAAAATCGCCCATAATCACTTTATACTCAACAGGATCATTCGCGATCTGTTCCGCAAGCTGCGTCATTTGAATCTGGCGAAGTTCCCGAGCGGTCATCTGCTTCGGAGTCTGCGCGCTCAGATGGACATTGTAAAGCGCAATCTGTTTTCCATCTTTTTCAACGACGATGCGCTGAGCCACCTTCGTCGCTTCCAGTTCATAGGTTTCCAGCGGACTTGCCGATGATTTCAGAATCGGATACTGAGATACGAATCCAATACCGAATTCCCCGCCCTCATAGTCTCTGAATTTCGCAAAATCAGTGTGCGCCAATTTTGCGCTGGTTAATCCAGCCATCATATCGGTATTGTTTCGATTGTTGAACATATCAACTTCCTGAACTGCGAGCACTTCAATGTTGTTCTCTGCAATTACATTGGACATCGCAGCCAAATCCGGATGTTTATTCGCTGCGATATTCCAGGTTCCAACGCGCAGCGTTACTGGTGCTTCAGGCGATTGTGCAAAAAGCGGCGTCGCCTGAGATGGAATGATCACAGTCAGCGCCGTGACTACAGCCATCAGAAAACTAAGCAGTTTTTTCATCTTACTTTCCTCTCTTCCCCTTGCTTATTCGTCCTGTCTTCATTCCCATCCCTTTATGTTGGAAATAAACACAAAACGTGTAAGCGTTAACATATTTTCAATTTAGCATGCAAAAAGAGGCTTGTCCAATAAGCGTTTGCAATCCATAAGTAATAATTACTAATCTATAAATTATTCTTATAGATTAACAAAAACCTTTTCACAAAAGGGTTGTTTAAACATCAGCCATATAATACAAAGGAAAATAAACTCATTTTATTTCAACTTTAATTCCAATTCCGTCTTTTACTAAAGGTTGTTTTCAATTCACATTTCAAGGATTATATTTGTCCCTTTTTATCTCTATTTTGACTATTCACTTGATTTCCTCGATTGCGTTATTCAATACTTGGGATCGTCAATTTAAAGCTCGTCAGGAAAAAAAGATTTCTCAGTTTCGACTAAGAAATCCTGTTTATTTTATTTCTGCAGCACCAGTGCTTTCACTCTGTCTCTTATACACATCTCCGAGCCCACGAGACAGGCAGAAATCTCGTATGCCGTCTTCTGCTTGAAAAAAAAAAAAAAGAACATAATAAGACACAATTACTATATATCCAAAAATAGTTAAGCAAGAAGAAGAGAAATATGATAGTATCAACAATCACAGTAAACAAAAAAAACAGC
>OJJT01000751.1_pt1 | contig 12491 bp, 10 predicted proteins | sample 1596281 | NCBI WGS metagenome assembly OJJT01 (sample SAMEA4350145, study PRJEB24818) | metagenome | biome: human; feature: gut; material: faeces | place: Denmark | collected 2013-09
AATTATTCTTGTTTATTGTTTTGTGATTAGTATTTGCTTTTTTCTCTGTTCTGTATTGTATTTTTTTATTTTATTTCTCGATGTTTTTTTTTTTTTTTTTTTTTCAAGCAGAAGACGGCATACGAGATTTCTGCCTGTCTCGTGGGCTCGGAGATGTGTATAAGAGACAGTTATAAAAATATAGGTCCATTAAGTGATCTAAATATTCAATTTCGAAAAAATGAAAAAGGTGTTCCGATTCCACTAGTTGTTGTTGGAAAAAATGGAAGTGGAAAATCCATTCTGTTATCAAATATTGTTGATGCGTTTTATGAACTTGCAAATAAAGCATATGATAATGCAACGGAAGCGACTAGTAAGGGACATCAATTTTATAAAATAATTTCACCAGATCAAATACAAATCGGACAAAATTATTTGATTGCCAATATTTGTATGGAACAATCAAATAACAGATTTGAATATCTTTTTAAATCTGGAAATATATCATTTGATGAATATATTAAGTTGTATGGAAATACAATAGACTCAAAATTAGATTGGAAAAATGAAGCAAATTATAAAGATGTTACAATTGAAGAAAAAGATATAACTGACATTTTTGAAAAAGATATCGTATGTTTTTTTGGACCTAATAGATATGTTAAGCCATCATGGATGGGGGACAAATATTACGCTTCCGAGAACATAGATTCATATTCATTACGTTCCAGATATGCTAGACAACTTAATAATCCGATAACAGCTACAAATTTATCTGACTTAACTTTGCAATGGCTATTTGATATAATTACTGATTCAAGAGCAGATCTGGAAAAAGGTACAGACGGATATAAAATTGTTTCACCCAGTATAAATAATCTTGATTTATTATCTATTTCAAGACATAATGCAGAAAAAGTTATGTCAGCTATTTTGGATGAAGAAGTTATTTTTAGAATGGGAAATCGTTCATTGGGCAAACGGCGTTTTTCCATTTTAAGAAAGTCAGACGGAATAGAATTGGTTCCTTCATTAAATGCTTTATCCACTGGACAGCTTGCATTGTTTAATATGTTTACTACAATTATTCGTTATGCAGATGCTGACGATATTGATTTAAGTCACAAATTAGATGAAATAAAAGGCATTGTAGTTATTGATGAAATAGAACTACATTTACATACAAAGCTACAAAGGGAAATTTTACCAAGGTTACTTGCTTTATTTCCAAATATTCAATTTGTTATCACATCGCATGCTCCATTATTTTTACTTGGCATGAAAGAGATATTTGGTGATGATGGTTTTGATATTGTTGAACTGCCTTTAGGACAAAAAATTTCGGTAGAACAATTTTCTGAATTTGAAAATGCGTACCAATATTTTACAGAAACAGAAAAATATACACAAGAGATACAAGCAGCTATTGCTGAAAAGACTGATAAACCATTAATTATTACTGAGGGAGCTACAGATTGGAAACATATGAAAGCAGCATATAATTCCTTACTTAATGATCCAAGATGCTCAGAATGGCTTCCTAATTTGAACTTTGATTTTCTAGAATATGAACCCAAAAATAGCACAGTACAAAATTGTTTTAAATTAGAAATGAGTGCGTCACACTTAAAAACAATGTGTGAACAATATTGTTTGGTAAAACAGCCAAGAAAAATGATTTTTATTGCTGATGCAGACGTAAAAGAGATTAGAAATTCACTTGGGCAAAAGGATGCTCAATATCGTTCATGGGGAAATAATGTATATTCTTTTATTCTTCCGGTACCAGAAATAAGACAAGCTACACCTGAAATATGTATAGAGCATTATTATTCTGATAACCAAATTAAAATGGAATTAAAGTGCGGTGGTATAAAACGTCGCCTGTATATGGGATGTGAATTTGACACAGATGGTTTATCCTTAGACAAAAAAATGTTTTGCAATGAAAGAAATAGTTGTGGCAATGAAAAAATACGTATTATTGATGGTCATGAGAAAAGTCCGCGTGTATATTCTATTGCTGATGAAAACAAAACCAATGTAGCACTTTCCAAAATGAAATTTGCGACATCTGTTTTGGAGAAGACTCCTCCTTTTGATGAAATGGATTTTTCTAATTTTATACCTTTATTTGAAATAGTAAAAGAAATTCTTCAGCAATAAGAAAATGTTATCAACAATTTAAGCAAGTTCCGCAATAAGCTAAAATACATATTTTATGTATATAATACCCTATCCATCAGGAACAAAGCATTTATAGATGAAAGAGATTATTTGGTAGGCGTCGCGACTTCTGCATCTCTTTTAATCCATAGGGGCGTGATTGCAACGAAATTTACCACCTCAAATAATCCTAAATTTATAATAACTAAGACACCGACTTGTAAACAATAAATATGTTATTACGTATAAACATCTCCTTGTTGCATATAATTTAAAGCGAGGATAATTTCTGATTGACTTTCTTAGTTATATCAGTTATATTATCTTTAGTGATCAGATTGCAGAAACTTGAGAAGCCTGCGATCGGGGGAGGGTGCCGAGGCCCCTCTCCTTTTTTCTTTATCTGGAACATTTTGCAGCGAGGTACATATGAGCAAACCATTTATTACATATACCGCACAGGTTGAAAAACTGAAAAATGAAAAAAATCTGATTATTACAGATGATGATTTTGCGGTAGAATCCCTGCAGAATATCAGTTACTATGCATTAATTGGCGGATATAAACATCCTTTTATTGATATTCATACCCGCAAATACATTAATGAAGCATGTTTTGAAGATATAGTTGCTCTTTATGAATTTGATGAAGAGTTACGTGGAATATTCTTTAAATATTTATGTCGCGTAGAAAGAAAAACGCGTTCGTCCATTTCTTATCACTTCTGTAAAAAACATGGAGAACGTCAAGAAGAATATCTTAATTCCAATAATTACGGCAATATTCCCAAAAATAAAAATGGAATTACTAAATTAATCAAAATGCTAGATATGATGGCGAATAAAAACAAGGATCATGAATATCTTGTTTACCAGCGTAACAAATATCATAATATTCCGTTATGGGTGATTATGAATACCCTTACGTTTGGTCAAATATCTAAAATGTTTGAATTTTTACCTCAAAATATGCAAGGAACAATTTGCCAGGATTTTGGAAATGTCAAGAAAAATGAGATGATAAAATATTTAAAGGTATTAACTCTGTATCGAAATGTATGTGCTCATAACGAAAGGTTGTTTTCCTATCACACATATATTGACATTCCAGATACGTTGTTACATAAAAAATTAGGCATTTCTAAAAACGGTTCAAAATATGTATATGGAAAAAATGACTTGTTTAGTGTAGTCATTACTTTTCGTTATCTACTTCCAAAGACCGATTTTTTACTGTTTAAAAAGCAATTATTGCATATTTTTGACCGATATGAAAAGCAGAATTCAAATTTGAAGTTGAATGATCTTTTTGAATATATGGGATTTCCGAGTAACTGGAAAGAGATAACAAAATTTCGCAAAATATAAGTGGAGATATTAGCAAAAATATTTCCACTTATATTTAAAGCTATTCTATTTTCTGTGACTTCTTCGCACTATTCAATCCATCCACCCAATTACACAAAATCACAATCGTCTCATAATTTACATTGATATATGTACGCCACCTCCCGTGTCTACCAGGATCATCACTTCGTGAGTCCTAACTTCCTTCGTTCTGCCTATCCATAATCCGGGTGTCAGCTTAGCTCCTTGTCAGGGTCTTGCCCTATGGAAAATATTCCTGCCAACTACCTGCTCATTCTTTGTTCCTATTATTACTGACTTGCTTCCTGTAACAGCACTTTTCAGTGGACGTTCCCCATTACATTCTGCTTTTGTACCTTTTCGGGTTGGTTACTTCCTGCACTCTATGCTGCAAGCATCTGTGGTCTCTTGATATCTTGCATCATCTTTGCACCGTCATAAGTCACACCTTTAGTCAAAATCGTATAAAAGATTCTTAAGACTTTACACGCAACTGCTATGACTGACTGCATCTTCTTTAGCGGATTTTCTTTTCTAGTTCGATAATACCGGTGTACTTCCTTAAATTCTTCATTCCTTGCAATCAAGGATATGGCTGCTTCATACAGTACATATCTGAGGCGTTTTCTTCCTCTGTAGCTGATGTGACTCTCGCCCTTATGTTTTCCCGAACTACACTCTACAATGGCATATCCAGCTAGTTTTTGCAGTTGCTTTGGATTATCAAAACGTGTGATGTCTCCTACTTCGGCAACAAATCCACTCACTGTTTTCAATCCAACTCCTTTGATTTCCAACAACTTATCTATATGAGGAATCTCTGACAACTTTTCCTCTGTCAGGCTCATCAGGTCTTCCTCTCTATTTTTGTAGATTTCATAATCGTTCAGTAGATTCTTCAATTCAATTCTTGCACTATCAGGTGCTTCCTGGCTTCCAATACTGTGCTCTGCAGCCGTTACCAGGGTCTTTGCCCTCTTCAGTCCAGCCGCTCTCAACTTAGCATCCCGCCAAATCTTATTGATTCCATCTACACCCAGTTTTACGATATCTTGTGGCAAAGGTGCCTCTTTTAATATCATAAGACCACTCACAGAATCCGGATTTCTATAAACGTCTTTGATTTCCGGAAAATAGATGCTAAACCATCTTGCGATACGGTTCTTGATCCTTGTAATTTCTTCCTGGGTTTGTAATCTGAGATTTGAAAGACTCCGAATCTCAGCATAAATACCAGTTGGTATATATGGATATGAAAATCTCCCTTCATTTACCAGCGCCGCAATTGTCTTTGGATCCTTACGGTCATTTTTGTTTGGATTATTGTCATCCAGTTCTTTTGACTTCTTTACATGATGTGGATTTACATGAACCGGTTTCATGCCGTTGTCCTGCAGGTATGCTCCAAGGTTGAACCAATAGTGTCCTGTTGGTTCCATTCCCGGAATCACAACGTTTTTACCGTATTTTTCTGCAAAATCCGCCATCCATGCTTTTAAAGTCATAAATCCAGCTTCTGTATTACTGAATTCCAACGGTTTCTTTGAATACTCGTAATTACGCCAATCGAATGCTCTTGCAAAGTGCGTTTCACTTCCCACATCAATCCCAACAATTAATGTCTTTTCCGTAATAGATTTAATTTTTGCGTTCTGTGTGTTATACTTCATTTTAGATACCTCTCTGTTCAATAAGATTGTTACTAACCGTGCAAAGTCAGTAATCTTATTCTACACTGAGGTATTTTTTTCTCAACCTTCTTTCTTGGAATTCCTTATATTTGAATTATACAGGAAGCTCCATATGTTTTATATTTTACAGACAGATCATATACTGCTCACCTTAATTTTACTTAAAATCCCGCCATATATTTCTACTGCTTTTCAAAATAGAAGTCCGCAAAATCATACTTATATACACGGTAAATATATTCATCGGCAAGTTCCATCTCAAATTCTTGAATGATATTCCCCGATGCGTCATATTCTCCGAAAATTCCCTGCATACCGGAATCTATAATAATATTTCCCTTATACTCCTGTGCACTGCTGACATAAGCAGAATATGGAACTTTAAAAGATTGTATCAGGGAATAGGTTCCATTATTTTCATTTACTTTATATTTATAATAATAGGATTCCTCTCCTTCTTTCATCGATGTTTCGATTCCTTCTATCTGTTCCCAATCATAAGCAGGTTTCGACTTACTTACTCCGAAATTATTATTAAACAGATAGAGATAATATTCTCCTGCATTTAAAGAATCATCTTGTACATATGTGACAGAATGCTGCCCTCCCGTATTGGAAAATGTTCCCGCACTCTCATCTTTTTCAAGCAACAATTCCTCATATCCTGTTCCTTCCCAGAAACTCTCCTCCCCAATCATATATGTTATCTGAGGAGTATCATAAATATCTTCGATCATCAAAATAGTCGAAGTCTCTCTGGAGCTCAGTAAAACGGCATCGTCCCCTATCCACTGTATCGTGTTTATATGTATCCAATCCAATTCTCCATCTTCATTTTCCGTACATTCTTCTTTATAATCAGAAAATAACTCTCCCAAATCGAGCACACAGCTAACTTCACCTGTCTGCGTATTAATCTGAATAATTTGATCTTCCACACTGTCGCTTTCAGTGTCTGTTGCCAAAACAAGCAAATTTCCATCATCATCAAACACATAATCATGATGAAGACTGTATGTACCCGTATCATAAATCTTCTCTGCTTTTCCAAGATGATTCACCGCCGCAATTTTGCTTTCTGATATACTGTAATACATACAATCATCCCGGAATAAAAGCCTGTGGCTCCTGTAACCGATCAACGGAATTTCTCCTCTGAGCACCCCGGAATTATCGTAATAATACATGAAATCTTCTTCATCACTGTCATTTCCTAAAACGACGTATAACCCGTCTGAAACAGTTTCACTCCCTTCGGCTGCTTCTGTTTGTTTCAGCTGAATCTCCTCTTTTCCGGACAATTCTCCCATTTCATGTACATAAGAATATATCTCCACGCTTCCATCTTCTTTTGTCAAAGTAAATGTAATAGTATTACATTCTTCCGGTATCAACCCCATAACCTGAAACTCATGTTCCGTATCAAATCTGCCTTCCCCTTCCGGCGTTTGTGAAAAGTCACCGATAGACAAATCCGGAACTGAAACATTGTAAGAAACAGATACCGGCTCCTGCGTAGTAAAATAAACGTATAAAGACAAGGTATTTGTTCCATATGGATTTTCTTTTATCAGCATATTATCCTCTGTGTATGCTCCGCTGCTTTTTTCTTCTTCAATCTGTGTTTCCACTTCATCTTGATACGCTTCGGTATAAATGGTCTTTATTTCATTTTGATATATTTCTGACGTTTCTTCCTGTGCAATTTCTTCTGCCGCCGATTTAAAAAAAGAGGCGCAGGCTGTCACTGCCAAAACTAAAATCATCCCACCTATTATCTTTTTTTGTTTCTTCATCTCCATCTAAATGTTCCCTCCATCTGTTCTATCCCATCAAAACCTTCAACTTCCCACGTCAAACTCCTTGATGAAATAAATTATCCGTTTTTATTGACAGGAATATCGTACACGCTGTACCTTAATTGTACTTTAAGACAAAATCATCTTAAAAAGGCAGTAAACCCTAGGTTATTAACCTGAGATTTACTGCCTTTTGCATATTCGATATTATCAGTACAGAGATCTCTTTGACGCTTCTCATGTACTGTTTATTCATCATTGCCCCGGAAAAGTCACTGTAATACGCAGCGATTTTTCATCTTCTGTTTCTGCCATGATCTTTCCCTTGTGAGAATCTGCTGTCGCCGCTGCTATAGAAAGTCCAAGTCCGTATCCTCCTGTCTGGGAATTTCTGGAAATATCTGTCCGATAAAAACGATCAAATAAACGAGAAGTCTGTTCTTTTGAAATATATTCTGTCGTATTAAATACAGACAGATAAATACGGTTTTTCTTTTTCCCGAGAGTAACGTCAATCCTCCCCCTTTCATTCGTATATTTGACGGCATTATCAAGCAAAATCGTTATCAGACTTCGGATTGCTTTTTCATCGCCTTTTATAGAAATCATAGGTGTAATCGCAGTTTTCATACAGATTCCCTGTATCTTCGCCGGCGCCTGAAAAGTATGACATACCTCTTCCACCATATCAGATAAAGGAAACTCTACTTTCAAATTTCCATTCTGCCCTTCTTCCATACGGGAAAGCATAACTAAAGAACCTGTAAGATCCGCAAGTCTTTTTGTCTGTTCCCGAATATCCTGCAGCCATTCATTCTCATCGAAGTCCATTTCCAAAACCTCCGTGTCTGCTTCAATAATCGTCAAGGGTGTCCTTAATTCATGCCCCGCATCCGTAATAAACCGCTTCTGCTTTTCATAATTATCAGAAAACGGTTTGACAATACGCCCGGAAAAATAAATCATCAAAAACAAAACCGATAATAGCCCTATGAAAGATACGATCATTGTAGTAAACAAAAAGTTCAGGAAATTATCCAGCTGTCTCCTGCAATCTAAGAAAATAACACGTATCTCCCCGCCATAAGACGTCTTCCAATAGCGATAATGATCCATAAATCCTTTTTCTTTTCCTCTTGCCCAAACTTCTGATGCGTATTCTATTGCATTTTCTGTGTCTATGGATACAATCTTTGACGTATCTGTTAAAATAACCTCTCCTTTTTCATCCAATAGAACAGAAAAATATCTGGATTCATAAGGGATCTCCGGTGAGATCCCATGTCTGTCCCCTTTTTCGTTTCCCGGAATCATTTTCGGAAAATGTCCTGCATTTTTTTCCAAAACTTCAAGAATTCGATCAGCATCTTCTGCGATCTTCCTGTAGTTTAAAACACCTGCAATCCCTCCTATGATAAAAAGTACAAGAAACAAAGATATCATGGACGCTACGATGAGTTTAATACGAAGTTTTTTTATCATGACCGCTCCTCCAGAGAATATCCTGCATTTCTCGTCGCTTTGATCTGAATATCTGCGTGGAGAGCAGACAACTTCTTCCTCAAATAAGAAATATATACCCAAACTACATTTATCTCTGCTTCACTGTCATATCCCCATATTTTTTCCAAAAACCGTTCAGAAGAAATTAATTGATGCGGATTGCACATTAAAAGCTCCAACATCTGAAATTCTTTATTGGCAAGGCGGAAACTTCCCTTACTTGTAGAAAGTTCAAATGCCGCCCGATCCAGCGTGACATTTCCCATCTTCAATTTGGAATTTGCCTGTGCCGTCTGCGCTCTTGTGATTGCCCGGATTCTTGCCAGCAGTTCTTTTGAATGAAAAGGTTTTGCCAGATAATCATTTGCTCCGGCATCCAATCCCTCTACTTTATCATCCACTTCTGATTTGGCTGTCAACAACAGAATCGGAATCAGATTCCCCCTTTCCCGAACTTTCCTTAACACTGTCAGTCCATCCACTTTAGGCATCATAATGTCTAAGACTACCCCATCATAATTATCCGCTTCCAGATAGTCCAATGCGCTCTGACCGTCATAAACTGCATCCACTGAGTAATTATTTCTTTCCAAAATCGCTGTCAGCGCTTTTGACAGCGCTCTTTCATCTTCTGCCAATAATAACCGCATAATATATATCTCCTGTTTCCGCCCGCTTCACTTATCTTTTTCCTTTACTCACAGCGAACTATATTTCTATTTAAAAATAAACGTATCACCTTAATCCTACTTTAAAATGCTGTTACTATGACATAGTATATCTTAGGAAAAACATATTTTCCAGTTTTTCTGCCCTCTATATCAATATACAGACAGCGCTTTTTTCATCTCTTTCACATAATCGCCGACATATTGCGGCGCATCCTTCCCATACTTTTCCATTATATTTACGATCGCAGATCCTACGATCACTCCATCCGCATATTCTGCCATCGCGGCTGCCTGTTGAGGCGTGGAGATTCCAAAGCCGACCGCACACGGAATCCGGGTGTTTTCACGAATGGTCGCCACAATGGAAGTCAGGTCTGTCGTAATCTCACTTCTCATCCCCGTCACGCCGAGGCTCGAGACAACATACAAAAATCCTTCCGCCTCTCCTGCTATCTTTGCGATCCGCTTTTCAGAAGTCGGAGCAACCATAGAGATCAGATCCACCCCATATCCGGCACAGATCGGGTGAAATTCTTCCTTTTCTTCAAATGGAAGATCCGGCAGGATCAGTCCGTCAATCCGGCTCTTTTGACACTCTGAAACAAATTTTTCTACACCATAAGAAAATACCACATTCGTATACGTCATAAAAACAAACGGTACATCTATGTCTTTGCGCAGTTCTCTTACGAACGCAAAAATTTTATCGGTAGTGATCCCGCTTTTCAAGGCTCTTAAATTTGCCGCCTGAATAACCGGGCCTTCCGCGGTCGGATCAGAGAACGGAATCCCAAGCTCTATCAGATCCGCACCGTTTTTTACTGCTGATCGGATCGCTTTTTTCGTTGTTTCCAGATCCGGATCTCCACAGGTGAAAAATGCAATAAATGCTTTTTTGTTCTTAAACGCATTCTTGATATTACTCATAAATATCCTCCCCTCTGTATCGGGCGATCGCCGCACAGTCTTTATCTCCTCTGCCGGAAATCGTAACTACGATTATCTTTTCCGGACTCATCAACGGCGCGACTTTCATTGCATGAGCAACTGCATGCGCCGATTCGATCGCCGGAATGATCCCTTCTGTCTTTGCCAGATATTCAAACGCCCAAACGGCTTCTTCATCCGTCACCGGCACATATTCCGCTCTTCCCATATCATGCAGATAGGCATGTTCCGGGCCTACTCCCGGATAATCCAGTCCGGCGGAAATAGAATATACCGGAGCGATCTGCCCATATTCATCCTGGCAAAAATAAGATTTCATACCATGAAAAATCCCAAGTCTCCCTGTCGTGATCGTAGCCGCGGTTTCATCGGTATCAATTCCCCTGCCTGCCGCTTCACAGCCGATCAGGCGGACTTTTTTGTCCTCAATAAAATGATAAAAGCTGCCGATCGCATTTGAACCGCCTCCGACACATGCAATCACCGCATCCGGAAGCCGCCCTTCTTTTTGAAGGATCTGCTCTTTGATCTCTTTTGAAATAACTGCCTGAAAATCACGGACAATCGTAGGAAACGGATGGGGTCCCATAACCGATCCGAGACAGTAGTGCGTATCGGCGATCCGGGAGGTCCATTCACGCATCGCTTCCGAAACGGCATCTTTTAAAGTTGCCGTCCCTGTCGTTACAGGGATCACTTCCGCTCCAAGCAGCCGCATCCGATATACGTTCAAAGCCTGCCGGATCGTATCTTCTTCTCCCATAAACACGACACATTCCATCCCCATAAGCGCGGCAGCCGTTGCAGTTGCAACTCCATGCTGTCCGGCTCCGGTTTCCGCGATCAATCTTGTCTTTCCCATTTTTTTTGCAAGCAATGCCTGTCCAAGCACATTATTGATCTTATGAGCGCCCGTATGGTTGAGATCCTCTCGTTTCAGATATATTTTTGCTCCCCCAAGAGCTTTCGTCATCTTCTCTGCATAATACAGTCTGGAAGGTCTGCCTGCATATTCGTTGAAAAGTTCTGTGAGTTCCCGGTTAAATTCCGGATCATTTTTGTAATACTCATATGCTGCTTCCAATTCGATCACTGCATTCATCAATGTTTCCGGGATATATTGCCCGCCATGAGTACCAAAACGTCCTTTTTGATTCGTCATAATTTTCGTTCCTTTCTGACTGCTGTCATAATCGCTGCCATTTTTCTTTTATCTTTTCGTCCCTCTGTTTCGATTCCGGAGCTTACATCGATCGCATAAGGTTTTAACTGCTCCAGCGCTTTTTCTACATTATCTATATGGATTCCTCCTGCAAGAAAATACGGTCTTTCCATATGTTTTATCCACTCCCATTCAAAAGTTCTTCCGGTTCCGGCACCGGAATCCAATAAAATAAAATCCGCCGGACTTCTTTCCGCTTGTCTGACATCTTCTTCCTTTTTTATACAAAAAGCTTTGATGACCGGCTGAACAATACGGCTTCTCAGATAGTTCAGTTCCTTCTCTTCTTCTAGGCCATGAAGCTGAACGATGTCGATCACCTTTTTATCGCAAATTTCTTCGATTCGTTTTAAATCTTCATTTACAAAAACTCCGACCGCCTTGATCTTTGGATCCAGCAGGCTTTTTAATTCCTCCGCTTTTTCAAAGGAAACATATCTTTTACTTGTCTTTACAAATACGAATCCGATATATTCCGGTTTCAGTTCGTTTACCGCTTCAATATCACACCGACGGGACAAACCGCAAAATTTTATTTTTGTCATATAGCACCTCTTAGCCAAGCCAGCTTTTCCGCCTTGTTTTCTGTTCTCATAAGCGCTTCTCCGATCAGCACCGCATCTGTGCCGATCTCACGCAATCTTTTCACATCTTCGGCGCTGCAAATTCCACTTTCCGAAACAAACAGTATCTCCGGCGGAATCATTTCACGAAACCTGCGGCTATTGTCTGTATCTACTGTAAAATCTTTTAAATTCCGATTGTTGATTCCTATAAGACGCGCCCCGGCACGAACCGCCATTGTCACTTCTTTTTCATCATGTGCCTCTACCAAAGCCGAAATCCCCATCTCATCACAGATACCGATATATTCCTGAATCTGCCGCTCACTTAATATAGAACAGATCAGAAGTACCGCTGATGCCCCCAACACTTTTGCTTCATAGAGCATATATTCATCTACGGTAAAATCTTTTCGCAGACAAGGAATAGATACTACTTCGGCGATTTCTCTAAGATATGCATCCTTCCCTAAAAACCATCCTGGTTCTGTCAATACGGAAATACCTGTCTCTTATACACATCTGACGCTGCCGACGAATAGAGAGGTGTAGGTTTCGGCGGTCGCAGTAACATTGAA
>OJJT01000753.1_pt1 | contig 12482 bp, 13 predicted proteins | sample 1596281 | NCBI WGS metagenome assembly OJJT01 (sample SAMEA4350145, study PRJEB24818) | metagenome | biome: human; feature: gut; material: faeces | place: Denmark | collected 2013-09
CGACTTCCTTCACAGTTCTTGAGATATCGTCTTTTTCAACGACATCTTCGTAAGAAAAACACAAAGGGAATTGAAATGATGGCTGATATGCATTACAATTAACTAGGTATTTTGGCACAAACATATTGAACTAACACACTCTAACGAGTGTGGGCTTTTTTTTAATATAGCCTAGTTCTTCTCCTGTTTCTTATTCTATCATAGTTTTGTCTTTATTTTTGAAAGGATGTGTTGTTATGAATAAAGATGAAGCTTTAAACAAATTTACTTTTATGATGGAATATAGAAATCTTTCATCAAATACCATTCACATGTATCAATGGTATCTTTCCCAAATGTTTGATTTTTATCATTTGGAAGACGTATCTATTCTTAATGTTTCAATGGCGCAGAACTATGTCGTACATATGAAAAAGACTTATGCACCTACTTCTTTAAATGCAATTATCAGTGCTATCCGTTACTTCTTTGATGTTGTTTTAGAAAGCCCATTATCTAGAAGACAGTTCCCCAACATTTTATATGATCCTGTAGAAATCACTGTTTTTACAGAAGAACAGATTCATTTGTTGCTCGATACAAAAGATGTACGACTTCGTGTTTTTCTACTTCTTGGCTTGGATGCTGGCCTTAGAGTTGGTGAAGTAGCTCGTTTAAAAGTAAGTGACATCGATTCTAAAAATATGCTGCTTTATATTCGTGATTCAAAGCGTGGTAAATCTCGCAAAGTACCTTTATCCAATGCGTTATTAAATGCTCTTCGTAAATATTGGATTGTTTATAGACCGGATAAGAATGGCTATTTATTTCCGGCCGGTCATTCTGGTTCCAAAAATCCATACATCAATCAGAATTACATCAATATGCTTTTCAAAAACCACATTAAAAATTTTTCTTTTTATGTTCCAACCATGCGTTTCCATAATCTTAGAGACACATATGCTACACTTATGCTCAAAAACGAATGTAATATATTCACTTTAAAGAAATTATTGGGACATTCAAACTTTTCTTCTACATCACGCTATATCAAGTTCGATATTTCTGATTTAGCACAGGCTCCAGTTCTTTCTTCCTTGATGGAGATTGGGTAATGGTACATATTCAAAACATATTCAAATCTATGGATATCGAAGGTAAAATCGATTATTCAAAATTGAACCACAAACAGAAAAGAGCTCTTCGTAATATCATTGAATGTAAAACAGAAGTTATGGGATTCAATACAGATACTTGTGAATGCTGCGGTCATACTGAGATTCACTACAATTCATGTAAAAATCCAAACTGCCCTGAATGTGGATCTGTAGACAAGGAAATATGGATACATAAGCAGGAACGTTTTACTTTGAATGTGAATTATTTCCACGTTGTATTTACGATTCCCAATGAATTAAACACACTTTGTCTAATAGACCCAAAATTCATGTACAAGGCTTTGTTTGATGTTTCTGCAGAAACCATCAAAGAACTGTCAAAAGACAAAAAGTATCTAGGAGCTAAAATTGGATTTACTTCTGTACTTCATACTTGGGGACAGAACCTTTCTTTACATCCGCATATCCATATGATCGTTCCTGGTGGTGGAATTGATTCAAATGGAAAATGGAAAAATTCAAAAAAGAAATTCTTTCTTCCAGTAAAAGTAGTATCTAAATTATTTAAAGGAAAATTCCTAAGCTATACTAAAAAGAATTTTGATCAAAGAAAAATCAAAGACAAAGAGCAATTTCAAGAAATTATAAATAGCTGCTATTCCAAAGACTGGGTGGTATATACTAAAAAGCCAATGAAAAGCGCAAAACATGTTGTTAAATATCTTGGAAGATATACACATAGAATTGCGATAAGCAATGCACGTATCAAAAAGTATGAAGATAATAAAGTGACATTTTCGTACAAAGATTATTCGAACCATAATCAAATAAAGGAAATGACTTTAGACGACACAGAATTTTTTCGTAGATATATGATGCATGTACTTCCATCAAACTTTATGAAGATCCATCATTATGGATTTCTAGGAAACCGCAATAAAGAAGAAAGAATAAAAGCTATACGAACAGCCACAAATACAAAAGATCCAGGATCATTCCTTATTGACTATGAACAAATTATTTCAGATATATTAAAAAGAGACGTTTCCATCTGCATTAAATGCGGACAAAAACGTCACCACAAATTGGAATAATCCAACAAATTCCAAAGTCACCAGCCCAATGAAATCATTGGGTAAGGGGACCATACCCAATATACACAAAAATCATAAAAAATGGAACCTTTAAATCAAATATTTGGATAGAAACTAAAATTTATAAAGGATGAGCAATTATACTTTTATCCATATAGAGATGTGTTAGTTCAATAAAATTAAAACACCAATGTTGTACAATAATGTGCTTCGATTGGTGTTTTTTATCAACATTGATGTATTAATTTTCTAATGTATTATACCAAAAAAGACCGATATTCAGATTTTTAAATCTTGAATATTCGGTCCTTTTTTATTAAGCTGAAACTTCTTTATCCGTTACAGCGCCTTGATTTATACTATCCTAATTTCTTAAGGATGTTATCTAATTGTGTTTTCGTCATTTCTAGCTTTTCTGTGTAAGATGCTAGTTTTTCCTTTTCTGCATTGACTTTTGCTTCTGGTGCTTTATTGACGAAGCCAGGATTTTTCAACATACCTGAGCAACGTTTAATCTCGTTTTCTAGGCGTGCGATTTCTTTTTCTAGTTTTCCTTTTTCTTCTTCTAAGTCAATTAATGCATCCATTGCGACTGTTAATACGGCTTTTTCGATTGTACGTGATAGTACGTCTTCTGTATTAAGGTCTTCTTTGACTGTGGCGTGTGCCATGCGTGCTAGGATTGCAGTTGATTCTGTATTTAGTGCTACATAGCCGTTATCATTGTGTAGAGAGATTGTTAAGTCTTCACTTGGTTTCATTGAATATTCGACTTTGATTTCACGTACGGTTTGAATCGCACTGATTACTAATGCCATTTCGTCTTTTTCTTTGTCTGTGTATTCGAATTCAACTTTTTCTGGCCATGTTTCTACGTTTAAGCTTTCTTTTTCGTGTGGCAAGTTCAAATAGATTTCTTCTGTCACAAATGGCATGAATGGTGATAATACTTTTAGGATTCCCATCATGACTGTGTAAAGTACGGCTTTTGTATTGGCTACTAGACTTTCATCATCTGAGTATAGTGTGGCTTTTGATAGTTCAATATACCAGCTGCAGAAGTCGTCCCATACAAAGCTATATAGTTCGTTTCCTACGATGGCTAATTCGTATTTGTCCATGTTTGTTGAAACGTGGTCTAATACTTCGTTAAAGCGTGCTAGGATCCATTTGTCTACGCTATTGGCTTTTGTCATGTCTAGTTCTGGTTTTGTGTCACCAATTTGCATTTGAACATAACGAGCTGCGTTCCAGATCTTGTTAATGAAGTTCCAGCTTGCGTCCATCTTCGTTTCGTCAAAACGCAAGTCTTGTCCAGGTGTTGAGTTTGTTGTTAAGAAGAAGCGTAGTGCGTCGGCACCTTTTTCTTGAATCACATCCATTGGATCAATACCGTTTCCTAATGATTTAGACATTTTGCGTCCTTGTGTATCACGTACAAGTCCGTGGATCAATACATCTTTGAATGGACGGTTCTTCATGCAGTAGCGTGTTTGGAAGGCCATACGTGCTACCCAGAAGAAAATAATGTCATATCCTGTTACTAATACATCATTTGGGAAATATCTTTCTAGATCGGCTGTGTTTTCTGGCCAGCCAAGTGTTGAGAATGGCCATAATGCACTTGAGAACCATGTGTCTAATACGTCTTCGTCTTGTGACCAATTTTCAATATCTTTTGGATCTTCCATTCCTACATAGATTTCACCAGTTTCTTTGTTTGTCCATGCTGGAATTCTGTGTCCCCACCATAACTGACGTGAAATACACCAGTCTTCAATGTTTTCTAGCCATTGTTCAAATGTTTTATTGAAACGTGGTGGTACGAAGTTAATTCTTTGATCTTCGATTTCTTGGTTCTTTAATACTTCTTCAGCCAATGGTTTCATCTTCACAAACCATTGTTTACTTAAGTATGGTTCTACAATTACGCCTGTTCTTTCGGAGTGTCCTACTTGGTGTAAGTGTTCTTCAATGTGATCTACAACACCAGCTTCTTTAAAGTCGTTAACTAAGGCTTCACGACATTCAAATCGATCCATACCAGCATATTTACCACACATATCATTCATAGTTCCATCTGGATTCATACAGATAGGCATTGGCAAGTTGTATTTTTTAGCTAATGCGAAGTCATTAGGGTCATGGGCTGGTGTACATTTCATTACGGCTGTACCAAAGCTCATGTCAATATAGTCATCTGCCATGATTGGAAGTTCGTCTCCGTTTGCAGGGTTAATGGCGTGCATTCCAACGATGTCTTTATATCTTTCATCATCTGGGTGTACAAAGATAGCTTGGTCGGCAAACATAGTTTCTGGACGTGTTGTCGCAATCACTAATTCTTGTCCTGTTTCAACCACTTTATATTTGAAGTAGTACATGTGTCCCATGATTTCTTTGTGTTCAACTTCAATGTTTGATAGTGCTGTTTTAGCTTCTGGGTCCCAGTTAATAATTCTTTCCCCTTGATAGATTAATCCATCATTGTATAAATCTACAAAGACTTTACGAACGGCTTGAGATAATCCTTCGTCTAATGTAAAGCGTTCACGACTGTAGTCTAAAGATAATCCTAACTTAGCCCATTGGCTACGAATAGTCGAAGCATATTCTTCTTTCCATTCCCATGCTCTTTCTAAGAATTTTTCTCGTCCAATGTCATAGCGAGAAATTCCTTCTGATTTTAAACGAGCGTCTACCTTTGCCTGTGTCGCAATACCTGCGTGGTCCATTCCGGCTACCCAACATACATCATAGCCTTTTAATCTTTTATAACGACATAAAATATCTTGTAGTGTTGTATCCCATGCATGTCCCAAGTGTAACTTTCCTGTTACGTTTGGTGGAGGGATCACAATACAATAGGGGCGTTTAGACAAGTCGCCCGCTGTGAAATATCCTTTTTCAATCCAATTTTGGTATTTATCATTTTCTACTGCTAAATGATTATACTTTGCTTCCAACGTCATCCACAATCATCCTTTCCGTACATATAAAAAAGCACATCCCCATAGGACGTGCTTGACGTGGTACCACCTAATTTTATTCTCATTCACATTAACGCTGTGTCACGAAATTTACTACTCTTAGTTCATAAATTCAACTCAAAGACTACCTTCACTTATCCAACACACAAACTTTCACCAAACGCTTGCTCTCTATAGAATTGGTATAAACTACTCCTTCTTGTCATCGCTTTGAATTTAGTTTATCAAAGAAAAAGTAAAAACTCAAATCATTTTGAAAAATTAGTTGTTTTATTCTCTACTTTACTATATGATGATTAAAGAAAGCGGTGTAAACATGGATAATCAATTATACAATCAAATCAAAGCTGTTCATGAACAATATATTAAAGAACAGAATCGTTTAGAAGACGAAATCGATAGACTAAGACGAGAAATCGTTTGTCTAGATAATGAAGACGAAATTGAAGCGTTAAATAAACTCGTTAAGATCGATGATATTAAGCGTAAGATGGTTGTAGAATTCATTCATAGTTTAGATAAGATTGTAGAACAGTAATCTACAATCTTTTTTGTTTGTTAAAACTCACCATTTTTATAGGCTCTGGCAATCACATATGAAGGTTCATAATAAGCACCATTCGTATAATCGTCAATGACTTGACAAATAGCATCATTATAGATTCGTATAAGTCCTTGTATATAATCTTCATTTGGAAGTAAGGTATCCACTATTAATCTTGCGTATACTTTTCCCATATCCAATTCAGTTGGAATGCGAGAACATAATTCACTATTTACATTTTCAACATGAAAACTACCATACTCTAGTTTATATTCATCCATCAAATCATGTACTACCTTATCTGGATTATCACTATGTAAAACATTCGCAACACTAATAAGATGATACAAATGATCATATCCCAGTTGATTCACAACATATTGATTTCGTTGATGAAGAAACCGAGATGTCTTTTCAATTATAAAACAAACATAAAACAAATCATTTTCTGTTACTAGTTCATCAAAGTATTTATTTCTCATAAGCTATAGCTCCTTTGATAAGAAAGACACTTTAAAGCTTCTTCTGTACAAAAAACAATTTGATGTGTGGGATACTTAAATTTAACAAGTTCCCAAAAAGCAATTCTCGTAATTAATCCACGCGCAAAATCATCCACATAATTCCAAATCGTATCATCTGCCATAGGACCTTCTACAATATCATACGTATGCGTGATTCCTCTTCTTGACGAAACAACAAAGTCTAGCCATTCATCGCTCATCTGTTCGAAAACCTTACAGTTTAAATCCGAATTTTCACTATACGTATATACATTCACGATATGATTCTTCTTTTTAGTTAATGCCCATCGCATTGCTTGTTTTTCAAAATTTGTACAATAGAATCCATATCCAAAATCTTTATAATATCCATCCGTAATAATCTTTGGTTGATTTACAATTCGATTACTGCCAAAATACACTTCCATTTTCTTATTCAATAAGCTCACAAATAACTCCTTTGTCTAATTTGAATTTAACTTTACCACTCGCTTCTTCACTTATTTTATCATACAATCTTCCTGCACTATGACTTTCTCCAAGTACTGTATAAGGACTATTGGCTACATATCCAATCTTTCCTAGACCAGGAAGGTTTACACTAATGGCTTCTTTATCATATTCATTATCTTTTTCTTTCTTTAAATAAACGATCATTTCTTTTTCTAGAAATGAATCTCCATAATAACGATGTAATCCTGTAACTGTAAAATATATGTTTGACATAAGTATGTTCTCCTTTATAATTTCAAGTTACATCATTAATTGACATTATGCGTGTCTGAATAGTAAATAAATCAAATTATTTTTTGAATAGATCATTGGATTATTTGGAAAATAGAGAATCATACGATAAATGTAATACACAATCATAAGTGTACACCAAACAATTAATATCAGTTTTCTTTTCTCAGGTTTTAACAAGCATAGAACGCCACAAACTAGTGTAGGTATTAATAGAGCATGGTAATACAAAGATAATTGAATATTTCCTTTCAAAAGATAATACAGGCTTGTTTTCATGTTGCATCCTGGACATGGCAAACCTGTCATGAATTGAAATGGGCATTTATAGAATAATAAAAGAAGGAATAGTATGAGAACTATTCCTAAATATTTAGTCTTTTGCGAAACCATTAATATGACTCTGAAGGATGCAATAGGATACCAATGATAATTGAAGTATAGATAATACCATTAATACAATACTGTCATCACTTGGATGATGTCCATTACTTCTTGTAAGACTTGATACCATCTTACCAGCCTTCCATAAGTAGTATAGTAAGTAGATTCCACATGTCACAATACTTAATACAACAACAAGTCCTGGTTCTGCACCTTTTTCTTGGTTTTGACTTTCACATAAATCATTTAAGTCATGTGCGATTGTATATAGCCAATAAATACTATAAATTCCACAAGTAACTAAACTTAGTACTACACATAATCCAATACTCTTTTCTTTTACAACTCCAGTAGTAAATGAAAAACTTGGTTCTACATGCACTGTTTCGTTACCTGCAAGCTCGGTATTCTTTAATCTCTGCCAATCTTGCATGCCTGTTTTCCATACAAAACTATTTCCAGTTAATACACCACTTTCAATAAATCCCTTCATGTCTGATTCACTAAAAGGTCCTTTAGAATCATTATTCTCTACATAATACCAATCATTCGAAGATGATGATGTAGAAATAAATTCATTCAATTCTGTACTCTCTAGTCTTTCCCAGTCTTTCATACTTGCCTTCCATACTAGAGTACTACCATTGATTTCACCAGAAGTAATCTTAGCCTTCATCTCTTCTATACTGAATGATCCTTTAGAGTCATTGTTCGATACGTAGTACCATTCTTTGACTGGTGTAGTTGATTCATTCTCATTTACTGATTCTTCTTTATTTGTTTCAACTTCAGATTCATTAACTTCTTCTTCAATCTTATCCAGGACTGCAACAGGTACAACAATATCTTCTTCTACTTCTACCTTTGTTCCACAGTTTGAACAAAATTTAGAATCATCACTTATTTCGTGCCCACAATTTTTACAAAACATATTCAATCTTCCTCTCAATTGATTCAATTATAAAATGAATACTTCCTTAACTCAACTACTTAAGAAAAACTTAAGAAAAAAAGTGATACCAATAAGGCATCACTTTAGTTCAATTTATTGATAATCCGATTCTTCGTAAGTATCCTCTTGATAGTATTGATCATCTGGATTGTAGTAATCTGTATCATCATAACTTTGATCATAATCGTAATCATAATCAGTCTGTTCGTTTTCTGCTCCCATCGACTGTAACTCTTCAGTATTACCAACCGCATTATCTTCACTAGCTGTCTGTGAATAACCTGATGGATCTTCTACTGTAGTAGAACTCTTTCCTTTTAATACCGCCTGAATCTTCTTTTTAGCGACTTCATTCATAATATCATTTTGTTGAACAACAGATGCATAAGATTGTGATTGATAACAGAATTGATAATCAGGTTCTGCAACGATTGCATATGATTCAATATTCCAATTTGGCATATTATTCAATTCATACTTCACGAATTTACTGATTTCATCACCAGATAAGTTTGTATCAAAAGCTACAGCTAAAGCATCCATAAACTTACCGTAGTTTGTGATCATCTTAGGAGAAACAATTCGATTAAAAATAGCTTTAAATACTTTTTGTTGGTTACGCACACGTTGATTATCTCCATCCAAATAGGCATGTCTTTCACGTGCAAAAGCTAAGGCTGTCTCACCATCCACATGATGTTTACCAACACTTAAACCAGGCTGGCTATTTACATAGAAAATATCTACTTCTTCACCCTTTTTAATATCCAAATCAATTCCATCTAAAGCATCTACTAAGTTAACAACACTTGAAAAGTTGATTCGAACATTATAATTGATTTTAATACCCAAAGCCTTTTCGATAGTTTTTTCCGTACTCTTAATACCCATTAAACCAGAATGCGTTAATTTATCATAACTACCTTCTGGACAAGCTAATTCAGGATCATCTTCCGGACAAACAAGTTCAACATAATAATCACGAGGAATACTTGTCATCAAAATGGTTCCAGTTTTAGGATTTACAGTAAGTAATAAGTTGGCATCACTTCTCGTATTTGAATCTTGTAAAGTACCATAAGAATCATTACCACTGACTAAGACTGTAAATGCATCCTTAGAAATATCATTAACAGGATCACTTGGATTATCATTCTTTTCTACCTTTGTATAATGCACATTTTGATGAACGATACGAGTATCCGTTTGAAAAGTAAAATATGCTTGTGTTTCATGAAGAATATCTCTATACTTTTCATTTAAGCAAATCGCATCTACCTTCCCACTATAAAAAGCTTCCATTAATTCATCTAAATTAGAATAATCCTTAGTAGTATACTTGATATTATCCTTGTTTAAATCATCTAACATACGTTTAGTAGGTTTTTTATCCATATCAAGAATCGTACCAATCTTTTTGCCCTTTAAACCCGATTCTTTTTTTATAGATGAACTCTTTAAAACAACAATTGAAGTTGTTGTTGCCTTACTATCCGCAAGACTTGTAACTACATCAAACGTATTATCTGTTTTATAAATGAAATAGTTACCATAAGCTAGAGCCACACACATGCATAACGTAATAAATCCGGCTAATAATCTTGGCAAAAACTTTTTAGCTTTAAAGTGTAATATTAATAAAATAATCAAACATAAAATAACCATTACCAATGAAACTAATACTATTAATTTTGCAGGTAATAAATTTAATTTTATGATTTGAAAAATCAATAAAGCCAAACTAACAATCATAAATATAGTCATGAACTTGTTGATTGGTCGTTTATTTTTCTTCTTTTTTCTTTTACCATTACCATTCACATTCTGTGAAAGTTTAACATCCTTTTTAGGCATAATAATAATCTCCTATAAACTCTTATATAGCTCACAATTTCATATTATATAATAAAATTCTTACAATTGGCAAATCTGCATACAAAATGGTGGTTGTTATAACCACCATAATCACTACATAAATCTTTCACAACGAAACGCAAAGCCTTTAAATCCACTCTCTTTAGCCTGATATAAATTTTTCTCATAACTCAATAGATTAGCCTTATACTTATATTCCAATGACTTAGAAGAATAATTGTTTAATGCATCAAAGAATAATAAGAATAGACCTGCTAATACCAATACACATGCTGAAAGAATCAACCAAACAACAGGAACAATCAAATAAATAACACTTAATATAACCACTCCAATCAAACAACTAAACACAGCAATCATAAATCCTACGTGGCATCGATGATACTTTTTACTCAATTCCTCAAAGTGGCGAATATTTGTATTCACTCTATTTTGTATATAATCAGACGTTTCCATTATAACAACACCTCACAATTAGATTATATACCTATAATGTAAAAAAGAGTAAGGGATTATTCCTTACTCTACATCATCCGCTGATTTTCCTTGCATTACAGCATTAATTTTGTTTGAAGCTTTAGTAACAGTACTTTCATCTGGAACCATTACATAAGCAGCATTTCCAAGTTCTGCACACATTTGTGTATCTCCAGTACCATCAACCATAGATTGTTCAATTTTCCATTTAGGATTTTTATTCAATTGATATTTAATTAAACTTGTAATTTCATCATTTGACATTGTTGTTGAGAAAGTATTGGCCATACTATCCATAATTGAAGCATAGTTAGTCACAATAGCAGGGCTTGTTACTTTATTTACAATTCCCATAAGAACTTGTTGTTGGTTCTTTGTACGCTGACGATCCCCTTCACTATATGCATAACGCTCACGAGCATATCCTAATGCCTGTTCACCATTTAAGTGGTTCACACCTGCATGTACACTTAATCCTGGAGCATGTAAGAAATTACTGCATTCATAACCTGGTTCAACATTTACATCAATACCACCAACCGCATCAACAATATCCGTTACAGTATCAAAACCAACTTTGAATGTATAGTTAATTTCAATACCCAATAATTGTTCCACCGTACGTTTTGTTGTATTCGTACCATGAATACCTGTATGTGTAATTTTATCTAAAGCTCCTTGTTGACATCCATCACCTGCATCACAAGCAGTTGTAACATAATAGTCACGAGGAATTGAAGTTAATAAGATAGTACCAGTTTTAGGATTCACGGTAGCTACCATGATTACATCACTACGACCATTTTCATCAAATCCACCACGAGTATCTGATCCAGAAATTAATACATTAAACGGTGTATTTGTAATATTACTTACCGCATTGGCTTTATCCGTATTTTCTACTTCATAACTAGTTTGATAAACAACACGAGTGTTCTTATCAAATTCAGCATATTCTTCGATGTCTGTAATTTGATCACGGCTTGATTCATTAATGATAATTGAATCTACTTCACCATTATAGAAGGCAGCTAACATATCCGTCATACTTTCATATGGTGTTTGGTTCATTTCAATACCAGATTTACTTAAATCCTTTAATACTTTTTTCGATCCCACTGTTCCAATATTTTGTAGTACACCGATACTATGTCCAGCTAAATCATTCTTCTTTTTCAAATCACTGGATTTCTTAACAACTACACTTACAGTCGTTTTTGCATTGGAAGATACAGTTGTCATATTTGATAATAAATTACCAGTTTTTGATATATAGTATCCACCCATGCATGATCCTAATGCAATAGCTATTGTAAAGATGATACAAATAATTTTAGACACAGCACCCTTTGTGGCAAAGCACAATAATAAGATGAAAATTAAATCTAAAAGCACAAATACAACTGTTACTAAAAATAATAATTTTGTTGGTAAAACATTTAATTTTACTAAATTAAACAACAAATACATTGTTGCAGCAACTAATAAAATAGAAAAGATGACTCCAAATACCTTTCCTACCCTATTTGGTTTCTTTTTATTTTTTCGCATATTAAACTCTCCTTAGACCCAATTATCATACTACAAAAAAAAAGGATAGGCAAACCTATCCCAATTATATTACTTTACGTCATCCGCTGATTTTCCAGCTAAAACCGCATTAATTTTATCCTTAGCCATCTTAACTGTACTTTGATCCCCGTCTTTAGAGGTTTGCACCATGAATGTTTAGAGGCTATTCTGAGAAAAAGTTGAGATTCTCCAGTATTTATCGTTGTTTTTTGTGCTTTAAATTTATTTTATTTTTTTTATTTATTTGGTA
>OJJT01000757.1_pt1 | contig 12470 bp, 10 predicted proteins | sample 1596281 | NCBI WGS metagenome assembly OJJT01 (sample SAMEA4350145, study PRJEB24818) | metagenome | biome: human; feature: gut; material: faeces | place: Denmark | collected 2013-09
CCCCGTCATGACGAGAACTACTCATCACTTTTCGTAGAAAATTCACATCCGGAGACCTTACATCGAGACATGTGTATCGCATGCTCCGGGAGTTCGTGGATTTTGCCAATGTATTTAACTAACTTTCCAGTTACTTAAGTTCTTTTTATGCAAAAGGATTCTCGGTAGGATACAGCATTCCCTTCGGCTGATTGAAATTCAGATCCTCTACAGGTACGCCGATGTACTTGAATACTTCGTACAGAGCCTTGCCGAAGTGTCCGAAAGCAACAGCACCGTGGTGAGGGAAGTTCTTCTCGATCAGTACGTGACGATAGAAACGTCCCATTTCGGGGATAGCGAAAATACCGATACCACCGAAGGATCTGGTAGCTACAGGAAGTACTTCACCCTGTGCAATATATGCGCGCAGCTTGTTGTCTGCGGTAGACTGCAGACGATAGAAGGTGATGTCTCCGGGAACAATATCTCCTTCCAGAGTACCCTGGGTTACCTCTTCGGGAAGGGTTCTTGCCATGATCATCTGGTACTTCATGTTGCAGGAGGTCAGCTTCTTGGAGTTGGTGTTACCGCAATGGAATCCCATGAAGGTGTCATTGTGGGTATAGTTGAATTTACCCTTGATGGACTCTTCGTACATATCATCGGGAACAGTGTTGTTGATATCCAGCAGAGTTACGGTATCTGCGCTGACGCAGGTTCCGATGAACTCACTTAAGCAGCCGTAAATATCTACTTCACAGGATACGGGGATGCCCATACCGGTGAGACGGCTGTTCACATAGCAGGGTACGAAACCAAACTGGGTCTGGAATGCAGGCCAGCACTTTCCGGCAATGGCTACATACTTACGATATCCTCTGTGAGCCTCGATCCAGTCTAACAGTGTCAATTCATACTGAGCCAGCTTAGGCAGTACTTCGGGCTTATGGTTGCCTGCCCCCAGTTCTGCTTCCATCTCTTTTACCTTGGCGGGGATTCTCTCGTCTCCATCATGCTTCTTGAAGGCTTCGAACAGATCCAGTTCGGAGTTCTCCTCGATCTCTACCCCCAGATTGTACAACTGCTTGATGGGTGCATTACAAGCTAAGAAGTTCAAAGGTCTGGGGCCGAAGGAAATGATCTTCAGATCACTTAATCCCACAATAGCTCTTGCGATAGAAATGAACTCATGCAGCATATCTGCACATTCCGCTGCAGTTCCTACGGGATTCTCGGGGATATAAGCTTTTACATTACGAAGCTTTAAGTTGTAGCTTGCATTCAGCATACCGCAGTAAGCATCGCCTCTGCCGCCTAGCAGATCATTCTGGGTCTCTTCTGCTGCTGCAATGAACATTGCAGGACCGTCAAAATGCTTTGCCAGTAAGGTCTCGGAAATCTCGGGGCCAAAGTTGCCCAGATATACGCACAGTGCATTACAGCCTGCCTTCTTGATGTCTTCCAGAGCCTGTACCATATGGATCTCGCTCTCTACGATACATACCGGGCACTCATAGACACTGTCTGTTCCATACTTCTCGGTATAAGCCTTCATCAGAGCTTTTCTTCTGTTCACGGAAAGACTCTCGGGGAAACAGTCACGGCTGACAGCCACAACGCCAATTTTTACTTCGGGTAAATTACTCATTTTGTAATCCTCCTATTTTCGTTTTCTTTTTCTCTACACCATTTATTTTACCGCCGTCATACATCCATGCAGGGGAATTCCGGCGTTCAAATCTTTTTATTCTGCCACCATTATTTGCTGACATCCAGATTCTCTCCAACAAGCCCGAGGAAGCTTCCCTCTGGAAGTCCACCCTCCGCATGGCCGATCAGCCATTTGTTCGTAGCGGCAAGCAGCGCATCCTCGCTGGGTGCCTTGCCCTGCTCCACCTTCTGATGTGCTCCTTCTAACGGATAGTTAGTGCCCTGAGGTAACACGATGGCTACCTGGAATCCCTGTCCGTCTACTCCACAGGGAGCATAATGCAGAGAAGTTGCGAAGACCTCTACACCGGTTCCGGCCGGTACTAAAAATGCTTCCATCTTAGAAGTATCGTAGGTAAAATCTTCTGCCACATCCGCTAACAGCCCCAGGATCAGGATAGCATCCGTTGCTGCCACATTAATTTCGGAACTTCTGTGATATTCCACGGCATTCAGTTTGGAATTATGGCCATTGCAGTAACCGATCTGTACAGGCATTTCTCCGTATGTGATGGTCTCCAGTTCTTTTTTCACAGGTAATGCTTCCAAAGCATTGATCCCGGGCTCGTACACCACGCCGTCAGGAACCGGAGTCTTTTTCATTTCTTCCACCAACTGTGTAAAATCCACATTGGTGATCACTCTGCCATACTTACGAAATGCAGGATCTTTTACAGATAAAATATGCATTCTACTCTACCAACCTTTCTCTATTATAGCTCAAACTTAAAATTACGAGGTTCATTTTGTTATGTTGTTGTTTGATTTTTCTACGCGTTATTTAATGATCTCAAACAGCGGTCTGCATGCCGGATAGATCTGGCGGAATTTCTGATAGCGGTCTTCATATTTTGCCACCAGTTCCGGATCCGGTTCTACCGTTCCGGTGACTTTGACGAACTTCTCCGCGATCTCCTCCACACTTGCATATTCCCCACAGGCTACTGCCGCCAGCATGGCACCGCCCATGGCCGGTCCTTCTTCGCTTTCTATCACATCCACCTTCAGATTCAGGATATTGGCGATCATCTTCTTCCACAACGGGCTCTTGGCTCCGCCACCGCAGATCTTGGTCCGCTCCAGATGGATTCCCAGAGATTTTGCCACCTCCAGTGAATCACGCAGTGCAAATGCCACGCCTTCCAGTACCGCCTGCGTCATATCGGCTCTGGTGGTATCCATGGTCATTCCGATAAAAGTTCCTCTGGCATTGGGATCATTATGGGGAGAACGCTCGCCCATGAGATACGGCAGGAAGTAGACATGATTTTCTCCCAGCTTCTCAATCTGCGCCTGTTCTGAGGCATAATCCTTCGTTCCGATGATCTCATCCATCCACCATTTATTACAGGAAGCGGCACTCAGCATGCAACCCATGAGATGGTAATGTCCGTCTGCGTGGGCAAAGGAATGCAGGGCATTGTGCTGATCTACTCCGAAATGATTGGAGGAAATAAAGATTGTTCCACTGGTACCCAGGGAAATATTACACATATTGTCTCCTACAGTTCCGGTACCTACAGCGGCGGCCGCATTATCCCCGGCTCCCGCCGCTACCACAACATTTGCGGGAATCCCCAGTTCGTCTGACACCTCCGGCAATACGCAGCCCACCTTTTCATAACTCTCATAACAAGTGGCCAACTGCTCTTCTCTCACTCCGCAGATCTCACACATTTCCTTCGACCAACAACGGTTCTTCACATCAAACAATAACATCCCGGAAGCATCTGATACATCCGTACAATGTACGCCGGTCAGACGATAAGCTATGTAATCCTTCGGCAACATGATCTTTTTGATCCGTGCGAAGTTCTCTGGCTCATTCTTTTTCACCCAGAGGATCTTCGGCGCGGTAAATCCGGTGAAAGAAATATTCGCAGTGTACTCAGACAACTTCTCTTTGCCGATCACATTATTCAGATAATCGCATTCCTCTGTGGTTCTGCCATCGTTCCAGAGGATGGCAGGGCGGATCACCTGATCCTTCTCATCCAGAATGACCAGTCCATGCATCTGTCCTCCGAAGCTGATGCCTGCCACCTGGCTCTTGTCTGCATCTTTCAAAAGCTCCCGGATGCCCTCCATAGTCTGTTCATACCAGTCCTCCGGCTTCTGTTCCGACCAGCCGGGATGTGGGAAATACAAAGGGTATTCCCGGGATACAATATTCCGGATGTTCCCTTCACTGTCCATTAAAAGCAGTTTTACCGCCGAAGTGCCCAGATCGATTCCAATATATAGCATGAATCTTCCTCCTACGTTTGTGCTGTGATCCATTTTCGTTCCTTTTCGTGCCCGTGCACGTTATAGTCTTATCATAACTGTTGTGAAAAAATTTTTCAAGTAGAAGTTTTTATGTTTTCAGTATTTTTTCACTAAAAAGTGAAGATGGAATTTCATCATTCATCATCCATTCAGCGTGCCCGGACAAATTCTGCACTTTCGTTGACGTCCCTCTGGAAATATGATACTTTTATAACTAGATACCTGAGACAGATATTACGGAAAGGCATGAGTATTCTATGGCAACCATCAAAGAAATCGCCGCATTGGCCGGAGTATCCCGCGGCACTGTGGATCGCGTCTTAAACGATCGCGGCGCAGTAAACCCGGAGACCGCCGAAAAGATCAGAAAAATTGCAAAAGAGCTGGACTATAAACCCAACCGCGCCGGTCTCGTTCTGGCAGCGCAGAAAAAGCGGCTGAAGCTGGGTGTCATTCTGTTTTCCACCGGGAATCCTTTTTTTCAGGATGTTCTGGCCGGAATCAATGAAAAGGCGGAAGAGTTGGCAGGTTACAACTGTACCGTGATCACCAAACAGATTTCTTTCGGTGTGGAGGCCCAGTTACAGGCAGTCAAAGAGCTTCTTGCAGAAGAAGTGAACGGCATTGCCATGACCCCTTACAACGACGAACGGATCCGCGACTGCATCAATACTTTATACGAGCAGGGGATTCCCGTGGTCACGCTGAATACAGACATTGAAAATTCCAGACGTATCGCTTATGTCGGCAGCAACTACACCCGCAGTGGTGCCACCGCCGCCGGTCTTCTGCAATTGATGACCTCCGGCACGGTAAACGTGGGTATTGTCACAGGTTCCTCCAACATTCTCTGTCACACAGAGCGCATTGCGGGATTTCTGAAGACATTAGAACCTTTCTCTGACCGGATCCGCGTCGTGGATACCGTGGAGATCCACGATGACGAAGTGGAAAGCTACGAAAAGACAACGACACTTCTGTCAAAGCACCCGGAGATCAATGCACTGTTCTTCGCCGCCGGCGGTGTCTACGGAGGCTGCCGCAGTATAGAGGCTCTGGGTAAAAAAAAGGCGATCCGGATCATCGCTTTTGATCTGGTCCCCACCACACGCCAAATGCTGGAAAATGGCACCATTGCCGCCACCATCTGCCAACAGCCGAAAATTCAGGGCAGCAACCCTCTTTCCCTGCTGTTTGCCTATCTGACGACCGGCGAAAATCCGGAAAAAGAATACAATTATGTAGCGGTAGATATCCGGATCAAAGAAAATATCTAAATAATTCTTAAGATTCTTCCGACACTCTTGTCATTCACAACATATAGTACTATAATATACATATTGTCTACGAAATGTTGTTTTGAGGGGTACAAAAGCGGGGGAGTCATTGATCCATGAATTTATCTGATCTGAAAAGAAATGCATATATGTTGCGGGGTTCCGATGCAAAACGTGGCTACATGCGCTGGTGGCATTCCTTCCAGGGCATTTGTCCCACGACGCAGGAAACCCGCACTTTTTTTGTAGAATACAGCATTTTAAATCCGGCTCTCGGTACTTCCCAGCCTATTTTAGGTCAGCATCCCTACTATAAACGTCATGGTCTGAAACCATCTTATCTCTGCATAAAAGCCGGTGTATTCCCTGAGCCGGGAGATGGCGGGCTCCAGCTTCGGGCATATTATCCCCTGACCTCTCTGCAGGTGGCCCAGGATCCCTTTTACATGCAGTTTGAGGATTGTGTCTACAGCGAAAACCGGATCAGTGGTTCAATTGATATCTCCGATGAGGTTGCAAGACATCGCTCTCTTATGACCGATGCGGGCAGTTTTATCTGGGATCTGGAAGTGCATAAGGCGGTTGCCTGTCATACCGGCTATATTGCCAATGCTTTTTTTACCGCGGTTCATGCCCTGGAAAGTTTCTGGCATGGGGAAGGTATCCGTACCTTTTTCCGTGGGACCGTCATTTTGAACGGTGTCACCTACGAGGTAACTCCCGAGACATCCTACGGCTATGCGGACAAACATTGGGGTCGCAGTTACAACCAACCCTGGCTGCAATTTGCTTCCGGCCACCTGATCAGTGAGAAAACCGGGCGGGAATTGAAGCATTCGGCTCTGGCCATCGACGGCTGTTGTCCGAAATTTCTCTTTTTCCCCATGCGACGCAGGATTCTGATGCAGCTGACCTATACCGGGGAAGATTTCGAGTATCATTTTGGCCGACCTCTTACACTGTCCCGCTGCAAGTGGAAAGTGAAAGAGACCAACAAACGTTTTATCTGGCATTTCAAAGCCCAGAACCGCACTTCCGTTGTACGGATCTCCGGAAGCTGCAGCAAAGAGCAGATGATGCCGTTACTCTATGAAAGTCCTGACGGAAAAGTATCCGACATTCCTCTCTGGGAAGGCGGCAATGCAACAGGCACCATAGAACTATACCGGAGAATCGGCGGTTCCCTGGAATTGATCGATCGTCTGCAATTTGAAAACGGATTATGTGCTTATCAGCGTTCCTGATTTTCGTCCGGGGAATAAAAGATAACTGCAATTTAAAAAGCTGTTGCCACAGATCACTCTGTTGACAACAGCTTTTGTTGTTTATCCTATGCAGCTTAGATTGCCTCTTCCGGCTCCTCCAATGCTTTTTCGTAACTCTCCAGGATCACCCTTTGCAAATTCTCTCTGGTGGAAGAATTGATGGGATGTGCGATATCCCTGTATTCTCCGTCCGTTGCCTTCTTGCTCGGCATTGCAATGAACAATCCCTTTTCACCTTCGATCACCTTGATATCATGTACGACGAATTCATCATCCAGTGTAATGGATACGATAGCTTTCATCTTGCCTTCCTTGGTGATCTTACGAACACGTACATCTGTAATCTGCATTTGCTAACCCCCTTGGTGTTATCGTGATCCCTACGCATTTCTCCGCCCTGCAGGCTCTCGAAGCGCTACAGATATTCGTATTCCGGGCTATCGCCCTACTTACTCATATCTGTTAGATTCCCTAATGACCACATTGCCCTGCCTGCAAGCAGTCTCGCAATGTAATCATTGAGAATCCGGATCACTTAGATCACGTATCGTTCATTCCTCTCAACTACGATCTTAACTTCGCCTTCTCCCACAAAGTACGAATTTGCACGGATCGTGTCACGGCTCTCTACAATACAGTTTTCAATATGCGTGTTATCTCCAATATACACATCATTGAGGATAATGGAATTCTTGATCACACAATTATTGCCGATATAGCTCTTCTTAAAGATCACGGAATTCTCTACCACACCGTTGACGATACATCCACTGGATACCAGGCTGTTACGCACCTGGGAACCGGGATTATATTTTGCGGGAGGCAGGTCATCCACCTTGGAATATACGTCCGGATACTGCTTGAAGAAATAGTTTCTCACATCTGCTTTCAAGAAGTCCATATTGGTGCTGTAGTAATCATCCACAGATGCGATATTTCTCCAGTAATCCTTGATCTTGTATCCATAGATTCTCTTCAGATCCTTGTAACGGATCAGGATATCTCTTACGAAATCGTAGCGGTCTTCCTCAGCACACTTCTCGATCATCTCGATCAGCAGTCTGCGTCGAACCACATAAATACCACAGGAAATGGTATTGGTCTTCGCCTGTAAGGGCTTCTCCTCGAACTCTTCGATACGACTTTCCTCGTTCATGCGAATCGTACCGAAACGCTCTACATTCGTACCGGCTTCCATATCGCGGCAGACTACAGTGATATCTGCTTTTTTCTCGATATGGTATTCCAGCACCTTATTATAATCCAGCTTGTATACACAGTCGCCGGATGCGATAACTACATAAGGCTCATGGCTGTCCTTCAAAAACTGCAGATTCTGGTAAATTGCATCTGCGGTTCCTCTGTACCAGTTGCTGTTCTCTGCTGTTACAGCGGGAGTGAATACATATAATCCACCCTGTTTACGTCCGAAATCCCACCATTTGGAAGAATTCAGATGCTCGTTCAGACTTCTTGCATTGTATTGGGTAAACACTGCCACCTTCTGAATATGAGAGTTGGTCATATTACTCAGTGTAAAGTCAATACTGCGGTAGCTGCCTGCAATCGGCATCGCACATATAGCTCTCTTCTGGGAAAGTTCCCGCATCCTGTGATTGTTACCGCCTGCTAAAATAATTCCAATCGCTCTCACTGCTATTCACCTGCCTTAATTAATGTTTTGCCGCTTGCGAGCTGGGAATCCTCATAATCTGCAGCAGCTGTCACTCCGGATATCACTGAGTTTTTGCCTACGCTGATACCGTCAGGAATCACGCTCTTCTCACCGATGGTTACAAGTCCGTGGTTGTAAATATGAGGTGCCGTATCGTTCTCTGCTTCTTCACCGACACCTAATTTTACCTGATTACCTACCACAACATTCTCTGCGATAATCGCCTTGTTGATCTCACATCCTTCACCGATCTGGGTCTGGTTCATGATAATGGAATCCCGGATCACGGTTCCCTTACCAATCGTAACACCACAACCGATGACGGAATTATATACTTCTCCATAGACCTCGGAGCCTTCACCGATGATACTGCGCTCTACCACACTGTCGGCAGCAATATAATCAGGGGGCTGGATCTCGCTCTTGGTATAGATCTTCCAGTATTCCTCATACAGGTTGAATTCCGGTACGATATCGATCAGTTCCATGTTGGCTTCCCAATAGGAACTCAAAGTACCTACATCCTTCCAATAACCGGTGAACTCATACGCATACAGCGGAGCCCCCTTTTCATGGCAGTAAGGAATGACATGCTTACCAAAATCCAGTGCCGGCTGATCTGCCATAGCGATCAGTGCTTCCTTCAATGTCTTCCAGTTAAATATGTAAATACCCATACTTGCAAGATTGCTTCTGGGATGTTCCGGCTTCTCTTCAAATTCGGTGATGCGATGGTTCTCATCTGCGATCATGATGCCGAAACGGCTGGCCTCCTCCATGGGAACAGGCATTACCGCAATAGTAACTTCTGCATTGTTGGCCTTGTGGAAATCCAACATCACTTCATAATCCATCTTATAAATATGATCTCCGGAAAGGATCAGCACATACTCTGGATTATAGCTCTCCATATACTCCAGGTTCTGATAGATCGCATTCGCAGTACCGGTATACCATTCACTGTTGGTACTCTTCTCATAGGGAGGCAGCACGGTCACTCCTCCGATATTACGATCCAGATCCCAGGGAATACCGATTCCGATATGGGTATTCAGTCTGAGGGGCTGGTACTGTGTCAGTACGCCTACCGTATCCACTCCCGAATTAATACAATTAGAAAGGGGAAAATCGATAATGCGGTACTTGCCTCCAAATGCAACGGCAGGTTTAGCAACCTTGGATGTCAAGACACCCAGACGGCTTCCCTGTCCTCCAGCCAATAGCATGGCTATCATTTCTTTCTTAATCATATCCTCACCTCTATCTAGCCTTCCACCTGTTGTAATAAATAGTCGCTCGCGGCTATTATCCGATGTATCCATCTGTCTCGAAAAAGTGCCTGCTCTTTCCTTCGGATGTGATAATCTGATTATAACACATTGCCAAAGGAAAGTGAATATTTATTACTAGGTTTTTTTGTCATTTTACGATTTTCATATCCAATTTTTACATAATTAACTTATCTTTTGTAAGCTTTTTGTCAATTTATGCCAATCCCGTCTGGATTGGTTTTGCAAAAAATAGTAAACTTACACATTTTTTCAAAATCGTACCTATGGATTGTTTTTTTTCGTTCCTATGTATATAATGTTAATAATAAGGTAACTGCTCTGAATAGTTACATAATAAGCAATGCAACTACACTATATTAAGGAAGTGCCAATATGTATCAGATAGACTTTAATCACCCCTCGTCCATTTATTTTGTAGGTATCGGCGGTATCAGCATGAGCGGTCTCGCAGAGATTCTGAAGGATGCCGGCTTCCGTGTGTCCGGTTCCGACCGTTCCAAAAGCCCCCTCACCGAAACTCTGGAAAGAAAGGGGATCAATGTATTTTATGGACAACGTGCCGGGAATATTACCGATGATATCGATTGTGTCGTATTTACCAGCGCGATTCACAAAGACAATCCCGAATATGTCGCTACTATGGAAAAAGGGATCCCGCATCTCACCAGAGCGCAGCTTTTAGGAGAGATCATGCAGAATTACAAGACCCCTATTGCCATCAGCGGTACTCACGGCAAGACCACCACGACCTCCATGGTCAGTGAGATTCTGCTGCATGCCGGTACGGATCCCACTCTGTCCATCGGCGGAATGTTAAAAAGCATCGGTGGCAACATCCGTGTCGGCAGTACCGATCTGTTCGTTACAGAAGCCTGCGAATACACCAACAGCTTCTTAAGCTTTTTCCCCAGGATCGGTATGATCCTGAATATCGAAGAAGATCACCTGGACTTTTTCAAGGATCTGGAGGATATCCGGAATTCCTTCCATAAATTTGCAAAGCTTCTGCCCGCTGACGGCTGTCTGATCATCAACGGTGCCATTGACAGATTACAGGAAATCACAGGGGATCTGGACTGTCGCGTGATCACTTTTAATAAAGAAGCGGTCAACAGTGACGGGTCCGCTGCCGATTATTATCCCTCGGATATTACTTTTGACGAGTTCGGTCATCCTTCCTTTACGCTTCACCGGCATGGAGAAGTGTCCGGCAATTTTTCTCTGCAGGTTCCCGGAGAGCATAACGTATGCAATGCCATTGCTTCCATTGCCCTGGCCGATTTGCTGAAGATCGATCGCGAGGTTACCGCTTCTGCCCTGCACGGTTTCACCGGTACAGACCGCAGATTCGAATACAAGGGCACCATCGGCGGTGTCACCATTGTGGATGATTATGCACATCATCCCACCGAGATTGCAGCCACCCTGCATGCGGCAGCGAATTATCCCCACAAGACCCTCTGGTGTGTCTTCCAGCCACATACTTACACCAGAACCAAGGCATTCATGAAAGATTTTGCCAAAGCCTTAAGTCTGGCAGACAAAGTCGTCCTGGCAGATATTTATGCTGCCCGTGAGACCGATACCCTGGGAATCAGTTCTGAGACGCTCCAGACAGAGATCCGGGCACTGGGCCATGAATGTTACTATTTTCCTTCTTTTGATGAGATTGAAAACTTTTTATTAGAAAATTGCATAAACGGTGACCTGTTGATAACTATGGGTGCCGGAGATGTAGTAAAAATCGGTGAAAACCTGCTTGGCAAATAGTTGTCCACATTATCCACAGGAAACACCGGGGATTATCCCCGTTTTCCCTGTGGATATTTTGTTGTTTTCCTGTGGATAATTTTCTGTCGGATTTTGGCGATGATCTGCCGATATATAGGGTTTTCTCGATACACCGTCTTTTGGTATCCACAATATCCACCGTTTCCACATTTTTATCCAGGAGTCCGAAAGTCCAGTGTTTACAAGGTTTTCCGGCAAATTGACTATTTCTTTTTCACAGGTCTTATGCTATACTTGGTCTTACTTTGAAAAAGGAACGATTTGTGAAAGAAGGTATTGTGTGTTATGGCACGGATAGCGCTCTATAAAGATAATTATGCAGATTCTACGGTAGTATCCAATCTGTTTATTGATGAATATATGAAAGATGCCAACGACGCACAGCTGAAGGTCTATTTCTATCTGCTGCGCATGCTGAATGCGGAACAGGCTATCAGTGTGTCCGGAATTGCGGACAAGTTCAACCACACGGAAAAGGATGTGATCCGTGCACTGAAATACTGGGAAAAGCAGCAGATCCTGGATCTGGACTTCGATGATAACAAAACACTGGTAGGGATTCATCTTCGTGATCTGAGCACGCAGGCTGCTCCTGCCCCCCAGCATAATGTCCTGCTGACCTCCGGTCCTTCGCAGATGCAGAATACTCCCGCCGGAGTCTCTGTGATTCCTGCCGCTGCTATTCCGCAGGTTCCGGCTGCAGTTGTACCGGCAACACCCCAGGAAACTGTCAACCCTTACGCAAAGCCGGCTTATTCTCTGGATCAGTTACGGGAATTCAAGGAACGGGAAGAGACCTCCCAGCTTCTCTTTATTGCAGAAGCTTATATTGGCAAGCCTCTGACTCCTTCCGAGATCAAGACGATCCTGTTTTTCACCGATGTACTGCATTTTTCAGAGGATCTGATCGATTATCTGCTACAGTACTGTGTGGAGCGCGGCAAGAAAGATTTCAAATACATAGAAAAAGTTGCTGTCAACTGGGCGGAAGAAGGAATCACCACCCCGAAGCAGGCGCAGAAATTCTCCACCCGCTACGACAGAAGCGCTGTCTCTTATACACATCTCCGAGCCCACGAGACAGGCAGAAATCTCGTATGCCGTCTTCTGCTTGAAAAAAAAAACAAACAGAAACAAACAAAAACAAAAACATATACACAGATCACAGTAAATAAAAATGTAAATATGAATGACACACACGAAATCAAAA
>OJJT01000761.1_pt1 | contig 12448 bp, 10 predicted proteins | sample 1596281 | NCBI WGS metagenome assembly OJJT01 (sample SAMEA4350145, study PRJEB24818) | metagenome | biome: human; feature: gut; material: faeces | place: Denmark | collected 2013-09
GTATGACGTGCTTGCGGAAATCTTTGAAATTCCATCCGTTGAACTCCGCTCGGAAACAGATGAACTTGACTTCCAGAACCTGCCGGAAATTCCGGAAAGCATGATGGAGGTTATTCGTATATTCAACAATCCCGATCTTTCCGGTGAGGAGGTGATGGCGCAGCTTCACGAACTTTGGGTAAAGCGCACATCTGAGTAATGTTAAGTGTTTGGCAATAAATCTTTAGAAAAGTATGCACACTTTCTACCACTACAATCTCATCGCACTGTAGCTTTTTCTCTCCCCCTTGGCATTTCAAATACCAGCCAGAGGATGAATAACCCAATTTTTCTCGCTTTATTTTTCATTTTACATTTCAAGCTTTATAGCTATTCACCTATTCCGCCCCATTACAGCTCATCCAAATACTTCCCAAAAAACTTTTTGGCATCTTCCTCACTTTTTATCAATGCTGCATTACCAAAGGAAAAGTATTTCACCATATCTATCCATTGTTCCAATGGATAGCCAGTGAACACAGCCGAAGTGAGCATACGACATGCCTCATATCTAAAGGGAGCTCTAATGGTATCCGAGATAAATTCACAGTCGAGTGAGCGTCTTAAATCTTCAAATAGATCCCCACTCCGTATAAATCTCCTCATTTAAATCACCTGGATAAAATTATTGACTATTCTGAAATCCCATCATGAGTGCCATAGAAAAACTCACGCAAAATTTGCGCATTGGCTTCAAAATCGACCCCAATCATTTTGCGTCCGTCCACCCCTACGCTGTTCCAGCATGTTTCGTAGGTAGGAATCGTCATTTGTTCCATCTTAGAGCCTTCACTCAGAAATGCAGGCACCTCAAGCATCAAACGTGTAATTTCAGCTTTTGTCAAATTCGTTTGAACCATGGGCAAAATTGCATCAGCTAATACATTTAGAGTGAAAATATCTGGATTTTTCACCTGATTAATTGCCGCCTGAATCACCGTGCGCTGACGTTCAATGCGTTTCCAGTCGCTATCGATTTTACGAATACGAGCATACGCCATTGCCGTATCACCGTTCAAATGATTGGTACCTGCATGTACCGTTTGGATGTCAGAGCCGCTTTCATAATAATTTTTCTTGGCACTGTTTAGATGCTCAGCTTCTGCTTGTGTCAACTCAATATCTACGCCGCCGATTTTGTCGATAGCTTTACTTACTACATTGAAATTCACACGAACATATCGTTCTACGTCCAATTTGAAGCAATCACGCACCGTCTGCATTGTAAGTGCAGCACCGCCATATCGGAAGGTGTGTGTGATCCAATCATCATTACGTCCCGGCACCGGTACGCCGATTCCCCGTTCAATACTGATGAGCTTGATCGTATGCTCCTTGGTATTCAGACTCATCACCATGATTGCATCCGCACGTGCGTTCTCATTAAATTCATCGGTTCGTTCATCCGTGCCGAGCAACAGAATATTTACAACATTGTTATCGTGATAAATGTCACCTTCCAAAACTTCTATTCCGCCCGAAGCATCCACATTTTCCGGTGCATCCGGAAGGTCGGCAATGTCCAACTCATCATTATCTATGGCGTAACTTGTGCTGGTGTCTATTTCTTTACTGCCATCATCATATTGAATTAAATCAAGCTTTGAATTGTAATACGCCCATCCCAATAAAGTCATTATTGTTAAAAGTAGAATTATTGAAATGGTAATGATAATGCCAATCGGTTTTTTTCTGTTTTTCAAAGTATAGTCTCCCTTTTGTTATAAACGGAATATCAAGCGCACGTTGTCTTTTGCTCTCCACGGAGAGGTAGTATATTTGAGCAGCACAGCCATGCTGATGCATGGCTGCTGAAAAAAATCAGTACTTCCTCCACACCATCTTATTAACGACGTTTACATACCCCTGAATGATGCGAACCACCTTCATGGACACGGTCTCGTCCACGTAGTCGGGGCAGGGCTTACCCAGAACGCCCTTCTGCTTCATCTCAATTGCCATGTCGGTGGCGTTAAGCAGCTCCCGGGTGGTAATACCAGCCAGAATGAAGTCACCGGCTTCCAGTGCCTCGGGACGCTCGGTGGAGGTGCGGATGCACACGGCGGCGATGGGATGACCAATGGACAGATAGAAGCTGCTCTCCTCGGGCAGAGTGCCGGAGTCGGAAACGATTGCCAAAGCGTTCATTTGCAGCTTGTTGTAGTCGTTGAAGCCCAGCGGCTCATTGACCCGGACACGAGGGTCCAGCTGGAAGCCGCTCTTTTCCAGACGGTGCTTGCTGCGAGGATGGCAGGAGTAGAGAATGGGCATATCATACTTTTCTGCCAGTGCGTTGATGGCGGTGAACAGGCTCAGGAAGTTCTTTTCGGAGTCAATGTTCTCCTCCCGGTGGGCGGACAGCAGAATGTACTTGTCCTTCTCCAGTCCCAGACGCTCCAGCACGTCGCTTTTCTGGATCTTCTCCAGATTCATGTGCAGGACTTCCGCCATGGGAGAGCCGGTCTGGTAGGTGCGTTCCTTGGGCAGTCCGGTGTCCGCCAGATACTTCCGGGCAAACTCGGAATAGCACATATTCACGTCAGAAATCACATCCACGATGCGGCGATTAGTCTCCTCAGGCAGGCACTCATCCTTGCAGCGGTTGCCTGCCTCCATGTGAAACAGCGGGATGTGCAGCCGCTTGGCACTGATGGCAGACAGGCAGGAGTTGGTATCGCCCAGCACCAGATAGCCCTCCGGCTGCAATTCGCTGAGCAGCTCATAGCTACGCCCCAGAATGTTACCGCAGGTCACACCCAGATTCTCGCCAACCACAGGCACCAGAATGTCCGGTCCGTATTCTCCGAAGGTATTTTTCAGCTCGAAATCCTCCCAGAAAACAGTGGAGAGGTTTCTGTCCCAGTTCTGATTGTAATAGACCACACAGCAGTCAAAGTACTCCCGGCAGCGTTTGATAACCGCAGCCAACCGAATAATTTCTGGACGGGTACCGCAGCCAATCATGACCTTGGTTCGCCCATCATTTTTCCATTTAAAATTGTGTTCCATATAATTCTCCTAACATCAACCAGCATCTCCTCTCACACTGGCTCGAAAAAGGTGTCTGGGTGGTTCGGGTCAAAGATCTCATTGCAGGTCATGACTGTCACCAAATTTTCCGTCTCAGACAGATTGATGATGTTATGCGTCCAACCGGGAATCATGTGAACAGCCTCGATTTTATCGCCAGAAACCTCAAACTCTACTGTTTCACCGGTATTGATGTTGCGCTCCCGAATCAAGCCGTGACCTGCCACTACGATGAACAGCTCCCACTTGGAGTTGTGCCAATGCTGCCCCTTCGTGATCCCCGGTCGGCTGATGTTGATGCTCACTTGCCCGCAATCGGCGGTGTGTACCAGCTCCGTAAAGGAACCGCGGTCATCCACATTCATCTTGAGGGCATACTTGAACTTGTCCGTTGGCAAGTAGGTCAGATACAGCGAATAAAGCTTCTTGGCAAAAGATCCTTCCGGCATTTTAGGCATCATGAGCGTCGTCGGCTGCTGCTTAAACTCCTGCAGCAAATCCACAATCTCACCAAGTGTAACCTTGTGAGTGACCGGCACACAGCAATAGCGGCCATCTGCTTTCAGAACGGTCTCCACGCCGTCAAACTCACAGTGCTGCTCCTTGCCTTCCAGCAGGTCGAACATTCCTTCTACCAGGTCGTCGATGTACAGCAGCTCCAACTCAGTGCTGCGGTCATTGACGGTGAAGGGCTCGTCATTGGCAACCGCCCAGCAGAAGGTGCTGACGGCACTGTTGTACTTGGGGCGGCTATGTCCCATCAGATTAACGAAGCGGTAGACGGCGACCTTAGCCCCGGTCTCCTGAGCATACTGGAAGAATAGTTCCTCGCCAGCTTTCTTGCTGCGTCCGTACTCGCTGTTGCCGAAACGACCAGCCAGCGTAGCCTGAATGGATGAGGACAGCATGATGGTTGCCTTGTTATTGTGCTTTTTCAGACAGTTCAGCAGGTCAGAAGCGAAGCCGAAGTTGCCCTTCATGAAATCCTCCGGGTTTTCCGGACGATTCACACCTGCCAGATTGAATACAAAGTCTGCTTTCTGGCAGTACTCGTCCAGCTCCGCCGGGGTGGAATCCAGATCATACTCGTAGATTTCTTTAATATCCAATGCCGGGCGAGTCTTGTTCTTCCCATCCCGAATGTTTTTCAGGTTGTTGCACAGGGCGGTTCCCACCATGCCCTTGGCACCTGTTACCAAGATATTCACTTGCGCTCTGCCTCCCACGTCGCCAGCGAGTTGCACACATAGTCGGTGGTCATAATCTTCTTCACAGTGCCTTCTACATCCAGACGATTGGTATTATGACTTGTGTATGATTCGTCTGCCATAGTATGCACCTCTCCCTTGACCACGAACTTATCATAGTTCAGGTCACGGTCGTCCGCAGCAACACGGAAATACTTGCCCATGTCCTCACTACGCAAACGTTCCTCACGGGTCATCAAAGTCTCAAACAACTTCTCGCCGTGGCGTGTGCCGATAATATGAGTGCCAGTGTCACCAAACAATTGCTGCACAGCCTTAGCCAAATCTCCGATGGTGGAAGCATCCGCCTTCTGAATAAACAAATCTCCCGGATTGGCGTGCTGGAAAGCAAACATAACCAGTTCCACAGCCTCGTCCAAATTCATCAGAAAACGAGTCATGTTGGGATCTGTAATGGTGATAGGATTGCCTGACTTAATCTGGTCGATGAACAGCGGAATGACGCTGCCGCGGCTGCACATGACGTTGCCGTAGCGGGTGCAGCAGATGGTGGTACCGCCGCGCTCCGCAGCCACACGGGCATTGGCATAGATAACGTGCTCCATCATGGCCTTGGAGATGCCCATGGCATTGATGGGATAGGCAGCCTTGTCGGTGGACAGGCAGACCACACGTTTAACGCCTGCATCGATGGCAGCGTGGAGCACGTTATCCGTGCCAATAATATTGGTCTGAACGGCCTGCATCGGGAAGAACTCGCAGGAAGGAACCTGCTTCAGAGCGGCAGCATGGAAAATGTAGTCAACACCGGGCATTGCGTCACGGATAGACTGCGGGTTACGGACATCGCCAATGTAAAACTTAACCTTCTTGGCATTCTCTGGGTGCTTTGCCTGAAGCTCATGGCGCATGTCATCCTGCTTCTTCTCATCACGGGAAAAGATGCGAATCTCCTTCAAGTCAGAAGCCAAGAAGTGTTTCAAAACAGTAGAACCAAAAGAACCAGTACCACCAGTAATCATAAGGGTTGCGTTATCAAATGCAGACATTTTATTCTTCCTCCATTAGTCTTTCTGCCCCAGAATAACATCGCAAATGCGGTCTACGTTCTCCAGTGCCAAATCTGCATACAACGGCAGCGTCAGCACACGCAGTGCCAGATGCTGCGCCACAGGCGTTTTTTCAGTGCCAGCAGTCGGATAATTTCGGTAGCACTCAAAGCTATTGGTCAGAGGGTAGAAATATTTTCTAGCCGTTATTCCCTGCGCTGCCAGCATCTCGTAAATCTCATTACGAGTATACTTGTAGCCATCAAACACAACCGGGAAATATGCATAGTTGCTTTCCACATTTTCCTGGATGGCACTGAGCTTAATGCCTTCCACGCCGGAAAGCCGCTCACGGTAACGCTCTACCACTTTCTTTCGTTTGGCGATTTCAGTCTCCAGATGACGCAGGTTGCAGATGCCCATCGCCGCCTGGAACTCATTCATTTTTGCGTTACCACCTACAAAGCAGACGGACTCCGGGCCGTGAATACCAAAGTTTTTCTGGTCGTTCAGTAGCTGCACCCAGCTGTCATTTTTAAAGCAGACCGCACCGCCCTCAATGGTGTTGAACACTTTAGTAGCATGGAAACTGAACATGGAAGCATCACCAAAGCAAGCAGAGGACACACCTTTATACTTTACTGCAAAGGCATGGGCTGCATCATAGATTACTTTCAGACCATACTTCTTTGCAATTCGGTCGATTTTTTCTACATCACAGTTATTGCCATATACATGTACAGGCACAATTGCTACCGTCCGGTCTGTGATAAGACTTTCGATTTTGGTCACATCAATCGTATAATCTTTCTCGTTCACGTCACAGAATACTGGCACTAAGCCATTCCGAACAATCGCGTGGGTAGTAGACGCAAAAGTAAACGGCGTGGTGATTACCTCGCCCCCCTGTGGCAAATTTAATGCGGCAATGGCATTTTCAAGCGCTAGATGACCGTTGGTGTAAAGTGCCACATGGGGAACCCCCAGATAGCTTTCCAGTTCCGCCTGTAGTTCCTTGTGTTTTATACCCATATTGGTCAACCAATGGCTTTCCCAAATGGGGCGGATTTCTTCCACATATTCATCTAAATCAGGCATAGACGAACGTGTCACCAAAATTTTACTTTCCATGCAAATCCTCTCCTTTACGTATCCACATATATTTTTATAAGTCCTGTTTAATCAAATGTTTATCTTCCGGTCTTGGCTCATTTGGAAGAATCCAATCTTTAAATCCCAGCTTTTCATACATATTCAAAGCAGCTTTATTTTCTCTATCTGCATATAAGTGGATTGCTTTCATTCCGGCGTCCTTAGCCTTTTCTATAAAGCCCTGCACCGCAACTTTTCCATATCCTTTGTTTGTGTACTCAGGAAGAGAAGCCACCACAGAGATATAACCCAACCTCTGCTCTTGATCATTTGTATATCCGGCACATATCGCAATGATTTTTCCGTCCTCGCGAACATACGAAACTGTTCCGTACTTTTCAAATTTTGAGGCAAGCACCGTAAGTTGCTCTCTTTCTGATAGTGGAACAGGAAAAAGTTGATCTATTTTCTTTAAGAAGTTATAAAGTTCTTGCCCCCGATATTTTTCAGCTTCTTTTTCATGTAGAACGATGTTTCAGATGCTTCGTCAACAACCTCATATCCAAATTTTCTATACAAATTCTGTGCAACTGTATTGTGCTTTCTGACTTCAAGTTTTACATAGCCCAGTCCATTTTGAACTGCATAATCTTCAAATTCAGACAATAGCGAAGATGCCAGTTTCTTACCCTGATATTCCTTTGCAACTGCAAGCATTGAAAGATATGCGGTTTGGAAAGTCGTGTCATTAAAATAACCTGCAATTATTGATACAGGCTTTCCCATATCATAATGGCACCAAACCTTGCCAAAAGTGTTTAACTTCGCAGCATACTGAGACAAATTCACGCCTCGCTCTATCAATGACGGAACCAACATCTCTTCCAACAGTACGACTGCTTCTTCAGCAGCATTATTATTAGAAACTTCTCGCAGCTGGATTCCTTTCATATAATCAAAAAATAACGGAGTTCCACCAGTGTGAATAAACAGCACTTGTTTCCCCATGATGCTGTTTTGCTTTAGATAATCCTGCATTCCCCAGAAAGCTTTTCCTGTATATGTAGGGTCTAATGGCATTCCATTACAGGTAAATTGTTGGTGGATTGTCTTCTCTATCTGACGGTTATATGTTCCATATCCATCACACAGATAAGCATCCTCCACATTGACTTCGCATTTTCCAAGTTTTTGGATTCTTTCGCTGAAACACTCTAACGATTTTCGCAGCACCTCTACTTCCTGTGTTGCTGATCTGGCAACAGAGATTCCAATGATTTTCTCTGTACCGTTATTCATTGCCTTTCCTGCTAGAAGTCCCCCCTGCGTCATCCCTGTTCCAGTTGCAAGAAATATGTAGTCATACTGATTCTTTATTTCTTCGTATACTCTTGTATACGCAAGCATCGGTGTATGCTCATTGCCTTTTCCCGTCGAATCCCCATAAATATAATACGGGTTCAGCCCTTCTTCCCGTAAGTCTTTTAGCACTTTCTCAACGGTTTCTTTTACATTCGTTTTCTTGCAATAATGAAACTTAGCATCACAGGACAGCACCATCTTACTATTATAAGTGTCTATCCTTGTTCCATCTTCATCTGCTGGCGATATAATATGGCAAGGTATCTTAAACTGATAGCAAAGATTCGCTAACGCTCTGCTCAGATTTGATCGGGCGTTTCCGTATCCTACAATACAATCTTTCCCTTGTTTTTTCATATCATTTATGAATTCCGAGGCGATTCTTACCTTATTACCACCAAATGAAAAAGGAAGCAGGTCATCTCTCTTTACATAAATACTATTACTTTCATCAGGGATTTGAACGACAGGAGTTTTTATCTGCATCAGTCCAAAATCATCTTGCATCCTTATTCTCCTTTATCAGATTTCCGTTATATAAATTTCCTTATATCCAGTAATGCCTGTCTTAGCCGAAATCAAGCTCTTATCGACAGTTTTCCCTTCAGCCCAATCTACTATTGCCTTTGGTAAATTGCATCCACCCATATGAGAGAATGGATAGCCACCACCAAAGCGCGCATTCATTTCAAGCACATAAGGCACACCATCTACTAAAAACACATCACAATCCATATTTGCAATGTGCTTTGTAATTTTTCCAAGTCGAAAGAGCTCACCTTTTATAATTGGCTCATCAACCAATTGTGCAATATCCGTTTCGCCGGATCTCATGGCAAGTTTCTTTCGAATAATTACGTTCTGCGTTTCACCGTGGAAATCGTTAATAATATCCGCACCATACTCTTGTCCCTTTAAGCATTCTTGATAGATAACTTTTTCCTTTGTCACAGCTGACTCATACTTTAGATACGAATTTGCGATGTCCTCATTAGCTTTTTTGGTCAGATACCGTAAATCCTCTTCATCATACGCGATTGCAACTGAGATAGATCCGCAACCATATCGAGGCTTAACTACAATTGGATAGATCAATTCACTAGCAGCAATCTTATCTATAACCTCATCCATATTCAAAAAAGACAAGGGTACGTGGAAACCATTGTCATTCAAGAAATTGTAGGTTTTCCACTTGTCATTGCACACTTCTACGATCTGCGGATCTGACACAATTACTTTTGTTCCGATTCCTTCAAACTCTTTTTTGTGTCTTGCCAGCACAAGGAGATCAATATCAAACAAGGAAATCATAATATCAATCGCATTTTTTTTGCAGTAACCCAACAGAAAAGGAATATAGTTTTCGTCATAGATTAACGGCGAAATAACCTTTTCATCCGCATATTTAAAGGCGATAGACTTATCATCCGAATTGCACACATATACTTTTCCGTCATTCCCAAGTACTTCTTTAAAGTACTTTACCATATATGCTCTTCGCCCCACTGATGTAAGCAAAACATTCATTCTCTTAGCCCTCTCTCATTTTTTTCAGAACGGGACGAATCATTCCCATCAGATACTCATAAGATTCCAGATGTAACACAGCCGAAGCCGCAATATAAAACGCAATTCCTGCAATAATCTGCAGCATAAGGCTGAGGAAGCTCGCTATCTTGACTTTACTTAGAATCACAACAACAAATGCCATTCCTATACTTAAGAAGATAGAACTTCCAATATCGCTAAACAACTCTTTAACCGAATAGTTCAGATACTTTTCTGTGTAAAAACTCGTTATTCCAAATGAGGCAAACGAGGCAAGTAATGTTCCCCACATTATTGCATAAATACCAAGTGGAACACACACTACAATCATAACCAACGTCAGCAGTTTTGATATAACGGACAATTTCAATGTTACATCACTCCTGCCGATTGCATTCAAAGCATGCGTTCTGGCTGAAAGTGGCCAAAACATTGTAATCAAGCAGGTCAACTGCATAAACGGAACACTAGGCAGCCATTTTTCAGTGAGTAAAATCAAGGTTAATGGGCGTGCCGTAATCAAAAGTCCTGTAAGCATCGGTAATATAATGTACATGCTCGTTTTCATTGAACGCCTTAGTGCACTTTTTAAGCGTTCGGGTTCATTCTGAAGCAATGACAGTGTAGGGTACAGCACTTCTGTAAGGCTTCCGTCCACTGCCGTCATGGCAGCTTGCGGGATCTGCTGTCCTCGTTGATAATAACCAACATCAACTGTAGAAAAATATCGACCTATAATAAGTGAGTGAATATTATTAAAAACCGTATTGAGCAGATTTGTTACTAGCACTTTTGAACTGTACTGAAATAATCCTTTGATACGCTGGCGCGAAAAGACCAGTTCTGGCTTCCATTTAACGGTGGTACACAGAATAACCATACCAACGAATGTTCCAGCAATTTTAGAGCCGACCAACGACCACACACCACACCCCATGCATGCCATTCCAATTCCTACTATGCCCTGCGTAATTGTGTTTGAAATATTTCGCAAAAAGCTAATTTTAAATTGAAGATTCTTGGAAACAATTGCATTATGGACAGCGCAAAATGCGCCAATAATGATGTTGATGGACATCACACGCATTACTCCACATAATGCAGGTGTTTTGTAAAATTGGGCAACCGCTGGAGAAATGAAATAGAAGACTCCGTAAATAATAACGGACATCAAAAGATTAGCAAAAAAGACTGATGAGTAATCAATCGAATCCGCATCCTTTTTTTGAATCAGTGCAGTAGTGAATCCTTGAAGAATAAACACATCAGATATATTGATGAATATAGATAGAAGTCCAATAATTCCATAGTCTTCTGGCAAAAGGATACGTGCTAAAACGATCTGGATAACAATCTGCATCAACTGCATTCCAAGTTTTTCAGCCATTTTCCAAATCGCACCACCAATAGCACGTTCTTTTAAATTCTGTTCACTTTTCAATTTTTACTATTCTCCTTGCACGATTTATAACTGTTAAAAGTGCATCCTTCCAATATCCATATCGGATTTTTAACCATACTTTTTTAATCCAGTAGCAGCGAGATCTCCATGGATAGTTATATGCCATAATTTTATTTCGTTTTTTTTCATATTCAACATCAGGAATCACATACTTCGCATGCTTCAACGGAAACTCAAGTTCATATGTCTTCATATTGAACACACCGCGTATGCCACTTGGCATAAGTTTCAAATCATCTGCGTGTGCTGAATCTTTGGTGCAACCAATGTTGGAAATCAAATTCTTCTTGGGAATAATCTGAAGCTGATTATGTCCATACATACCAAACTCCAGAAAATATTCCGTCCACGCGACATGACCTTCATACATGTGTTGCTGTGTATACGCTTTTATTCTTTTCCAGAATATCTGATTGTGCTTTGTTCGCGCTTTCAGCAATTCCATAACATAGGGGTCTTTTCCATACTCGAAATCATTGTACTGCTCATACACTCTGCGCCATGTTGCAATTCCCCAAATTGAGCCTTGTCTTGAAAAAAAGTAATCTGTATTTACATTCTCCGATATTCCCAAATGGTTCATTCCGCAAATAACATTTATTCTCAAATCATCCTTGTACTTTTCAAGCAACTCTGCACAGTATCGAAAGAAACTTACAGACGGCAAAATATCATCTTCAAGGAATATACATCGATCCACTTTGCTCCAAATCAAATCATGAACCTTACGAGCCATAGCGTACATGCCTTGATTTTGTTCCTCATAAATGCGATAGATTGTACACTCCCAATCGATTCCTTCATCTATCATTTTTCTATTTGCTCGGATTGCTTTCCATTCCTTTTCATTTCGTCCGCCATCCGACATAATGAACAAAATACTTGGTTTGGCTTTTTTTATAATTTCAAATTGCTGTTTTTGACATTCTGTACGTATCCAGATATTAATTTTTACTGGCACATCAACCAAAAACTTGTCCATAATACTCATTTCTCCAAAATAATCTCATATAATTCAATATACTTTTGATAAGCATCATCTCTCCCATAGAGTTGTGCTCTTTCCGTACATACTTGTGTCATAGATTTTTTCTCAACCTTCATTTCCATAATCGCATTCTTTAGAGCTTCATAGCTCTTGTACGAAACCACTTTTCCGCACTCTTCTGTTAAACTTTCTGGACTTCCCCCAGTTTGATATGTAATAACCGGCGTACCGCAGGCCAGTGCTTCAAGATTTACGGTTGGAAAATTATCTTCTAATGTAGGATTCACAAAAATGTCTGCCGCAGAATAGATTTCCGCAAGTTCCTCTTGATTCTGTGTGCATGCGATGGAGATAATTCTTTTCGATAATTCTTTCGCAATTACATCAGAAACGCCTACCAAAACAATTGCATATTCTTCGGGTAGTTCATCTGCTAACCGTTTGAAATCATCCAAACCTTTTTTCGTCGTCCAATTGAATGCAACTCCAAGCAAGACAATTTTATTTTCTAAACCATAGTTTTTTCTAAAATCACTTATTCTCGGCTTAAATTTCGTCAAATCAATACCATTATTAATTACTACAGTATTGTAGTTCCTCAGATACTGTCTCTTATACACATCTCCGAGCCCACGAGACAGGCAGAAATCTCGTATGCCGTCTTCTGCTT
>OJJT01000762.1_pt1 | contig 12423 bp, 16 predicted proteins | sample 1596281 | NCBI WGS metagenome assembly OJJT01 (sample SAMEA4350145, study PRJEB24818) | metagenome | biome: human; feature: gut; material: faeces | place: Denmark | collected 2013-09
CGGCTTTATATGATCACCATACTGTGATATATGAGTGCTCTGTGTGTCAATGTGCAGGTGAGTTTTAGTCTTAGCTCTGTTTATGTTTTTATTTTTTTGTTTTTGTTTATTTTTGTTTTTTTTTTGTTATACGGCGACCACCGAGACCTGCACCTCTCTATTCGTCGGCAGCGTCAGATGTGTATAAGAGACAGGTCCAATATAATCGAGTGGGGTGAAGAATCTGCCTATTATATTGGTGAAAACTATGAAGTGAGAAGTAAAAAGGAAAATGTCAAAAAGCAAATATATAGCAACAAAAAGTTTACCATTAATTATTTGGTATACGGTTCTTTTTTGCCATGTGTTGATAGAGAATTGTTGACTGAAAAGATTGAATTAAAGCAATACGGTGTTATTGAAATAAGCTTTGAGGACGAACAAACATTTATCCATTTTAATGAAATATTTGAAAAGTTAAAGCGGTTAATAGAAATATCAACTCGAAGAAGAATAAATGTTGAAGCTGTTAGTGTTTATTCTCATGAAATATTTGATAATTATGGTGACAGTAATATTGAGCGAAATATAGAGGTATATGGTGAAAATATAAACGAAGATGAAATGAAAACATTTTCACGAAGTCTTAGTTGGAAATGGATTAATTTAGGAGAATTAATAAAACAAAATTCGTTCGAAAATTATTTTTCAAAGCACGATAAATTAGCACCAATAATCGAATTGTTTTTAGAGCCTTTTTATGTCGAAAAAAGTTCTGAAACAAGAGTATTTCTCAATTTGGTTCAAGCGTTAGAAACATATCATTCGCGTTTTATCACTAACGACATTGATGAATTCAAGCAGCGAGTTGATAACCTTTTGTCTTCTTTTGGAGAAACACGTGCCGACGAATATAAAGCTTATTTATTAGCGCATAGCAATAAGTTTGTCACTCTTGAAAGCAGACTTGCAGATCTATTACTTGCTGAATGGAAAATACACTTTGATACTGGCGATATTAATTATAAAAATTTCCCGTCAATCATTGCTCATTCCCGAAATTATTATATTCATTACGATGAAAGCATAAAGGATAAATATAGAATTTTATCTCAAGAAGAATTACAAATATATAATACTGTATTGATTGAGATTTTAGAGTACTACATTTTATTAGAAATCGGTTTTGTTGAAACAAATGGCGAATTGAAAAAGAAAATAACAGAAAGATGGGGTAATGTTTCGCAACATTTAGATATTCTTGCTGCATCCAAAAAGCGTGAAATGTTATAATATCTTTTAAGCAAATCAATTCATTGCAAAAAACATCGAACGGAGGCAGAGAGCAAAATCCCTGCCGCCGTTTACCGGTTAGGTGTAAATCAAATCAGTGTTCACTACCTCGGTGGCTCTGCTGCGGATGTCATTCATCCGAGCAACCCACGCCATTTGATTATCCGCTTTGAGTTTTTCGGTCACACCCTCACGCTCTGCCATTTGCTTTACCAGCCGGAGAAAAAGTTGTTGCGCCTGCTGTTCAATATCGGCAAGATATGAATTGAGTTTACCGCTTGTCAGTAAATTGTAGTAAAATACTTTATGATTTTGCTTCAAATATCGTTTATGTCTCATTGCCCAAACGCCGATATTCGCTTCCATTTCTTCTTCCGCCGGTAATAAATCGGGCAACATATAGTCGCCCACCTGCGTATAAGTACCGCCTTGCTTTTCAAAAATTGTGTTTGCCATTTTGTTTTACCTCCAAAAATTTATTTATCTTGAGCGTGGATTTTCACGCTTGCGACCTTCGATATTTTTTGCCTGTTCAAGTAACTCATCAATCTGTTTATGCCCGAAAACTTTGCGCAAAAGCTTATAATCCTTGACCTCTGAACGCAAGTTTTCGTTTTCGCTTTTCAGTTTGCTGTTGATTTTCGACAACATTTCGTTCTCACGATAGAGGTTGCCATTCGTGATATTTAATCTATGGTAACTGTCCCAACCCTCAAAGCAACGAGCCAATGCCGTCTTGATTAACGCTTTTAATTTTTGAATAAGCGGCTCTGCAATTTTCATCTTGTATGCTTTTGCGGACATAAAACTTTGCGGCTCGGAGAGCTGATATTCGGGTGCATTATCGAGCATTTCTTCCACATTTTTTAAGTTTTCCAAACCATCATCATAGTTTAACACTCGCTCGGATAACACATTAAATTCGGCTTGCTTTTCCTCGATTTTAGCACCTAATTGTTCAAGCTCCACCGTTCGCTCTTGCTTTTTATAATCAAGAACAGACAAATGTTTTTCGTGCGAGCCTTTATGTTCCCACTCAATTCCGTAGCGTTCCATAACGAATGCAAGTGCGGATTTTTCTGCGCTCACCCATTGATTCCACTCGGTATCGCCACGAGTTCCGCCCTTGAAACCTTGTGCGGCTAACGCTTGTTTCAGGCTTACTCTCGTATCAAGTCCACGCTTGCTGCCGGTGGTGAACGGAACAAAATCAATGTGCAAATGCGGCGTTGCCTCGTCCATATGCAGATGAGCAGAGAACACTTTTAGGTTGGGATTTCGTTCTTGAAATCCACGGTAATACTCATCTAAAATTTGTCTTGCAAGCTGTCCGTTTTCGCTTTCGGCGCTCATATTTTCCTTATCGCCAATTTGTAAAATCAGTTCGTGAAATGGCTTTTCCTGCTTTGAATTTCTGATTTTTTCATAATAGTTTTCTATTTTGCGGTCGGCTCTTGTCTGCTTTTCGTTGTATCTTTTGAGTGCTTCATCAAACAATTCGTGATAGATTTTCTTTATCGGCTCGTTACAATAATCTATATTAAAATGACTACGCTCACCGTCAACATTTTCTGCCTTGAACTTTCGGCTGTTGTGATTGACCGAGCCTTTACCCACCATTGCGCTTATCGTTCTTTGCATTATATACACCTCCAATCTCATAAACTTGCTCGCCCTCGGTTCTGTTACTCTTGTCAAGAGTAACGCAAAAGCACTTTTGACAGGCAAGCCCATCAAAAATGCAACCTGCAAGCAGGTTTTGCGCTCCCTGAGAGGCAAAGAGCCGCCTTTGAAAAGGCACTCTCTGCACACTCCGCTAAACTATATTGCGTGACAAACCGTGACGATGGTGACAATGTTTTATGCCTATGCACGCTACTAAAATGTTTGTCACGGTCGTCACACATTGACACGCCTATTTCATAAGAGATAGTTTTCGTCCGTTATGCGTTCGACTTGCTTTGTAGTGAATGCCATAATCTTTAAGCAGTCGGTTTGCATTTATACTTAACCTCAATGAAAGAACATTTGGTTTAACATCTTCTCCGAGAATGTCACATAGTTCGGAAGCAGTACCTTCCCACACTTTACTTTCCGACAAAAGAGTTGTAGCAATTTTTTCAAGTAACGGCTCAGGCTGATCTTTCCACAATTCTGTTTCGGACTTTTCAAAATTCCAAATTAGTTTTTCGGCATCTCTCACAAGATGAATTTTCATATCTTGTTGATCCCTACCGGCAACATCAAGTGTGGCATTATTAGAAGTTCGTTTTTCTTTGCTCAGAACGAACGCTCCGTCGGCGGCTCCCATCAATCCGTTTGTTCCTGAAATCATATCGAAAATATCTTCCGCTTTTTGCTTGCGAGTATGGTGAACAATGAGCATTGTAACATTGTAGCTGTCCGCCAATGATTTTAGCCTTGCTACAATATCATAGTCACTTGCATAGCTGTAATCGGCTCCGCCGGCTTCACGAACACGCTTTAATGTGTCGATAATGATCAAGCCTGTATCTGAATGTTCTTCCATAAAGCCTTTAATTTGTTCGTCCAAGCCTTCGTTCAATGTTTTGCATTGCGTGGCAAAATACAGATTATCTGTTTCCTCAGCTCCAAACATTTGAAACAATCGCTTTTGCAAGCGGGGATAGTCATCTTCAAGTGCAAAGTAAAGCACGGTTGATTTTCGCACTTTGTAACCCCATAACGGTGTGCCTGTGCTTATGTGATAAGCAAGCTGTGCCATCATAAAACTTTTACCCACCTTTGGAGAGCCTGCAAAAATATAAGTACCCCTTTGTAGCAAACCGTCTATCAACGGTGTTTGAACATTAAAAACCGTATCATACAACTCGCTCATCGAAACTGTTTTGAGATACGACGGACTCATTTGCTTTGAAAATTCTTTTTGCATTTCCTCAAGATAATCATCTAAGCTCTTGCCATCCTCATTAAAATCGGTTATACTATCATTACATACATTTGGTGACTGCTCCGTATCTGCGCCAACAGATACAATTGGAGTGGTCATTTTTTTATTTTCCATTGTTGTCATCTCCTTTCAATCCGTTCATTGTGGTAGCGATAAGGTCAATAGTATCAAGAAGTTCCGGCTCAATGCTCTCACCAACATCAATTCGTTGCAATTCATTAAGGATGAATTCCATTTGAGTTTTAAGAGCCTTGTAAACTCTCGGACTCGGTTGAACTACCACCTCACGCTCCATGCATTTGCGATAGCAATATTCCTGTTTGGGCAATCCCGAAAGAGCAATTGCTCTGTTCAGCTCTTTTTGTTCTTCGGGAGATACTCTGAAAGCTACGGTAATACTGCGAAAACGATTATACTTATCAACATTTTTGGCTGACATAATATCACACTCCTTTATTCATAAAATCAAGTTTTATTGCCATTTCTTTTTGCTTTGACGGGAACAGATGCGCATAGCGATAAGTAATTTCTATACTCTCGTGTCCCACTCGGTCTGCAATGGCGACTGCCGAAAATCCCATATCAATTAAAAGGCTGATATGACTGTGCCTTAAATCGTGAATACGAATACGCTTTACACCTGCGGCTTTTGAACCTCTGTCCATTTCGTGATGAAGATAGCTTTTCGTTATGTTAAAAATGCGGTCTTTCCTTTTCAGCCCGTACTGCATATTGAAAAACTCCTGCATTTCAGTACAAAGAAAATCCGGCATTTGCACCGTTCGGTTACTTTTCTTTGTTTTCGGTGAAGTAATCATATCTTCACCTTTTATTCGCTGATATGTTTTGCTGATTTTTACCGTTCCTTTTTCAAAATCAAAATCAGCAGGGGTAAGAGCAAGCAATTCTCCCTCACGGATACCTGTCCAATAAAGCATTTGAAAAGCATAGTAAGAAATCGGTTTATCCATCATTACTTCGGAGAACTTTTGATATTCTTCCTTTGTCCAAAACAGCATTTCCTTGCGTTCTTCACTACCCATATTTCCGGCTTTTGCGGCGGGATTGCTACGCAAGTCATAAAATCTTACCGCATAATTAAATATGGCAGAAAGTTGATTGTGCAGCGTTTTCAGGTAGGATGATGAATAGGGCTTATTCTCCTCATTACGATATGCAAGCATTTCATTTTGCCAAGCTCGTACATCTTTGGTTGTAATCTCATTGATTTTGTAATTTTCAAAATACGGCAGAATTTTCTGCTGAATAATATTTTCTTTTGTTTGCCAAGTGCTTTCCTTTAATCGTGGCTTTTGCTCTCGGCAATAAATTTCAACAAAGGCAGAAAAGGGCATATCCAAATCTCCCGAATTTTGTTGTCGGAAAGTTTGTTCCCACTCCTGCGCCTCTCGTTTGGTATCAAATCCTCGCTTACACTTTGGCTTGCGTTCGCCTTTCCAATTTGTGTATTGAGTCATCACATACCAAGTTCCGTTATCTTTGTTTTTGTAAGCCGGCATTATATTTCTCTCCTTTCTGCTCCGTAAACTCTTTCATTAAAATACTGTCGGCTGATGCGTCCTGCAACTGTGATATATCCTTTTGCACTCAACTCATCATTGAGCTGTTTTATAACCTTATATGCATAAGATTTCGATACATCCAATTCTTCTGCAACCTCATCGGCTCTGATAAAAGACTTTTCTGTCATAAAAAACACCTCCTTTATAATTATTTTGGTTATTTATTGTCGGATACTTTCTGACCGCATTCCGATTTGCCCGAGCGGATATACCATTACCGTGATATATGACGGATATTCAGTTTTTGCAAACAGCTTAACGCTATTTGCTTAATGATTATACTAAACATATTCCGTTATGTCAAGTGGTTTTCGCAAAAATATTAAACTTTTTTGTTTTATGTAGCTTGACATATACTAAACATATATGATATACTGATTGCACATTACATAAGTAAGGAGTGCAATTTTATGGCAATCGGAGAGAGAATAAGATTCTTTCGTAATCTTTGCGGAATGACACAGAAATATTTAGGACAGGTAGTCGGATTTCCTGAAAAGACCGCTGACATTCGTATGGCACAGTATGAATCCGGCTCAAGAACACCAAAAATAGATTTAACAAATAAACTTGCAGAGGTTTTCGATATATCTCCGCAGGCTCTTTCTGTTCCCGACATTGACAGCTACATAGGTTTAATGCACACCTTGTTTACATTAGAGGACAGATATGGATTGACAATAGTAAAAACCGAAAACGGTGTTTCAATGTATGCAGACTCTCGCAAGGGGACGGATGCCGCCGAGTTTTCCAAAATACTTAATGCGTGGGCTGAACAATCCGAGAAATATCACAACGGCGATATTAACCGTGACGAATATGACAAGTGGCGCTACAATTATCCGAAGTATGATGAAACTTCCGGTTTTGTAAAAGTACCGTCACAGAATCTCAGCGATGCTATGGTTGAAGCGTTTAAGGATAAGTTAAAATAATTGCAAACGACAAAAACCCCGTACTGACTTTAATCCGTCAGTACGGGGTTTAATGTTAATATGGTATTTTTGCGAGCCACAAGATATTACTTTTTACTCACAAACCACTCGATACACACGATAAAGGGTACCTAGCAGAATCTTATCAACGGGCTCTTTGAAAACCTTGAAACCCTTGATATTACTGGGGCTTCAGACTTTTTCGATTTATTCCCACTCTTTTCCGAGATTATCATTTGTCCTATTTTACCTCTATTTCAAGCCATTTTAGTGCTGTTTTAGAGGTGTTTTTCTTTGTCTTATTCTCTTTATCATCACTCGTGTTGCAAAATATGTTGCAATTATAGCAAAAGAATAATTCCCGATGGCTTGTACCTTGTTTTATCCAAGAGAAAAGCCCGGCAATTAAGCCGAGCTTTTGCAATTCAGGCTGTTATGTACAACCCATCAACCAGTCGAGTGATAAGCGAAATATTATCCATTAACTCATCGTCTATTTCTCTGCCGTCATTGAGCCTTTTTAGTTGTTCAAGGACTTCGGTTAGCCGGTCATACACAGCTCTGTGAACTTTACAACTTGCTTTGACATTTATTGTTCTGTCAAGCAGCTTGTATGTAATATAGTCCTGCTTTGTCATTCCGGATAAAGAAACAGCAATGTTTATCTGCTTATCTTCTTCGGGTGATACCCTAAATGCTATCGTCTGGGAACGAAAGCGGTTGTGATTGTCGTTGTTTTTTGCTGACATATTATGCTCCTCTCCTGAGCTTGTCCAAATCATTGGCAATGCTCTTTTGTACATCATCAAATAGATGACCGTAAATATCTTGTGTTGTCTTAACTGACTTATGACCTATTCGTTTTGACACCTCAAATATGTCATACTTCTTGCTTATAAGAAGTGAAACGTGCGAGTGACGCAAGCCGTGTATTGTTATTCGTTTTAGTCCTGCTTCATCTGAAAGCAAGTGAAAATTGTTTGCCAACTTCGATTTTGATATTTGGAATATTCTTTGCTCTCTTGTAGGCTCGTATTGCAAACCTATGTACTCTTTGAGTTCATCACAGAGAAAAGCAGGCATACTGACTTTTCTAACAGAACTTGGTGTTTTAGGTGTGCTGATTATATCTTCACCATTGAGATGGTTGTATGTTTTGGTTACGGATATAATTCCATTTTCCAAATCAATATCATTAAGTGTTAAAGCAAGCATTTCACCCAATCGTAAACCACACCAGTAAAGCACCTCGTAAACATAATAGTATTGCGGATATTCCATCACATGGTAAGCAAATCTTTCGTATTCTTCGGGCGTCCAAAATTCAACTCGTTTATCCTTAATACCCATATTCTTTATATCTGCAAGAGGATTGGATTTCAAATATCCTTTGCTGAAGGCATAGTTTATAATTGAGTTGAACTGACTTTGAATAGTCCTTAAATACGCTTCTGAAAAATGTTTTCCATTAGGTTGAATACATAGTTTCATCTTCTTTTGCCAGTTAGCTATGTCATCATCGGTTATCGAATCAATAGGTACTTCCTCAAAAGTCGGGAAAATGTGCTTATTAAAAATGTTGAATTTCGTTTCCAACGACGACTCTTTTATATCTGCTCTTTTGTGCGACATCAAATATTCCTGAAAGACATCTCCGTAAGTTCTTATAACTTCAACTTCATCTTCTTCTGGAGCAATGAGGCTATCTATAAAATCATCCTCATATTTCTTTGCTTCACGCTTACTGTCGAAACCTCGCTTATACGCAGTTTTCACTATACCGCTTTTAGGGTCTGTGTAGTTGAACTTTGTCATCCACTTGGCTCCGCCTTTTACGGGGTACTTATACTGTGGCATTTATATTCTCCTTTCTAATCACTTTTTATACTGCCTTCACAAGGAAAATATCTTTTTTCAAGATACAGAGAGTCAACTTTTCCGTGTATGGTCAAATAACCTGCTTTCTCTAACTCTCTGTTGAGTTGGTCGATAACCTTATATGCATAAGAATTTGATATTGCAAGGCGTTCAGAAACTTCTTTTGCACCGAGCATTCTTCTTGTGTTATCCATTACTTATCCTTTCCGGTATCGACTCAAATCTACCTCCTTTTCTTGTACGCTCACATTTTATAGCGAATTCCGAAAACGGACAATTATGCGATTTGAGCCTAAACCTGTTTATCGTATCATTGACAAATCAATTTACTTTTTGTTGTTTCTTTCGGTTACAACATAATCCCAACCGAGATTATTGCATCTGTCGCAGTTGTCTTTAACTCTTGCGAATGGGTCAAGCCTTCTTACTATAAAGTCGGGATTTTCAATATAGTCATTCAGGCATTTATGGCATAAACAACGAATGTTTTCTTCTTTTACCGGCTTATAAAACCATAAACCCAATGTCTTTTTCATCGCTGTATTTATCTGCCGAATAATTCTTTCATCATCTACCGACCCAATGTATTCCTGTAGTTCGAATTTATTGATTGTCCGTACTTGCTCCAAAAGAACCATTGAGGGCTTTTTCAGTCCAAATCTTTCACCTAAAACTATATGCGACGGCAAATACCTTTTCTTAACCACACTGGTTACAGCGGCAATAATAACTGTTGGTGAATTGCGGTTATAATCATTCGCTTGCAGCACCAATACCGGGCGTTCTCCGTGTTGTACAGAACCGGTATTGTTACCAAAATCGTAGTAAAACAAATCACCACGACGAATTATTTTTTCTTCCATATGTAAATCCTCCGTAATGTCAGTTTGAAGTTGTTATTAGTATCCGGAATAAATAACCCCTTCACTTGTTTGAACTGGGAGAGGCATTTTGCACCCCCTCTGAGCAAAAATTTTTCAACTTTTTTTGAAAATAAAAAAAGCCGCCTATTTTAAATTTGAGGTCAATAGACGGAGGGTAGAAATTTTCATATTTATGATGTATAATATGTGATATTAAAGATTGATAAATCGGAATTTGAGAAGGTAAGTGAATGGGATACCATGGAGGAATATGATAATGTCGAAAGATGAGTATTTGATAACCGATACGCCCCTCAAAGCGTTGACGGTTTTTGCAATGCCAATGATTCTTGGAAGTTTTTTTCAGCAAATATACAATATGGCCGACAGTCTGTTGTACAAAGAAGATTTTGCATGGATGAAAAAAAACAAAGCTTGTTGAGGTTAAATTGAGTTTTCCATTGTATTGTATTGCTAATGAATAAGAATAAAAAAAAGAACAGACAATGCTGAATACTCTGGAAACAAGAATATCTGAGTATAGTATGTAAGTTCGTAACAGAATGAAAGGAGCGATTCAAATGAGCAATTTGGAAAATTATATGAAACAGCAAGCAATTTTTTGTGAACAAAATGATAGCATTAGTAAGAATCTGTATTCAGAGTATGGTGTAAAAAGAGGCTTACGAGATGAAAAAGGCCAAGGTGTGTTGACAGGGCTTACAAATATTTCTGATATAAAAGCTTTTGAATATCATGATGGAGTAAAGAGCCCATGTGATGGCGAGTTATCTTATCGTGGTTATAATATAAAAGATTTAGTAACAGGAGGTAAAGGAAAAAGGTTTATCTTTGAAGAAGGAGCATATCTTCTTTTATTCGGAGAATTGCCAACTAATACACAGTTAATGGAATTTCAGGGAAAACTATCTGATTGTATGGAACTACCGACTGACTTTACCAGAGATGTCATTATGAAAGCACCTACATCAGATATTATGGGTTCTATGACTCGAAGTATTCTTACATTGGGCTCTTACGATAAGGAGAAAGAAAGTCTTGAAATTCCGAATGTGCTAAGGCAGAGTATGCAGTTGATCGCAGTATTTCCTATGTTAGCAGTATATGCATACCATGCTTATTGTCATTATGAAAAAAACGAAAGTATGTATATTCATAGACCTGAAAAAGATTTATCTATTGCTGAAAATTTCCTGCGCCTATTAAGACCAGATACAAAATTCACAGAACTGGAAGCAAGAGTACTGGATATAGCATTATTGTTACATATGGAACATGGTGGTGGTAACAATTCTACATTTACTACACGGGTAGTAACATCTTCAGGTTCAGATACTTATTCTGTTATTTCAGCAGCAATGTCATCCTTAAAAGGAAAAAAACATGGCGGTGCAAATCTGATGGTAATGAATATGATGGATGATATTAAAAGTCATGTGAAAGATTATGAAGACGAAGAGGAAATTACATCATATCTGAGTAAGATTTTGAAGAAAGAGGCGTTTGATCAGAAAGGACTTATTTATGGAATGGGACATGCTGTGTATTCTATTTCAGATCCGAGAGAAAGGGTGTTCAAAGGCTTTGTAGAACAACTCGCAAGGGATAAAGGACGTGAGAAAGATATGACCCTTTATAACAATATTGAGAAGATTGCACCTAAGTTGATTGCAAAGCAGCGTCAGATATTCAAAGGAGTAAGTCCTAATATAGATTTCTATAGTGGTTTTGTGTATGATATGTTGAATATTCCAAGAGAATTGTACACGCCATTATTTGCGATAGCAAGAATTGCTGGTTGGAGTGCACATCGCCTGGAAGAATTGATAACTACAGATAAGATCATTCGACCGGCATATAAGAGCCTAGTCAGCAAAAAAGAATATATAGAAAGAGAGGAACGATAATATGGGAGCAGGAACCAGTGCAGAGGAGTTTTTTTTAAAGAGCGTCAATGTTGAAAGCATATTTGAATTTATTGAAAGAACAGATTATTTGTTCCTTTATAGTATAAAGGAATGTGTTGAAAAATCAGACTGTCATGAAGGAGTATATCTTTCAGAAGTGGCAGAATACATGAAATTATCGATTCCAGAAACATCTAAGATGGTAAAAAGTCTTGAAAATAAAGGATATATTATCTGGAAATTAGATGAAAAAAAAGAAAGAACATACCTTGTTTTGACGAACAAGGCAATTGAATTAAGTAATTGTCAGAAAGAAAAAATGATAGAAGCTTATGAAAAAATCATATCGAATATACAAGAAGATGACCTGGCAGTTACACAGTGTACATTGAGAAAAATCCGACAGCTTATGGAAGAAATAAAATAGTGATTAATACAACGGAGTAAGAAAAGCTCCTTCATATATTAGAATAAAAATATGACTGTTTCTTTAAAAAGAAGCCGGTCATATTTTTTTATGAAAAATAAATTTTGTTGAGGTTAAATTGAGATTGACTTTGTATTGTATAAGTATAAAATAAAAAGGAATCATGTGATGTACAATGAAAAAGTATAAAATATGTAAAATCCTTCTTGTTATACTGTCAATTTTTTTATGTGTGGTTTTTTATGAATCATTTGGAATCTGTATTGCATATAAAAAACAGCCGGAAGTGTCTAATACCATCAAAAAAGAAACACAAAATGATTCGTGGAACGAACGCAGCGAGAATATGGAACGAGCAGTGATCATAGAAAAAAATCCAGAAGCACTTTTACAAAGAGTGCGTTTGATCCGAAATGCAAAAGAAGACATTATTCTTTCTACTTTTGCATTTCAATCAGATGAAAGTGGAAAATTGATCTTAGGAGCACTGCATGATGCGGCAGACAGAGGTGTACATATTCGTCTGTTAGTAGATGGAATGGAGAGCTGGATTGATATGGAAGGAAATCCGTATTTCTATGGATTATCTTCCCATGAGAATGTTG
>OJJT01000763.1_pt1 | contig 12416 bp, 9 predicted proteins | sample 1596281 | NCBI WGS metagenome assembly OJJT01 (sample SAMEA4350145, study PRJEB24818) | metagenome | biome: human; feature: gut; material: faeces | place: Denmark | collected 2013-09
GAAAAAGGCCGAGGAAGCGGGCATCCGCGACAAGGTGAAGATCATGGTTGGCGGCGCGCCTGTCACCGAGGCTTTCTGTGAGCAGATCGGCGCGGACAAATACACCGCCGACGCCGCCAGCGCCGCCAGCGCCGCCGACGCCGCCGTCGCTCTCTGCCGCGCCTCCGCATGAACGGGGAAGGCTGAAACTCAGAAAACAGAAAAGAGGCAGGCGAATGAAAAGAGACATGAAACGCTGGCTGGAAGAGCTGCGCGGCGCTCCTGTTAAAAAGGCGATGCCCGTGCTTTCTTTCCCGGCCATCCAGCTTATGGGAATCAGCGTGCGGGAGCTGATCTCCAGCAGCGACGCCCAGGCGCGCGGAATGCAGCTCGTGGCCCAGCGCACAGACGCGGCCGCGAGCGTGAGCCTGATGGATCTTTCCGTGGAGGCCGAATGCTTCGGTTCCGCGATCCGCGTTTCGGACGAGGAAGTTCCCACCGTTGTGGGCAGCATCGTTTCCACCGAAGAAGAAGCACGCGCGCTGGCCGTCCCTCCCGTGGGCGCCGGGCGCACCGGGTTATACATCGAGGCCATTGAAAAAGCGGTCGGCCTGATCACCGACCGCCCCGTGTTCGCCGGCGTTATCGGGCCATTCTCACTGGCCGCACGTCTGCTGGACGTGACCGAGATCATGATCTATTGCTACGAAGAACCGGACATGGTCCACGTCCTGCTGGAAAAGGCCACACAGTTCATCACGGAATATTGCAAAGCCTACAAAGAAGCAGGCGCGAACGGCGTCGTCATCGCAGAGCCTGTGGCCGGGCTGCTCTCGCCCGCTCTTTCGGCAGAATTCTCCGGCCCTTATGTCAAGCAGATCGTGGATGCTGTTCAGGACGATTCGTTCCTCGTCATCTATCACAACTGCGGCAACAGCACCATCCAGATGATCGATTCCATTCTGGAAACCGGCTCCGCCGCTTATCATTTCGGCAACGCCATTGATATGGCCGAAATGATGGTCCATATTCCGGCCGGCACGGTGGCTATGGGCAACGTGGACCCCGCCGGGGAGTTCCGGAACGGCACGCCGGAATCCATTCGTGCCGCCACGCTTGGCGTGATGGACGCATGCTGCAAGTATCCCAACTTTGTGATCTCCTCCGGCTGCGATATCCCGCCGCTCTCCCGCTGGGAAAACATCGACGCGTTTTTCGCCGCCGTGAATGAATTTTACGCCGGTACTGCCGCAGGCCGCGGCTGAACCGGGCCTTAAAACAAGGGTGTGATGAAATGGATTACTCCGCACTGGCCGAGCAGGTGCGCGGGTTGGGCGCCTATAAGGCAGGCGTGGTCGATTTGCAGGATGTCCGCTTCGACCGCGCGTTCCGCGCAATGTGCGAAACGAACGCCTGCGGCAACTACGGAAAATGCTGGATGTGCCCGCCGGACGCCGGGGATATCGATGCGCTGATGAACGAAGCCCAAAGCTACCAAAAAGCGCTTGTGTACCAAACGGTGGGGACGCTGGAGGACAGCTATGATTTTGAGGGCATGATGGAGGCGGCGCGGCTGCACAACGAGCTTTCGCGGGCACTTGCCAAATGGTTCGCCACGCTGCCTTTCGCCAAAAAGCTGCATCTGGGTGCGGGCGGCTGCCACATGTGTGGGGTGTGCGCCAAACGCACGAATGAACCCTGCCGGCATCCGGAGCTTGCGATGCCCTCTCTGGAGACTTACGGCATCGACGTCTCAGAGCTTGCCGCCTCCAGCGGCATGAAGTACATCAACGGGCAGAACACCGTAACTTATTTCGGCGCGCTGCTGTTCTGCGAGGCATGAGCGCCGGCGGGCGGCAGTCAACTGTGGGAGGGAACGCTTTGGCAAAAGTGAGCGTCAACGGAACACACCTTGAAGCGCAGATGGGTGCGCTGCTGAGCAGCGTCATTCTGCCGCACCATGCACTGGAAATGCCCTGCGCCGGATACGGCCGCTGCGGCAAGTGCCGCGTCGTCGCCCACGGCGCGCTGAGCGCCCTTTCAGACGCAGAGCGGGAACACCTTTCCCCACAGGATATCTCCCGGGGCGTGCGTCTGGCCTGCTGTGCCCGTGTGGAGGGCGACTGCACGGTAACGCTGGAGGGTGCTGCCGCCAGCCAGATCCGTTTGGCCGGCGAGATGCCGGATTTTGTGCATGACCCAATCTTTTCCGTCTGCGGAGCCGCAGTGGATATCGGCACGACTACGCTGGCGTCCTGCCTGTACGGGCCGGACGGTACGCTGCTGGCCCAGGCCAGCGCGCCGAATCCGCAGGCGGGCTGGGGCGCCGACGTCATCTCCCGCATCGAGGCCGCACTGCACGGCAGCGGCGATGCGCTGGCCGCCTCCGTGCGCGCCGGTGTGCGGGCACTGGTGTTGGAAATGGCCGCTTCAGCGCATATCTCCGCTGAAGCAGTGGACGCGCTGGTCATCACAGGGAACACCGCGATGCTGTACCTGCTCACGCAGACAGACCCGGACTGTCTTTCCCATGCCCCGTTCGCCGCTTCCCGCCTGTTTGGAGAAACGCTTGCGGCTGGGGAGCTTGGCCTGCCCTGCCCCCATGCGCAGGTATATCTGCCCCGCTGTATGTCCGCTTTTGTGGGTGCGGACATCACCACGGCGTTGCTGGCCAGCGGCATCTGCTCCAAGCCGGACACCCGCATGCTGGTGGATATTGGAACCAACGGCGAGATCGCTCTTTGGCATCGCGGGCAGCTTTCCTGCTGCTCCACGGCCGCCGGGCCCGCCTTTGAGGGGGCCGGGCTTTCCATGGGGATGGCCGGAAAGACGGGCGCAGTGGATCACGTCCGCGTACAGGACGGCGCACTGCAGGCCCACGTCATTGGGGGCGGCGCGCCGAAAGGGATCTGCGGCAGCGGCGTCATCGACGCGCTTGCCTGCCTGCTGGAGCTGGAGCAGCTGGACGAAACCGGGCTTCTGGAGCAGGACCCTGCGCCCGTTGCTCCGCCTGTATGCCTGACGCAGAAAGACGTCCGCATGGTACAGCTTGCCAAAAGCGCCATCTGCGCCGGGCTTAGCACGCTGCTGCGCGTGGAAGGGCTTTGCGGGGCGGACGCCGCCGAGCTGGCCGTCGCGGGCGGCTTCGGCAGCTATCTGGATGTAGACAGCGCGGGCCGCATCGGCCTTCTGCCCGAAGAACTCGTTCCCCGTGTGCGCGTGCTGGGAAACGCGGCCTTGAGCGGCGCGGCCATGCTTTTGCTGAACAGGGGCTTTATCCCCCGCAGCGAGGCCCTGGCTGCCGGAGCGAGGACGGTGGACCTTTCCACCAGCGCGGAATTCATGAACGCCTATACCGAAGGTATGTTTTTCTGACGCTCCCAAAGGGGCTTGCAAAAAACGTGCCTGTCCTGTACACTGTAGCATATACAATTGCATATTGCGCCGCGCATTTCCGGGGAAGCGGGTGAAACTCCCGCGCGGTCCCGCCACCGTATTGGGCTTTGCCCTCAGCCGGGGTACCGGGCACGGCGCTGTTCTCACGATTTACGATGGATGGATCGTGCGCGTCTGTTTTGTCAAAAAAGCCGCGCTCCCGGTCCGGGAGGCGCGGCTTTTTATTTTTGCTTTCAGGAGGAATTGAAACATGTCTGCACAAAAGAAAAAAACGCTGATCATCGTCTGCGCCGCGGTCGTTCTTGTGGCCGCAATGCTGGCGGTATGGTTTGCCTTTGGCCCGAAGGGTACCGCCGGGCAGAAGGCCATCGGCGTAACCGTCGTATACGCCGACGCGACCGCCGATGAATTCAGCTTCTCTACCGACGCGGAATTTCTGCGCCAGGCACTGGAGGAGCAGAAGCTTGTCGAAGGCGAAGAATCCCAATACGGTCTGTATGTAAAAACAGTCAACGGCGTGACGGCCGACGAGGCCAAAGAGGAGTGGTGGTGCTTCACGAAGGACGGCGAGGATGTGATGACCGGCGTTGACTCCACCCCGGTCGCGGACGGCGACCACTTTGAGATCACGCTGAAAACCGGCTACTGAGATGGGCAAGACGCGCAGCCTTGTTACCGCCGCGTTCCTCGCGGCGGTGCTGGTGGCTTCCAAATTCGCGCTGGACGGCCTGCCCAATATCGAGCTGGTGAGCCTGCTGGTCATCCTGTACACGCTGGAATATCCGCGGCTGGCCGTGCCCGCCGTTTATACCTATGTCTTTGTGTACGGCCTGCTCAACGGCTTTGGCATCTGGTGGTTCCCGCAGCTGTATATCTGGGCGGTGCTGATGCTGTTCGCCCGGCTGATGCGTCAAAACCGCTCTGTGCTGCTCTGGGCCCTGCTGAGCGGGCTGTTTGGTCTTTGCTACGGCGCGCTGTACGCTGTTTCCTACGCGGTGATGAACGGCGGCATTGCCGCGGGCGTTGCCTGGTGGGTAACAGGCATCCCATTCGACCTGCTGCACGGCGCGGGCAATTTTGTTGTGGCGCTGCTGCTTTATAAGCCGCTGCGCTATTGCCTGCAGCGTGCAAAGCAGCTTGGGCCGCAGGCATAAACTGTATTATATAAAAAGCAGACGGAGCTTTCAGCTCCGTCTGCTTTTTGTTCCTTCCGTCAGTCCTTCCGGGAGACCAGTATTTTTTCCCGGTATTCCCGCGGCAGCATCCCCGCCACACGTTTGAACACCTTTGTGAAATAACTCTGATCCTCATACCCCACAGCCAGGGAAATATCCGTCATGCGCAGCTCGCGGCGGCGCAAAAGTTCCTTCGCCTTGTTCACACGCACGCGGTTGAGGTACTCGTTGAACGTCACGCCCGTCTCCTGCTTGAAAATGCGGCTCAGGTAAGCCGGAGAAAGATATACCATCCGGGCGGTGTCCTCCAGCGTGATGCGCTCTTTGTAATTGACGCTGATGTACTGTGTACACCGGTGGATGATGTTGGCGTGCTTGGCGTCCGAGAAGCGGAACAGGTCGTCCATAAAGTGGTTCACCACGCCTGCAAGCCACAGGCAGAGCGAATCAATGGTGGTGAATGCGCCGATCCTGTAACGGTATTCATGACTCAGCCGCATCGTGTGCTCTGCGTCCGCGCCGTTCTCGATGGCTGTCCGGGAAATCAGCACCAGCAGCTCATACAGACGGGATTTCACAAGCTCCATATCCCCGCCGTCCACGAACAGGATCGCGCCCAGCAGCTCGTTCAAAAGACGGCGCGCGCCGTCGCGGTCCTTCCGGGCCACGCACTGCAGCAGCACATGCTCCTTTTCAAACGGATAGGGCGGCGGCGCTTCCTCTTGCTTAAGCTCCAGGATATAGGAAGTGATCTGCCCCTGCAGCTCCTCTGAATGGCCCGACTCCATCATTCTGTTTTCCGCCGAAACATTGTTCATAAACCCAACGGCCATGAACAAAAGCACCGAAAGCTGCGTCACCCGTTCTGTCGGCACAAAGGGAATATTCTCCAGCACCTGCACCGCGGCCTGTTTCTGTGCCTCTGTGAGGCGGACATTTTCCGTCAGCTCGCAGGCGATAAAATCCTGTTTTTCTACCATAATGAACGGGCCGACCGTGATTTTCGCCTCGGCGCCGCCTTCGCCCAGAATCGGAGAGACAAAGCATGTGAGCCCCATCGGACAAAAATAGATATACTTGCCGCCGAAGCGCTCGGCCTCCGTCATACCGTAGATATGCGCCTGCACGCACCGGTCGTGAGAGGCGCCTGCGGCGGCGCACATGCCGCAGCTCTCGCAGCCGTACCCGTATTCATCAAAAGCCCTGCCGGTTTTGTCGGACAGCGTGCAGCCCAGACCTGTGGATTGGGAAAAGGCCTTTGCACATTCCCGCGCCAGCCTGCGGTCGAATTGCTCGTATTCCATCTGCGTTCCCGCCTTTCCCCGTGCGCTGCTTTTCTCTCCTTTATCATACAATTTTTCGTTTGGAACATCAATAACATTAAAGCAAAAAAATCCCAAAGGCAGCATTTACCGGCTGCGCCGCATCCGCTTTATACGGTATGAGCCGCCGTTTTACCATTCACCGGCAACCTCTACTGCAATCTTGTGCCACTGCGCCAGCCGCTCGGGGTGGTACTGCACCGTGCTGACATCTTTCAAAATCAGCTCGCAGGTACATCCGTTCTCTTTTGCCGCGCGGCAGGTCTCCTGCAGTTCCCTGCGCACAAGCTCCGGGTCAAAGGAAGCAGCCGCCAGATAGGCCGGGTTCGGCTTGCGGGAGATGACATAGTCGCCGTGGATATGCTCTGCTCCCGCTCTGATATCCGCCCAGGGGCTCATGGAGATCTTGCGTACGTTTTTGATCTTGCGGATGTAATCGATCCGGTTGTGCAGCGGCTCACAGCAGCCGTAATAGACCAGGCCGAACTGCTCCAGCAGCGGCTTGACATATTCGACCTCATACTCTTCAAACATCTGGGGCGAGACAGACCCCAGCATCTGCGCCAGGCCAAATGTCCATACATCTCCCGGCCGAACGTTTTTTTCTTTGTCCTGCGGCAGCTCATCTGTATACGCGCCCGTACAATGTACCGTCGGCTCATATGCGTCGAACAGCTGCTTTTCCGTCAGCTGGTCGATCAGGCTCTGGCAAATGTCCGCCATGCGTCTGGCCGCCTTGTGCAGCAGCTCCGGCTCGTCCGCAAAAAAGAAGAAAAAGTTATCTGTCCCGATCGCCTCCACAAGGTCGTCCCAGATACCGCAGTGGAACATGCGCACGCCTGTCAGGCGCACCGGCAGTATCCCCGACACCATTTCGCTGACCTTTTCCCAGCGCTTTTTGTCCTTCGCCTCGTCCACGCGGATGTCCGGGAATTTCAAATTTTCAAGGTCGCTTTCGCTGCTCAGCTGGCTGACATACGAGTGGCTCACCACATCATTTCTTTCGTCAGCGGCCAACGTCACTTCCCGGCGCACAACGCCGTGGTGGTACCCCTCGATGGTTTTGGGCAGTTCCAGATACGGCTCGAATACTTTGTCCGCGGGAAAATATTTTGCCTGGTACAGCTGTTTGCGCAAAGCATCCTCCACAATACGGGCGTCCGCATCCCTGCACCGGAGCTTCAAGTCCCCGTCCACATCCAGCTCATGCCAGGGCAGCTGGTCTATCATGATCAGAGGGCGGCATTCGCGCAGCCCGTTCAATGCCTTCCACAGAGCGCGCCGCTCTTCATTTACGGGCGCAAACGCGACCTCCCGGTATTCTTTTGCCAGTTGTGTAAGAATTTGTTGATCCGCATTCATGCTTTCCGCTCCTTTCGCCGTGCCCTTCGGCACGGGCTTCTTTCACAGGACATCCTTGCTTCCCCGTCTGTCTCTGCCTCAAAGCTCCAGCTTCATCAGTCGTGCAATTGCAAGAATATAGATGCGCAGCGCTTTGTACAGTTGCGCCATTTCCATGGCCTCGTCCGCACCGTGGGGGGCGCCCGCCCAAACAGGGCGGGGCTGGTCCGTCTCGCCGGGACCGTAGCTGATCGCATTTGCAAACCGGCGCGCATAGGTTCCGCCGCCCATCGCAAAAGGCGCGTCGCTGCGGTTCGCCAGCTCGTTGTAGGTATTTGTCAGCGTGCGGATCTCCGGAGAATTTGGGTCGATGCAGAACGGAGCGCGCATGGCGCCCGGCTCAAAGCTGCCGCCTGCGTTTTCCGCCAGCGCGCACAACGCCGCGCGCAGCCTTTCGCCGTCCATGGCGGCCGGGTAACGGATATCTACGCTTTGACGCAGGCGGCCCTGCTCAAGACGTACCATCCCGCCCACACATGTGAGAGGGCCGAATACATCGTCGCGGGCCGCTACGCCCAGCGCACTGCCGTCTGTATCCGCGTGCAGCGTGCGCAGCATCCGAAGTGCCCGTTTCTCCTGCGGCGTGCACAGACCGTTGTCCAGCAAATAACCCACCACCAGCCCGATGGCGTTGACAGACCCCTGCGGCCCGGCCACATGCCCGCCTTTTCCCCGCGCTTCAATTCGCACACAACCGTTTTCGGCCCGTACTGTTATGTTTTCCGTATCCGGCAGGCGGGTCTTTTCTGTCCGCACCAGCGCATAGGCGCGGTCCGGCACCACGTTTTTTGCCTCGCCGCCAAAAAATTCCTTCAAGCAGCCGTTCAGCGGCGCGCTTACCAGCCAGCCGCTGTATCCCCCCTTTTCCGCATATCCCACCGGGAAACGCGCGTCGGGAGAAAAACAAAATGCGGGCTGCGGATAATGGGCAAGGTAGTAGTCTACATCCTGCATGCCCGTTTCCTCATTTGTGCCGAACAAAACGTGCAGCGTATAGGGCAGTTTCACGCCTTGTTCCTTAAAAAATTTTGCGGCATACAGTGTGATGACGGCCGGCCCCTTATCGTCGGCTGTGCCGCGCCCCACCGCGAATCCGTCCCGCAGCGTCATGCAGAACGGGTCGCCTGTCCATCCGCTGCCCTCGGGTACCACGTCCAGATGTGTGATGAGCGCGATCTGTTTTTCGCTTTTGCCCGGCAAGTCGGCATACCCCACATAGCCCTCGCAGTTCCGCGTGGAAAGGCCCATACCCGAAGCAATTTCCAGAGCGGCCTCCAGCGCGCGCTTCGGCCCCGTGCCGAAAGGCGCGCCCGGCGCTGGCTCTCCCTGTACGCTTTTAATGTCCACCAGCGTTTTCATATCTCGCAGGATGCCCTCATGGCTGCGCTTCACAAATGCGTCGATCTGCCGGAGCAGCCGTTTTTCATTTTCGTCCATACCGGTTCTCCTTTTTTGCGCGCTGCTCAGCGCACAGGCAGTTCCCGTGCAAACAGAGCGCACATGTCCTGCGCGTCCTCCATACAGGCGGCGTCATACCACACCACTGTTTTCTGGCTCTTCAGCAGGTCCATGTTCGACTCGATCTCGGCTCGTGTCAGACGCAGCACCGGGATCACCCGGGTCAGTTTCTCCCGGCTGCGCTTCCACACCTCCACCGCACGGTCGGTGTTCGGGTCCGAGGAAAGCTCCATCAGCCGGATATTCGGCAACGATGCGACAGAGGCCAGGCATCGTTCGCTGAGGGCATGCATGTGGATAAACACCTCGTCGAATTTGCGAAAAATGCGCTCCGTGCGCGGCCGGCCGAACTCCTCGAACTGCTCCAGAGAGATCATTGTGGTCGTATCCTCGGACACATGCCCCAGGCCGCGGCCGGGCAGCCATTCGCCAAAGCCCGTCACCACGCCGCCGTATACGTCTCCTGCCGCCTCCATCTGTTTTTCATAGTTCCATACAAGCGCGTCCGCGCAGTAATCCAGCAGCGCCTTCAGGTCCTCCGGCTCTTCATAGAAATCGTAGAAAAAGTCGTTGCCGCGCAGCGTGTTTGCCATCTCCAGCGCGCCGGACGCGCCGCGCACCATGGGCAGAAAATAATCGCTGTACTTCTCGCGCAGATATGCGATACCGCCGTTCACCATCCGGAATACCGGGTTGTTTTCATCCATTGCCAGCTTTTCCAGTTCTCCGGGCGCATCCAGCATCGCGTAATGCCAGCTCGTATCGCTCTCGTAGTCCACCCGGCCGCCCAGAAAGGCCGTGTGTTCGGCAATGCCGTACCACGGCCCTTCCGCGGGCACCGTATCATCCGCAAGCTCCGCCCGCTGCGCCAGACGTTCGATGGTACACTGGGCGCGGGCGTCCAGATATTTGTACACATCGTCCGGAAATGTGTAGTCCGTAAGCGACAGCGCAGGCGAGGGCAGCGTGGCGATGTTTTTCACTTTCAGCAGCGCGCAGCCCACGGCCTTCGTATCATAAAAAGCACGCGTTTTCGCAATGCAGTTTTCAACCTTTGCCTTATCCATTTTCATTGTCGTTCCCTCCGTTTCGGCCGCTCAACCCGCGGACTGAGCGATTTTCCAGCAGAATTCATGCCGGCCGCCGCCCAGCACGGCGCCGTTTTCCGGCGCCTGCACACCGGCGGGCAGCCGCAGACGTGCGGTCGTTCCAAACGGCACCCCGGCGGTAAACGTCACCGTGTCCCCGTCCTTTTTCCAACCTGCAAAAATAGTGCCGTGCGGGCTTTCCACACTGCACGAAAGCGTGTCGATGGCCAAATCCAGCGCGGGCGCCAGCAGGAAGCTGCGGTATGCGGGAATGTCCCCATCGGGGCGGATGCCCGCAAAATAGCGGTAAAACACCGCCGATACATCCGAAAACATGTAATGGTTGTGCGAGCCGCCCAGGTTCCAGCACTCCGCCAGCGTCGTGCAGCCGTGAGCCACCCAGTACAGATAGCCGGGGTAGTCCTCCCGCGTGAGCATCTTGTAGATCACGTCCGTGCGCCCGTATTCGCCCAGCATGTTCAGCACATATTTCGAGCCGAGAATGCCGTAATCAATGTGCCAGCCGTTTTGCGCGATGCGCTCTGCCAGGCGCTCCATCAGCCGCGCCTCCTCCTGCGGCTTCAGCAGATGATGGAAAGCCACACAGCCGTCCGAGGTCTGGCATGCTCCCGCCACCTCGCCGGTATCCGCATCCACAAAATTGCGCAGCAGCGCCGCACGGATCTCCTCGCTCCTGGCAAGATACGGGTCGTCAAGGCCCAGCACACGGCTCATTTTGGAAAGCATCCTGGCGCTGCGGTAATAGCAGGCGGTATCCGTCAGGGCCACAGGCGCTTTGAACGTGCTCATGTTGACAGAGATTGCCGGGCCGTCGAAGGGTGCGCACCAGTCTCCGATGCCGTAGTTCACGATGCCGTCCACAGCCATGCTGGACATAAAATCAAAATGGCGGCAAATGAAAGGATAATACCGCGCCAGAATGGCTGCGTCTCCCGTCTGTTCGTACAGCGCCCAGGGCAGCGTCGTCAATACCATCGACCAGTCCGGCCCATTGCCCCAGTTATAGCCCCAGCCCGTTGACGGACATACGCAGGGAATGGAACCGTTGGGTCTCTGGCTTTGGCAAAGGTCGTCCAGCCATTTTTCCAGAAACAGGAATGCGTCATAATTCAGCAGGAGCTGATCGTGCACGGTACCCGCGTCTCCCGTCCAGGCATTCTTTTCCCGGTGGGGGCAGTCTGTGGGCACGCCCTGGCAGTTGGAGATGCTGGACCAATGGCATAGGCGCTGAATCGTCATCAGCGTATCGTCCGAACATTCAAAACGTCCGGTGCGCTCGAAAGACGTGTGCATCACAAGGCCCATGATGCACGGTCCCGGCAGCTCTTCCGGCAGCCCCTCGGCCTCCACATAGCGGAAGCCGTGATATACGAACTGCGGCGTCCATTCCTCCGGCCCGTCGCTCTTTTTGATATATTTGTCCGTCTGGAATTCCCCGGTGCGCACAAAGCCGCTGATGTGCTTCTGTTCCACATGCTGTCCGTCCCCGGTCAGGTCCTCGCAGTAGCGCAGCACAATCTCGCTGCCTGCGGGGCCATAGGCCGTCAGGCGCACCTTGCCTGCAAAATTCTGGCCCAGGTCGAAGATCCAGCGCCCCTCCTGCGTGCGGTATGCGTTCACGGGCGCAAGCTCCTGCATCACGCGTATAGGCTGCATCTCAGCCGCGCGCAGCACGCCGCCGGCGCCGCGCACCAACTCGGCGTCCTGCCAGCCGTCCGCGCCGTACGTGCTCTCGCTCCACCCCGGCAGCTCCAGCCGCGCGTCGTACCACTCGCCATTGCGGATGGAATTGAACGTGATGGGCCCGGGCGAGGTTTTCCAGCCTGTATCGCTGCAGATGCAGTCCTGTGTACCGTCGGCGTATGTGATATACAGCTCACACAGCAGCTTGGGCACCGCACGCCAGCTTGCCTGACGGATGTTCCACGCGTCCTCGGTGAAACAGTTGTACCAGCCGTTGCCCAGCGCCACGCCCAGCGTAGCCGGGCCTGCCGCCGGCAGGTGCTCCGTTACATCATACACGCGGTAATACGACAGCGCGTCGTATTTGGTGAACGCAGGCTCCAGCAGATTTTCAGAAACCTTTTTCCCCTCTATGAACGCCTCGTGGTACCCCAGCCCGCAGATATACAGCCGCGCGCTACGCACCTCGCCCCGCAGCGGGAACGTGCGGCGCAGATAGGGCGCGCCTGTGTCCGTTTTGTCCATTTTCAGAAACGGCGCCGTGATCCAGCGTGCGCGCCAGGCCTCGTTCAGCTTGCCCGTCTCGAAAAAGGCCGGACGGCTGACGGCCGCTTCTCCGGCACGGTTCCACGCCGTCACACACCAATAATACCGGGTGCGGGGCTGCAGCGGCGGGCCGGCATAGGCCACGCTCACATTCCCATCACCCGCGGTCTGGCCGGAATCCCACACGTCTCCCTGCCCCGCCCTGTCTCTTATACACATCTCCGAGCCCACGAGACAGGCAGAAATCTCGTATGCCGTCTTCTGCTTGAAAAAAAAAAACAAAAACAACAACAAAACAAAAAAACAAAAAAAGAAAAAACATAAACAATAAAAGAAGGACCACGTAA